>JFJP01038316.1_pt1 | contig 60883 bp, 54 predicted proteins | sample 431651 | NCBI WGS metagenome assembly JFJP01 (sample SAMN02602958, study PRJNA72255) | Microbial mat metagenome, whole genome shotgun sequencing project. | biome: fresh water; feature: sink hole; material: water; isolation source: purple microbial (photo- and chemosynthetic) mats found in... | reverse complement strand
TGAGACCTTATGGGTTGAGAAGGTGCCTGTTATTTTAACAGAGGATCAAAGAAGATTACTTATTACAAGAGATGACACAGAAAAGGTGTTGCGGCCAATAAAGCTTTTGGGGCGGTTAACGGATTTAGTGGTATTGCAAAGCATTGTACTATTTTACCAACAAAAAATGCAACTGCTAACGTGGAATTTCCAGTAATTTCAACCAAATATGGAATTACCAGTTTAGTTATGATAAGTGGCGGTACAGGATTTGTGGTAGGTACACTCTACAGTTTAGTAGAGGGAACGGGTATGAAAAATGTTGTCTTAGTTACTTCTATAGGAACTAATGGTGTAATTACAGGATTTACCTTTCTAAGAGGTTTTTTTGATACTAATATAACAGGCGCAGTAACCATTTCTTCAGGTTCAGGTACTGCAACTTTTAATGCGGCACTTTCTTTAGGTGCTCAAGTAGCTTGTTCAGATTTCAATAACACATTAATAACAAGATAAATTTATAATATGAAACATATTCAATCAACAACAGAAAATAATTGGGTAGAAATTAAAGAAGTAGTTTTTTCTCCCGAAGATTTAGTTCTACTAGATAGTGATTTAGATACAGATATGGATGCTAAGCGTATTTTATTTGATAGAGTTAAAGCCGAAAAGGAAGTTGAAGCTTCCCCAGAAGATGTAATTCTTGCACAATCACTTTATGATTCTATTAAACCAGAATTAAAAGAAACTGATACTTACCTTCTAATATCAGCTGATTTTTTTATAGGTGATACCCAAAAAGGTATTCTCAATTGTAGAATTAATGGAGAACATGAACAGGTAAGAGCCTGAACTATTATGGAGGTTATAGATAGAAGTTTATTTAGATTCTTGAGGATTAATAGGGGTAACTTTATTAATCCTGTAGATAGTACTATTAATGTTACTAGTGTAAGTATAATTTCTAATCAAACTATAGCTTTTAATGGAAGTACTCAATTGATAAAAACAATTATTCCTTCTAATGCGACCAATCAATATGTAACATGGAGTTCATCTAATACATCGGTTACAACAGTTGATATAAATGGTTTGGTTACAGCTATATCATCAGGCATATCTATAATAACTGTTACAACTGAAGATGGAGGGTTTACTTGTAATTGTTCTATTACTGTATCATCACCTATTGAAGTTGTGCCACCTATGGTTACGGGTGGATATACATTGTCTGATTTTGGAGAAAATGTTATAAATAATCATAATTCATCTGATAGTGGACATTCTGAAAAAAACCAAACTATATTTAACTATATAACTAGAGATTTTAGGAATAGATGTACAAGTTTTCAAACATATAATAACACATTCTTTAATTATGGAATGGTATATAATTCTCAGTTATTGAGTAAGGCAAGTGCAGTAGATGCAGATTTAATCTTTGTACCTTATGTAAATGCAGCAACATGGATGAATGGAGAATTTTATGATTTCGTTCTTCCTGTAGGATCTCATTATGATAATAGTGGCAGTGATGGTAATACTACAAATAGTGATAGACATGATATAACTACTAATGCCGAAACATTTATAACTAATTCTATAGCAGTGGCATCAAGAAGAGATACCCCAACAGATTGGAATAAAGAAGTAACAAGTTTTGGGTTTGGTTTAGAGTTTTTTGAGGACTGTACCCCTGAAGCGTTAGACCCAGTTTATCCTGATAAAATTGTTCCTGTTTGTTTTGCTGAATTACGAACAAGTGCTGATGGATTTACTGTTTATGGTACTAGAAGTATGGATCAATTCTTTGGTAGTTCTTTAACTGTAGGAGAGGATGTTTATATTGTTTATCCTGGTGGTATTCAAGAGCATAGATTTGTGGATACAATTGTAAATGATGGTGAGTTCACTGTAACAGAAGCTTTTACCCCTCATGTTGTTAGTAATTTTGTTTCATTATCAAAAATGATAGGTGACACATTAACAAAGATATGCGATGTGGGCGTTGAAACTAACAAAATAGTGAGAAGTTACGGCAGAGGTAATGATTCATTTATTGATACATTAGTAATTGGAGAATCATTAATTCTTATATATCCAGATGGTACTTTAACTAATATTATAGTAAGTAATATTAATACATATGAGAAGTTCACAGTAATTACACAGCCTACTACGTTTAATCCAGGAGGCTTATATATTTGGAGGTATGACACAATAGGAACTTATATTGGAGGTCAAGCTCAAAGTTGGGCCGTTCCATTAGTTGCAGGTAAATTGAAAGTGATAAAAATGACTACTGGTTCTAATTGGGATACTGTAAGAAATGCTGCTAGACTTACAGCAAAAAGAAATCCAACAGGTATTCCCGAAATAGATAATACTAATTGGGATATGTATAGAGGGTTTGGTTGTATAGATGTACAAGCCGCAATTAATTATATGAATAATTCAAATTAATAATAGACATTGTGTTAAGGCGTACCACCTAGAAAATGTTCTTGGTTTTTTTGAAAATAATTAATCAATACTAGTTTAAATTCATACCGTATTATATTTATAATAAAAACATTTATAATATGCCAAGAAAAGCAAAAATACAGAGGGGTAATATGTTTTATTCCGATGCTGATTTTTTATTTGATCAAAAAATTGGTATGGATTACATAGAGCAGGATATAAATCAATATCTAACACTATTTAGAGTTGACAGAACTAAAACTAATGTTGATAGGTGGGGCGATGCTACATCCACTGGTGTCATATACAAAGAGCCCGTTGAATTGAATGTATTATATGTTATTGACACTCCGAAGAACTTAACTCATGATAAAAAACAAAATGTTGCTAGGTTCCAGCAGATAGGTAATTTAAAGTTTGATATATTTGAGAAAACATTAGTTGATGCTGGCGTAGACATTTCTTATGGTGATTATATAGGTATACAGGTAACACCAGACCAAATGGAATACTGGGTGGTGACGGATGATGGGCGATTGAATTTTGATAATGGTCATAGTTTATTTGGAAGAAGGCCGCTATACCGCTCATTTTTAGCGACTTCAGTGGATAAAACGGAATTTAACGGTATATAATTACATGAATAAGATCAATATAAATAAAAACAAGCTAAATAATACTCTTTATGGTGATTTTGAAAATAAGTCGGTAATAGATAATATTTTCAAGGGTGGAAATATTTTACCTAAACCAGTTACATATAATGAAATTCATGATGAATTTGTAACTTTTGTAAACCTTAAGTTAGAGACAAAACATGAAGGAGAGATAATACCCACTTTCTACTACTCTCAGCAGCGTTTTTCTGAGTTTTCAAAGACTTGGGAGCATGTTGATGAAAATAAAAATATTCAAGCTAATTTTAAAATAATAACTAGAGAAAATAACCCAAAAAAAGGAAGCGCTTTAGGTGAATACTATAATATACCTGGAGATGATTTTTATACGTTAGGAACAGCTGAAAAGTGGGATAATGGTAAAAATATAACCATATCATACAAAGCTAAACAGCCTTATTGTGTTGATTTTATATATGAGATTAAGATAATAGCCAATAAAATGGATTTATTAAATGATTTCAATAATAAGGTTCAAGATGTATTTAAATCGAAACAAGCTTATATTAGACCAAATGGACATTTCATGACGGTAAATCTAGAAGATATTTCTGATGAGAGTGATTACGATTTAGATGAGAGAAAGGTATTCGTTCAAACTTTCCAATTTAAAATAATGGGATATATTATAAACGAAGAGGATTTATTGATAGAGGAAAATATTTCAAGAGTTTTATTAAATATAAGTGTGGATACAAGTAAGCCTAATATAAGTGAAATAAATCAGGATGGTAATATAATAGTTGACTTCCCAAAGAAATCTAAAAATAATATTAGTTTTAAATCTAGTGGCTTTTATACTATATCCAATATAACTGCTAGTAATGTAGGTGATTATATAATTGAGGTGAACGGAAGTGCTGTAAGTAGCACTGCTTTTGAATTAAATAAATACGATAAAATTAATATCAAAATAAATAGAGTTAACATCGTTGAAAAATCTATAATTACTTTAGTAAAATAAATGAAATATAATATAGACCAAGTAATTCAAATAAATAAAAATCTAACTGAATTGAAAAGGTTAAATAAAACATTTCCATTCTTAATTTCAAAGCTATTGTCTGATAATCTGGATAGAACAATTGAAATAATAGAAACCCAATCAATAGATGAAAATATATCATTTGATGGAATAGAACCACTATATCTAAGAGAAATACGTCTTGGAGAAATTAGAAACATCCAACTAGACATAGAAACCATGGGGCTATTGAAAATTTTACTAAAATAAATTCCCCAAAACCATCATTTTTCCAAACCAAACCATATTTATATTAAAATAATCAAATTTAAATAATAAATAAAATAAATATGGCAACAAACGCAAGAGGATTAAACTCTTCACCAGGAATCTACACAAGAGAAATTGATTTAAGTTATTCAGCTAAATCACTGGGTATTACCACTCTTGGGTTAGTTGGAGAAACACAAATTGGCCCAGCATTTCAGGCCATTCCAATCACAAATTATACGGAATTTAAGTATTATTTTGGTGGAACTAACCCAGAAAAATTTGCAAATGGTTACCCGAAATATGAATTACCTTATATAGCTAAGTCGTATTTATCTGAATCAAATCAATTATATGTAACTAGAGTACTTGGATTATCTGGTTTTAGGTATAATGGAATGTGGGCTTTATATAATAATGGAACAAATACTGGTTCTACGGTTTCCGACAAAACTATATTAGCAACAATAAGACCTAAATCATTTTATAGTGGTCAAACTCAATACCCATGTATTGATAGTTTAACCGCTTCTAATAGTGTTACTGGTACTAGTCAGGAATTTACTTTGACCGCTACTTATAGCGCTGAATATAAAGCTAAAATAGGTGGGACTGGAACTACCACAACCTATAAGATATCACTAGACCCAAATAGTAAAAATTATATTTTAAGTGTATTGGGAAGTACAGTAAAAGGTTCAGCTAATTCATTGTTATTCGTTGAGGAGATGTTTGAAGCGGCAATTACTAATTTAAAAGATTTTAATAAAAGTACTGTAAATGGATTTTATACTGGTGTTTCAATTGTATTGAATCCAGCTATTGATAATGATCACGATAACTATCTATCAACATACTCATACGCTAAAACTCCTTGGTTTGTTTCTGAGGTTAAGGGTAATAAAATTATTCCTCTTTTCAGATTTATTACCATTTCAGATGGTGAAAATGCTAATAATATATTTAAAGTAAGCATCGCTAATGTTGACCAATCTACGTTAAAATTTGATGTTATTATCAGATCTATTTATGATACAGATGCTAATCCAGTAATCCTAGAACAATATAAAAATTGTAACCTAGATCCAACTGACAATACTAACTACTTAGGCGCTAAAATTGGTACCATAGATGAGCTTTTTAGTACTAAATCAAAATATGTAATTTTAGAGGTTGGTACGGATCAATTAGTTCCACAATCAATACCAATGGGATTTTCTGGTTACCCAGTTAAAAAAGTAACTAATTATAATTCATCTAAAATCCTTTATAACAATACTTATAATTCAGCGATGAAAGAAACCAAACAATATTTTGGTTTATCAAGTGCTAGCGGTATTGTAATTGACTCTGATTTCTTTAAATTTAATGGAATTAGCGCTGACTCTTTAAAATTGACCGATGGTTTTCACCTACAGGTTGAAGCTTCTAATGCAACATATTCAGATGAATTAGGTGGAGTTGTAACATTCCAAACACCTAGCAGTAGTGATTTTACAACCAATAAAAAATTAATGAAATTTACGGCTTTTGTTGGTGGTGGTTTTGATGGGTGGGATATATTTAGAGAAAATAGAACTAATACCAACGAATATCAATATGATAAATTTAATGTTAATAATAGTAGCAAAATAGATATCACGCCAGGTAGATCGGAGGCTTATAAGCCTTTTGGAATATTTACTGGTACAGCATTGGAGCAAAGTGTAGGTATACCAAATGTTTTAGCTAACATAGGCATTACTAGCGATTTTTATGCTTACTGGTCGGCTATTAGAAGCTTTTCAAACCCTAACGCAATAGATATCAACATATTTGCTAGTCCTGGTATCGATTTGGTAAATAACCAATTGCTAGTAAATGAAACTTTGGATATGTTGGAAAATGAGCGTAAGGACTCGATTTATATCGTAACTACACCAGATAAAGCGTACGGAACGGTAGATGATACAAAGGCTAGTATGAATACAGCAGAACAAACTGTTGATGATTTAGATGGAAGTGGAATTGATAGTAATTATGCGGCGACTTATTATCCTTGGTGTAAATATAATGATGTTGATAATAACCAATTTGTATTTTTACCACCAACTAGAGATGTAATTAGAAACATAGCTATGACTGATAATACTGCTTACTCATGGTTCCCACCAGCTGGTATTAATCGTGGTAATGTAGATTGCGAAAGAGCTAAGAAAAATTTAGTACTAGCAGAAGAAAATACTTTATATGATGGTCGTATCAATGTAATTAAGACTTTTGCTCAGGATGGAATTAAGATTTGGGGACAGAAAACATTACAAGTTGCTGATACTCAACTAAATAGAATTGGTGTTAGACGTTTGATGTTATATTTAAGGAAATCAGTTAGTAGAGCTAATTTACCACTTATTTTTGAACCTAACGATAATACTACAAAAAACAAATTTTTGGAAATTGTAAACCCAATTATGAATGGAGTTAAATCTAGTAGAGGTGTTTCTGAATTTAAAATAGTAATAGATGACTCTGCGGAGGCAAAAGCAAGACATGAAATGAATGTTGTTATCTGGGTTAAACCAATTGGAGCGCTGGAATATATAAACATTGATTTTGTTATCACGCCAGAAGGATTTGATTTTAACGCGATTTAATTAAACTAAATTATATAATAAAAAATACCCATTGGATCGAGTCTGATGGGTATTTTTGTTTTATAGTAGTACGGCGAAAAATCCACCCCAATAGAGTATATACAGGTTAGCAATAACCGATATTAGATAAATCCAAAAATTATGTTTACCTTCTTTTGGTTGTTCGTGTTTGTTGGCTTCGAATAATAAGCCAATAAAAAATAAGAATAATGTGATTATTTGTGGTGTCATTTTTCTGAATATTTCCAATCTAATTTATAATCAATACAACTGTAAGTGCCTGGTTTTAAGCCTGTTTCAACGAATTCAACCATCAAACTAATAATATAACTGATATTATCAACTATATATCTATGGTACACTAACATGCTTTCTTCAACATCATAACCATAATGTTTACCGCCATAACTATTTTCAGTACCTGGTAGAAATTCACCCCACTTACCAAAAATCAATGCTAGGTCTTCAATTAGATAATCACCACCATAAGGACTATAACTATCTAAAAACACTTTTGAATCATCAACCACCTTGAATTTAAAGTTTTTAATCAACAACAGATGATTTTCTTCTAATTTAATTTTTAATTTTGCCATTTTTATTATTTATTTTATTATTGTTTCAAAAGTTATTTTTTCACTTATTTGTTTACCTCGCTGTGTTATCCACATTTCACTTGGCAATGTTTGTGTTTGACATATTTTTAAACCTCTCCATTTTAATTTACCAGCTGTTATCTCACCTTTAATTGGTGGAACAGCATTTTCTCTAATGGCTTTTTCTAAAAAATCATTTGTTAACTCAGCATATCTTTGAATTATTTTATCTTGAATTTCTGGAGTGAAAATATCGTTGTTGTCTTCTTCTCGTATAAAATCTGATATTACTTTTAGTTTTTTCATCTATTTAAACTATTACATTGATATAAACTAGAAATCCAACTAGTCCTATTGATAGTACCAAGCTAAGATAGTATAGACCTAAACCTACTTTATTTAACACCTTTCTCTCATCAAATTGAAGATGTTTGAAAATGTTTATTATCAATTCAATTATATAGTTTTTCATGATGTTTATATAGTTTATCGCAAATGTACGAAAAATAATTGAATAAACCAAATAAATTTCAAAATAATTTATACAATAAATAAAAACCGATATATTTATAATAAAAAATTAAAACTATTATGCCCACTAAAGTAACCTATAACGAACCAGTAAAAGAAAAAGTTAAGGTATTATCTAAATTGGTTTTTAATCTAAATTTTACATCAACTAAGGTATTGGCTTATATTGTAACTATCATGGGGTTTGTTTTATCATTAATTTTAAAATCTGAATCACCTTTTGTAATGGCGGTTGGCGCATCTACCGTACTGATGGGAGTGAAAGCGGTATCTGATAACAATGTACTAGTTAAAAACGGAACACCAGCTAACGAACCACCAGCATAATAAAATAATTTCAAATAATTCAATAAAAAATAAAATAGGGTTATATTTATTATAAACAATTAAAATAGAATGAAAGACTATTTATCGGAAACAACAAATAAAATGATTGAGGAAATAAAAAATATACTTAATGAAAGTTATGTTTTTAACGAAGATGAAACATCTAATAATTCAATCGCACCAGTAAAAAATGGTATTGGTAGTTCTAGACCAGATAATAATCAAATGAGAAAAGATAATAATCAGTTTGAGGATAAGGTGACCCAAATAAGTAAGGCTTTAATGTCATTATTAAGCTCTCTATCGCCAGCAAAGGATGCTGTTAAGTATAAGGCTATAATGGGTATTTTAACTAGCGTAAACAAGCTGTTTGAGGCAGAAGTACAAGCAGAACCAAAAATATAATAACTAACTAAAAAACAATTAAAAAAATAATATAATATGTCAGATACACTTTTAACATTAATGAATTACGAACCACACAAAAATAATAGGTTCTTAGTTAGGTTTCCATCAGATATGGGTATACAAAGTTGGTGGGTTTCAGCATCTGGACTCCCTGCGTTTAACGTTGCCGAAACTGAGGTTCCTTTTATGAATACCAAAGCCTATATAGCTGGTCAATATTCATGGGATACAATTGAAATTAAATTTAGAAATTTCATTGGACCATCTACCGTTCAAGCCTTAATGGAGTGGGTGCGTTTATGTGCTGAGTCTGTAACTGGACGTATGGGTTATAAAGCTGGTTATGCTAGAGATATTACAATTGAACAATTAGACCCATCGGAAGTTACTGTTAGTAAATGGTTACTTAAAAATTGTTGGATTAGTAAAATGTCACAAGACGGTCTTTCTTATGACGATGATAAAATTAATGAGACATCTTGTACGATTCGCTATGATTTTGCCGTTCACGTATACTAATTCATTGATAATCAAACAGTTACATACTTTAAAACAAAAATTTTTCTTTTCTTTTTATATTTTTCATGTTTTCTTTTTTTGGGTTGGTTGACTTGACTTCGGTTATGTTAACCAATTTTTTTGTTTGATAGATTTGAAGAAAAAATTAGATGTTGGATATTTATAATAAAGTTGATATTTTGAAACAACCAGCACCAGGAAAGAAGATAGTAAAGAAGCCTAAAGTCGAGAAAAAGAAAAAAGCTTGTAGGTATGGGACGTCTAAGCTGGAAGTGTACTTTATGGAAGAGTTTCTGGATAAGCTAGATATTGAGTACGTTTATCAAAAAGAATTTAAATCTTTAAAACGAGTTTTTGACTTTTATTTTCCAACATTAAACATACTTTTGGAGGTCGATGGCTGCTGGTGGCACTCAGACCCACGTTTTTACGATCAAAAACAGCTAAATCCAATGCAGAAAAAAAATAAAAGAGTAGATGAACAAAAGAACTACTGGGTTGCTATGAACGGTATACCACTAATAAGGATATGGGAATATGACATTCACAACAATTCAGAAAATGTAATGTCGATGTTAAAAGAGAGATTCGGTTTAGAAAAAGAAAAGAAGTTAATAACCGAAGCAAAGAAAACTGGTGAGTTCTTTAAGAAAAAAACAGATGGTTGATATTTATAGTTTTAGAAATCAAATAATTAATTTATAATAAAAATAGGGATAATAACGAAAAATAACAAAAAAACATGACAGAGCAAGAAAAAAGACAAAAACAAGAGGAATCAAAAGCTGAATTTTATAGTAATTTAGTGGAAGAGTCTAAAAATCACGGTAGTAAAAACACCGATAGATTGCTAGATGCAGCAAAACAAGATGGTTTAAATATCCAACCAAAGAAAGAAGTTACTAAAGCAGTTAAACAACTCTGGGGAGATGTAGACTATGAATACGTTGAGGAAGAGGGTAATTACTCGGAAGACCCATACTCAGACCTAGATGATGACCAACTACAAATTCCATCTGATTTAGTTCAATTACCATCAAAAGGTTTAATTTATGGTAATGGCTTTAAATCAAAAATTGCAGTATCATTTTTAACGGCAGCAGATGAAGATGCAATCACCAATCCTCAATACTACGAAGGGGATTTACTAACTGACATCCTTATCAGAAGAAAGGTATTGGATAAAAATATTAAACCTGAAATGCTATGCACGGCTGATAGAGAGGCTATTATGTTATGGTTAAGAACTTATTCATACTCAAATATGTTTCCAATTACCGTAGCTGACCCAATTACTGGTGAACGTTTTGACTCTGAAGTGGACTTAACAACCATCAAACCTAAACCTTTCAAACTAAAACCAAATGATAATGGACTGTTTGAATTTACACTACCAAAAACTGGTGATTTAATTGAATTCAGGTTTCTAGTACACAAAGACGAGGTTGATTATAATAAAATACTCAAAAAAACCAATGAAAAATTAAAAAAATACTCATTGGAAACATCGGTACAGACACTAAATGAATTGATATCTGCTGATAAGGAAATTGAAACAAATAAGAAAAAACTAATTGATTCAGCGTTAAAAACTATTGAAAATTATGTTAACTCAATTCCAGAACCAAGTGAAATAGCTTATAATAAGGGAATTACATACCGACTTGAAAAATCAATAGTATCAGTAAATGGAAATAGAGATAGAAAAGCTGTTCATGATTATGTAGTCAGAATGATAGCGTTTGATTCATTAGCGCTTCGAAGGTACATATCTAATAATATCCCAAGTCTTGACTATTCAATTGAAATTCAGCGCCCTGACTATATAATTGAGTCTCTCGGAGGTGAGATTGGTATACCAAATACATTTCATAGTACCTTGGAATTTGGTATCACAGCTTTTCTCAATGTTTAAAAATCTAAAATTAGATCTAGCTAAGGAATTATTCTCAGTTCAAAAATACATTGGATTGTCTAGAGATGAAATATATAAAATGCCAACATACGAAAGAAAATTGATGATAAAATTACATAACGAGGTTACTGAGAATGAAAAAATGATGCAGAGTGCCGCGGTTAATAAAGGTAGAGGTGGTGGTAGAAAATAAAAAAAATGGTAATAGGTGTTTTATGTCTATTACCATTTTTTTTATTGTTAGTTTGTTTCTGATTCTATGTATTTGAAAGTGTAACCACGATGGGATTTTTTAGCACTACGCAATACATCTTGCACTAGACCTCTTTTTAATTTCATTTCAACACATAGAATATCTATGTTTTCTAATATATTTTGCTCGCCAGTATTTATATTAGTACATAATATTTGTTTTAATTTTTCTGACGGGAAAAAATCATTCATCCAACCGTTTTTAATAGAATTTTTAGCAGTACCATAAAATTTATAATGAAACACACTTCTACTACCATTACATAGTAAACTTGCATTTAAGCAGTTCTGGTAATCTTCCCAGTAATGTGGCGGTTTTATAGCATCTTTCATGTGGGAACAAATTTCATTCATCCACCCATGTTTTCTACCCAACCACATAAAACTTTGAATTCTTCTAATTCGCCTAGTCTTTCCGTAGTATAAAACTCTTTACCGTGTTTTACTTTAAACTGAGATTTGTTTTCAACTGTTTTACCGCACTCTATCCTGTGTAGCTTTTCTTCTGAAAAAAATGTTTGTTGTTTGTGATTTTTCAACCGAAAGGATTTCTGGTTGTTCTGAAATGATTGTTTTTGTTTCCATTTTGTCGTTTGTTTTTTTATAATATTATTTTATTTTTTCGTTTGTAGTGATAAAGGGAAAATAAGTAAACGACAACCTATTTTTTCGACGGATCAAGTCTATCCCTTTATTATAAATATAATCCAATTTTATTTTTGAACAAAATTATTGAATTTATTTCACTACAAATATACGAAAAATAATCATAAAAACCAAATAAAATTTAAAAAAGTTTTTTATGCGAAAAAACTCATAATCCAAAAAAAACCAAGAATACCACCGACTAATATAATTACCCCAATAGCTTTAGCAAAAAACCACCCAATACTAACATCAAACCATTCGTTTGAATTATAAATTTCTTGTAATCCCTTAATAGGTTCATGAACCCAAAATCTTTCACTCATAATAATGTTTTTTTAATTGTTTAAAATTATTTTTTTATTTATCTGACAAAGATAATGTTATTATTTTTATTTTCAAAATTTTTTAATGTTTTTTATTATTTAGTTCGCGTAAAAATTAAACTATTATATTTATAATAAAAATAAACCAATAAAAATGGCTGGAGAAAAAGATTTAGAAAATGCAATAAAAGCACTAACAAGGACTATTAAGGATACTAATTTTTATGGTGGTTCGGCTCAACCACAGAATGGTGGTAGTAAAGCGGTTGATGAGGCAACTAAATTAAGTGCGGCATCTGAAAAGATATTAAAGAATCATGTTAGATATCAACAAATTTTAGCTGATGAGGCAGTGATTTCTGGTAAAATAAATACTTTAGCTGCTAAAAATGAAAAATTAGAAAAGGCTAGACTCTTTCATGTTCAAAAAATGAAAGAGTTACAGGATTTAACAGCTCATGGTTACAGTAATTTTACATTGGAACAAAAAAAACACGTAGATTTAGCTAAAATAGAAGTTGATAAAGCCAAAGAGCTATATGAATTAACCGAACAACAAATTAAATTAGATGAGGAAAGGGCTAAAATTCTTATAGATAACAACATAAAAGAAGAAAAAGCAGCTAAAAATAGGGAAAAATTCGACAAAGCTAAAAAAAATGTTGGTGATTGGTTGATAACCCAAGGTAAAAGTATGCTTAGTTCTCTTTTGGAACAAGATTCTGCTATTTCTAAAATATCATCTAACTATGCATTATCAAGAGCGGAGTCTGGGGAATTAAAATTGAATTTATCTAAAGTGGCATGGCAGACCCAAATGATCGGGGTGGGAATGCTAGATTTAGTTAAAATTCAGACAGCGTACACAGATCAAACCCAAAGAGCATCTTTACTTACTGGTGATTCTTTAAAAGCTATTGCGACTATGGGTGTAGCAACTGGTATCGGCGCAGAGGGTGCTGCTGCTATGGCTGCTAATTTCGATCAATTTGGTTATAGTGTATTATCAACATCTGAATTGGTTGATGACATGATGCAAAAGTCAAAGGCTAATGGAATTTCTGCATCTGTAGCAACTAAAAATTTAGAGGGTAATCTTAAAACGGCTAACAGCTATTCCTTCGCCAGGGGCATGGCTGGAGTATCTGATATGACGATACAAACAGCTAAATTAAAGATAAATTTTTCCACTATAGCAGCTATGGCAGATAAATTACAATCTGTTGAGGATTCGATAACTATGGGCGCAAATCTCCAAAATTTAGGCGGTAGTTTTGCCGCCCTTGGGGAACCACTAAATTTATTAAATCAGGGGTTGACTGATATGGAGGGTTTATCAAAAACATATGAAAAAATGTTAAGCGGTATAGCTACGGTAAATAAAGAAACGGGTGAAGTTAAAATTGGGTCTTATGACAGATTACGCGTCAAAGCAGCTGCCACAGCTATGAATGTATCATTTGATGAAATGATGGAAAGTACCAGAATGAAAGCCAAAAGAGAGGCTGTAGCAGTTCCATTAAAAATGGTAAATGCCAGTGACCAAGATAAAGAATTAATTACATCATTAGCAACATTTGAAAAAGGTAAAGGTTTTACTGTAAATATAAAAGGTGAATCAAAATCAATTGCTAAATTATCACCATCCGATATTAAATACTTGCAACCTGATAAGGTGCAATTAGCAACTGTTGCGGAGGCTACATTGGGTATAAAAGATGTTTTAACAAATGGTTTTGAGGCCGTTAAAACAGCGCTTTTTGATTTATTATTACCAGCTATAAATACAATAACTGGCATTTTACAAAAGGTTTTTGGTTTGCTAATACCAAATGTTGAACAAGGATTAAATGGTACTAGGAATGCAGCTGGAATGATAACTGGAGCTGGAGGAAATGCAATGGCATCTGGTATTTCTGGTTTATATGGCGCCAGTATGGGTGGTATTGGTGCGATGGGAGCTAAAGCAACATCTTTGATTAGTGCTGGTGGCGCTGGAAATGTAGCAGCTGGTGTTGGGATGAAAGGATTGACAGGTATTTTAGGTAGTATAGCTAAATTTATGCCTTTAATAGGAGGGGCAATCTCTGGAATTGGTGAATACAATGAAAGTGGAAATGCTGGTAGAGCTGTTGGTAGAGGAGTTGGTGCTATGAGTGGTGCATATGCTGGCGGAGCAATAGGAGCTGCTGTAGGTGGGCCAATAGGGCTTTTATTAGGGGCATTAGCTGGAGCTGGACTTTCTTACGTTGCAGGCAATGTTGGTGCAAATTTATTAGGTTCATTTGATCAAGCTCAAGATATGATTATTCCAAGTGGTGGTCGTCCCATAATGCTTAACAGCAAGGATGATGTGATCGCATTAAAACCAACAGGAGCCATAAACGAGGCTTTATCCCCAAGAAATACTGCTCAAAACAATTATAGTTATGCATCTCCTACACCAGCATATAATGTAAACACAAATGGTAATAATATCGGAGGTAAAATAAAATTAGATTTAAGCGGTGCTATAGATTTAAAAACTTCTGGTGGCGGCTCTTCTAGAATAGATGCTAGTGAGTTAATACGTAACCGTCAGTTTATAAGGGAGTTAACTCGTCTAATAACGCAAACCCAAAGCTCCATGGATAACGGTGGTACAGTGTCTTCTAAACTTAATGCAAATGCATTTTAAATAATACACTCCGCCTATCAAATTCCCCACCATTTATTTGATGGGGTTTTTTTATTATTTATATCCCCACTATTCAATTCAAACCACCATTCCCTACCATTCATATTAAATCCCCAAAAATTATCCTTAAATCGCCTTATTTTGAGCTATTGCCATTGATGTTGGCTATTTCATTCATTAACCCCAGATTTCGTCCTTAATGACGGATTTATCAGTCACAACTATTATTATTTCACTAGTTAACCAGCTTTTTACCCCATAACTATAGTTATTTACGTAGTTATTCTTTTTTAGGTATTTATTATATAAATAAAAAAATAATTTATTGATATATTTATAATAAAATAAAAGTACATTATTATGAAAGAAGAAAAAAGAAAACAAATTATTCTAAAACTACCAGCAGAACTAAAGGATAACTTTTATGAGTTCTGTAAGACTAAGGGTTATTGTCCATCTAAACGAATTAGAGTGCTGATGGAGGAAGATTGTAAAACATTAAACTAATAACTAACTGAATTGGAACAGATAAGAGCATATAAATACAGACTATTACCATCCGAAGAGCAACTTGAATTAATCAAGAAAACTTGTGGGTGTGCTAGAGTTGTGTACAATTCACTCTTATACGAAGTTAAAAACCAATTAGAAAATAAAGAAACAATTAACATCCTTAAAGTTAGTGAACTTTATGAAAAACATGAGTTTCTTAAAGGTATAGATTCACTGGCATTAGCCAATGCAAGGCTTAACCTACAAAGAGCTTTCAATGATTTCTTTAAATCAAAGAAAGGTAAAAGAAATGGTAAAAGGCTAGGTTTTCCCAAATTCAAGAAGAAAGACAGTAATAAAAATAGTTATACTACTAACAATCAAAGCGAATCAATCAGGATAGTTGATAACTTAGTTAAACTACCCAAACTAGGTTTTGTTAAATTCAAACAACATAAACCCATCGGTGGGTTGATTAAGTCAGCTACCATTACGGTAAACAAAGATAATTCAGTGGAAATATCAATACTTTGCTTAGTTAAAGTTAAGCAAGTTATAAAGAAAAATAAAGAATTAGATAAATTAAAAATAGTAGGACTAGACATGTCAATGTCTGATTTCTATGTTAGTTCCGATGGTGAGAAACCCAATTACCAAAAGGAATATAGAAAATCAGAGAAAAGACGTAAGAAACTCAATCGCTCATTACATCGTAAAACGATGCAAGGAACTGGAGAGTTTAAGTTCAATAAAAAGTGGGGCAAAGAGGTAGAAATCAAAAAACCATCTAAGAACCGAGAAAAAGCAAGAGTTAAATTAGCTAAACACGAAGCCCATATTACCAATAAGCGAAAAGACTATTGTCATAAGATAAGTAGAAAACTAGTTGATAACAACGATGTTATAGTACTAGAAGATATTAACTTACAGTCTATGTCGCAGTGTTTGAAGTTAGGTAAATCTACTAATGACTTAGGCTTTGGAATGTTCCGAACTTTTTTAGAATACAAGTCTATTGAAACCGATACTTTAGTTGTTAGAGTACCTAAATTCTATGCAAGTTCAAAGAACTGTAATGATTGCGGTCATAAACACACTGAATTGAAGTTATCCGAAAGAAGTTGGTTTTGTCCTAACTGTGGCGTAGAACACGATAGGGATTTGAATGCCTCTTACAACTTAAGAGATTATCTAAAATATAGCATATTAAATACCGTAGGAACTACGGAAATTCACGCCTGTGGAGATGAGACCTATACTTTAAGGGAAACCTTATTGCAAGTATTGTCGCTGAAACAGGAAGGTAACATCGTGAGGATTACCACCGAAGCCCCTTCCTTTAGGAAAGGGTGAGTTCACTGATGAACGGGCGCGCTATATTAAAAATATTATTTACTAATATTTTTAATAACTACAAATGATTAGCAGCTTATTAATAGTTTAGTTAAACTTTCTTAATTCCATAAAACTTTTTTCTTATTTCATTTGGTTTATTCATTTAATTTTCGTATATCGCGTGCGCGCCCGTTCCTATGTAAAAATCTTAAGAGAATATTTTGAAATAATATTATGAAAAACTGAACATAATAATAAAAAAAACACAATATTAAAACTTAAAATATTATGATTAAAAATAATATTTTAAACTAAACATAATATTAAAAGAAAAAACAATATTATTATTCAAAATATTTTAATTATAATATTATTGCGCATACGCGCGTAACGTACGTAAATTTTTCATATAAACAAAAAATAAGATGTTAAAGTTTTTAAAATATTGAAAATAAAAAAACAGATTATATCTCAACCATAATATTTCAAGTTTTTCAGATTGTTGAATTTTTAAATATTATATCAATATCAGATTAATTAAAGTTTTTCAGATTGTTATTTCTTTTATATTACTAGAAGTTTTCATATAATAAAAAAGTTTTTAATATTATTATTTAGCTGTTTTTTGTATAGATAGACCACCACTGCATCCAACTAAGTTATTTCTGACCACCTAATATCCTCTAATAACCAATAATATCAATTAATAACACCGTTTCTGACCACCTAGAGACCACCTAAACTTATACAACTAAAAAACTCTACTAAAACCAACTAAAATTTATTTTCTAAACTAAAAACTTTTTTCTTTTATATTTATAATAAATAACACCAACTAAGACTATACCAATAGCGCAACTAAACAAAAAAGAAGATGACCAACCAAGACATTAATTCACTTTCACCTATATACAGGGATATGGCTTTAATTCAGAACATCGGTAAATACAACCAAGTTACCGAACCTCTAATTAATCCAATTGGGACTCCTATTGATACTGTATACACTAAAACAGGACTTTTAGGGACTTAGATGAGGAAACTATCAACTTTGATAAAATAGTGGATAAATACGGCGCTAATAACACCTACATTGATTTAATTGAGTCCAATAACTCTCTAGGAAAAGTTATCAACGCCGTTTCATCTTTGGTTAGAGGTGGAAGTTTTAGTGTACAAGGTCTTTTAAATGGTGAAACTGATTTTCAAAATGATACTTTGGTTAGTAGGGGTGCTAGTATATTGGCTGGTACGGAAACTCCACTTGGTATATCAGCTACTAAGTCTTTGGGTTTGAGTCTAGCTAATAGTGTATTATCAAAAGGTCAAATAGCGTTTGAAAAGTGGGCTAAGGAGCCTCTTGGATTTATGGACGCTGTGGATAGTTTAGATGTAGATAAATTAAAATTAGATTCAAGCGTAAGTAAAATTATTTCTGGTGTTTTTCCAATTTATTTATTCAGTGAGGTTAAGAAAGCTGGTGATGTACACTTCAATATACACAAGGATACTACTTTTAGTTGGACTAATTATTCTAATGGTGATTATATAGTTGATACTAGCACGGGCAAGAACGTAATATCAAGTCCAGAAGATATAACTAACAAGCAATCAATACTTTACAAGACTCAACAGTTATTTAAGAGTGGAAAGATAAATACTTTAATTACCGATTTAGATAACAGCGATCCAAAATATGATAATTCCAATGGTATAGTAAGCAGAGGCAGGGCTTTAAAAGAAAAAGATGGCGTTAACTACGCTAGGGTGTGGACGGTAAATAACCAATATAGAAATATACGAAATTTAATGAGACCTTTCAACCCAACTGGGACATCTGAAAACTTAACCATATTAGAAAAAGACTTAGCCAGAGTTAGACCAGGTGCTGAGGCTTTAAAGACTCATGGTGTATTAGAAGATAGTGGTTTCGTTAAAATAACTCCTTATAAGAGGGATGGTAAGTACGGTAAAGACGACATTAAAAAATATATGTTTTCTTTGGAAAATTTAGCATGGAAAGGCTCATTGGATTCATTAATTGAGGGTACATCACAAGAGGGTCCTAATGGTGGTAGATTGATGTGGTTTCCTCCTTATGATATTAAATTCAATGAAGATTCATCAGTTAACTGGAACTCAGACACTTATATTGGTAGAGGCGAACCAGTTTACAGTTATATAAACACAGAAAGAAGTGGAACTCTAAGTTTTAAAATGATTGTTGACCATCCAAGTATAATTAATTATTATAAACAAGCTAACCCAGATGGTAGTACTATTAAAACTGAAGATTATCTAAGATTTTTTTCTGGTAACGATGTTGTTGATTTGGAGTATAAAGAGCCAGAGGTTAAAGATAATCCACCATACGTACCTAAAGTAACGCCAGAAGGTAAACCAATTATTTATAAGTTTAAGGTTTATTTTCCTAATAATTTAAGTGGAAAAGACTATATGGAAGATCCAGCTAAATTAATAAAATATTTGTATAGTGGTGCTTATTGCGATCCAGAATACCCAAGTGGTAAGGGATATGAGATGGCTCCTAAAACTGGACTAACAATGAATGAAAATATTAGTTGTAGAACGTCATATTCAGACAATGCAATTTCAATGTTAAACGATATACTAACTGAAATTAATAATTATTTAAGTATAGTTCATAGTGAATATAGTATTACTCCTTATACCAACTATTCAGAGAGCGGTGTAAGTGGCGGTACAGTCAGTTTTAATTCAATATTTGATTGTGATTTAACTTACAATGGCGAAACGTTGTCACAGGCAAGTAAAAACGCAATAGGTAATATCGAAATAGTGACCGATGATTTCAATCTAAAATTTCCAGAATATAATTTAACTGTTTTTGATGGTTTTTATTATAGTCCAGTATTAGTATCGGCGTTCCCAGAGCAACAGCAGAAGGGATGGGAAGTAATAAATAATGGTAGTATGAGAGAAATAGAGGCGTTGAAAACTAAAATAACAGCCGATAAGGTATTAAGAATTGATGATAGCTTTTATATATTTGATGAAGATAAAAAAGATGAAATGTTAAGAATAAGAAAAAAGAAAATTGTTGGTGAGAATTATGGTTATGGGGAATATAATGTAAAGGATTTATTATCATTTGAATTAAATAGTAAACGATATAATAATAACAATACAGATTCAAATTCTACTGGAAATGTAATATGTTCTTTTAAAGAAATGTATGAACTAATTAATAAAGGTACTGATATTTCATTCGATAACAATTTAGTTCTAAATAAAAATGATATTAAAGAAATACAAAAAATAGAGATAGTTGGTTATGCAAGCTCTCAAGGTAATGATGTAGCTGGCGGTGTAGAAAAAAACGATGCACTAGCCAATAACAGAGGTGAATTAATAGGTAAATGGTTGGGTGATTATTTTACAAACGCAAAAATTGAACCCATTAAAAGTTTTGTTAGTAAAGAAAATTATGGTAAATACGCAGACGATACAAATGCGGAAATAGTTAAAAAAGATAGATGTGTATTAGTTCAAATGACTTTCAATTCAACCACAGAAATAGTAAATGAAGATGATAAAAAAGCCATGGAAGCTAAACAAGCTAAAGATGAAGCTATAAATAAAACCAAAAGACAGCATAAAAATATGCATGGTTATTATTGGGGTGATAATAAAACATATAGTCCAAAAAATCAAAATGAAACACTTTTCAACGACGAAGCTCAATTTTTTGAACCTTTAAATCCAACCGATGATTTTGTTGAGGAATTAATGGGTGAATATTCACGTAAAATTAAACATTTTCATCCAGCATTTCATAGTACCACACCAGAGGGATTTAATAGTAGACTAACATTTTTAAATCAATGTACTAGGCAAGGACCAACAAATAAAGAAAAATCATCGACTACCGCTGGTAATATGTCATTTGGTAGACCTCCAGTATGTGTATTGAGAATCGGTGATTTTTATAACACTAAGATAATTGTTAGTAGTTTAGCTATTAATTATGAGCCACTTATTTTTGATTTAAATACAGAGGGTATAGGGGTACAACCGATGATGGCTGATGTAAATATACAATTTAAATTCGTTGGTGGTTCTGATTTAACTGGACCGATAGCTAGACTACAAAATGCTATTACATTCAATTTCTTTGCTAATACAGGAGTTTACGATGATAGAAATGATAGATTAAAAAGCTATACATACAACGAAAGAACTAAGAAATATGATGATAACTATGATTTGATGTACAACCCAAGGATTTATGATTAATTTATAATATTATAATTTAGAAGCGGATTTAGTGATATTTCCGCTTTTTTCTTTTAAAAAACCTTTTACTTATATTTATTTTTATTAAATTAAAAAGAAAGACATCCGATAAAGAAATTCAATATAAATTAGGTACTACCAGGATGGATTTACTATCATATAAATATTATGAGGATCCAAATTACGGTTGGTTGATTATGTTAGCCAATCCAGAATATGGCGGTCTAGAGTTTGAGATACCAGATGGTGCATCTATTTTAATACCATACCCATTAGAAACAACCATTCAACTATATAATAATGAGGTCTCTAAGTATTCAACTTATTACGGGATTTAATAATAAAATAAAAAAGTTATAATAAATTTAATACCAATCACTTATAGATATGCCAGAAAATAACGCTAATAAGATATTATATTTTGACCCAAATGATACAATTCCAAGTGGTTCAGACCCATATGGTTTTAACGCTCAAAATACACCTAATATATTTAAAAATCCAGAAGATTATTCGATTGCCGTTGACTTGATAGTTGATTATAAAACACATAATACATATGCCGTTGGAAGACCAGAAACTAATACAGTAAGAAAATTTAGTTTAATCAGTCAGGGTAAAACACAAGGATTTTTATCTGGTAGTGAGTTGGGTGGGTCTAGGGTACTTACTGATTTTTTTACTAATATAGATCAGAGTACTAGTGATGTTGAAAAAGTAGATGAGGCGATGTGTATTAGCTCTATTGATATTGAGTTTAACTCATGGTATGCTGCATCGGTTATTATTAATTTTGTTGATGTTAGAGGTGCCGCGTTGTTTGATCCTACTGAATACGGTGGAGACGGTAATGAGAGTGTTTTTAAATCGTTTTTTTCCTTTCCTTATCCAATGTATACTTTAAAGGTTAAAGGTCACTATGGGGATGCTGTATCTTATAAACTACACTGTTCAGATTTTAAAGCTCAATTTAACTCACAAACAGGTAATTTTGAAATAACTGTTCATTTTATTGGTTATACTTATGCGATGTTAAATGACGTACAGGTAGCCTACATGATGGCTGCTCCTTATGTTGATGCAAAACAAGCTACTAATATAGATAGTGTGGGTCCATACTGGGCTAGTAAAACAATAGAAGGTGGACCATATAGGTCATATGAGGATAGACCACTACCAACGATGATATCACTATTTAAAAAAATAAAGGATGCAAGTTTCGATGTAGCTAAATTTAATGCTGAGGATAAAGTTTCAAAAGAAGCAAAGGCTCAGGAAGCAATAGTTGTCGAGATAAAAGAGATTAGATTAAAAATAGAAGATTACAGTAAGTCATTTATTAGAAATTTCGATGGTAAGTTAGTTGATGGTAAAAGCGTTAAAAGCACTAGTAAAGTAGGTTCAGTATACGCAGAAACTAAAATAGATATTGAAAAAAAAGCGTTAATAGCATTATTAAACAGTTTTATTACAAATCATAAAGATCAAACCACATTTACATACAAGGAAAATGTGGTTCCAGTTCCAACACAAAATTCTGATACTACATATACGTTAGATTTAACCGAATTATATACACAAGCTATAGATGGCGGAATAAAAGCAGAGAAATCTAGGAGTAATCTAGTTGTAGGCACTGAATCAAGTGTAAATAGATTAATAGAGGAAAGTATAGGTATAAAACCAACGTTATTTAATTATATGAAGGTATTGATAGCTCATATGGAGACTATGTACAATCATATAACAGAAGTAACACAAAAAATAAACAATTCGAAAAGACCGCTATCTAAATTAGGGATATCTATAGATGACACAGATATCAAAGGTGGTGATATACTTACCCCATTTCCATGGTATACGCAAAATAACGTAGACACATATATTGGAGATAAACCAGAGTATCAAACATTAGAAGAAGTACAATTAGTAGCTGATTTTATTAAGTGTAGAGCCGATGTTATGACCAAATTAGAGGAAATAAATAAGGTAACGGCACTAGAAGAACCAACTGGAGTTACAACAACAGCTAATGTAGAAATAGGTGAATTATGGTATCCTATAAATGCTTTCGATAATTCAATATCTCTTATTGGTGGTGTAGAAAACACACCATATGGTACTATAAAAGAACTGAGCGGTGACAAATTAACAAATGAGCTAATATCAAGTATAGGTATTAGAATAACTGAAATACTCACTTTATCCTCTAGTGAAAGTAATGATAGAAGCTTTGCCATGGCTGAAGCGAATAATATAATAGATTCACTAAAAAGTTTTGATAACTTAGATTCATACGTTAAGAATGCACTAAACGAAATAAAGAAACCTGGGAATATATATGTTAAACATAGAGAATATTTTCCACTACATAAAAAATTTATATCGGCTGGTGCAAATCCAGATAAATATAATGAATATACTTATGATTTAAATAATAATAAAATAATACCGTTATTTGGGTCTACATCTACTGGATATAAAAATTTCGTAACTGGAGATAAGAAAAATGGTAATTACTGGGATCAAAATCATATTTCAAAAACTATTAAAATAATAGAAGGGGTAGATAACATAACGAAAATATATGATAGACATAAAGAGATAGAAAAAAGAATTCAAGTTTCAACAGAAAAGGATATGTCTAACATATTAGATAATTACAATTTAGAGTTATCAGGTAATTTATTTAGTAGTGATTATAATGAAAATTTTCCGTTAAGTAATAAAATTTTTTATACTAGATTGGAATATGAAGAAGATAGCCAAAACGTTTTAAATGCGTTCAACAGTGCCTTAATGAACCCAAAAACGGAGATTTTTGGAAAATCAAATCCAGGCGGGAATTTAGAATATAATTCACCATTTTGGATAAATAAAAATACAACACCATTAAAACTATTATATTCAAGTACCGATAGAAAAACGATACAAACAACAATACCTAAATTTATAGACAATAGCATAAATCTATTGATAACAGATAAAAATAAAAAAAATATGCTAGGTAACTTAGCATACCCGCATATAGGTGGGTGTGGTGATTACGAATACACACAAGAAATAACCACTAGTTTAGACTTTAAAATATTTGGCCATGAGTTTAGTCTTGGTTTCGGTACCTGGGATATAAATAAAAATTTTCCAATATCTCTATTTGGTCATAAATTATATTATGCACAAAATACTGGTACAAGTATAGAGTTTAATAATAAGAGAAAAGCATTTTTATTTTTACAAACACTAGAAATAAATACAGAAAATTTAGAAAGTTACCTAAGTAGTGTAAATGGGGTGAGCTTGAGAAGTAAAATAATTAGACTACCAAAATCAGTTGCACTATTTATTGGCTCTATGATTTTCCATAATAAAATGCCACAAGGTTGGCTGAATAGATGTACAACAAAAGGTATTGATAATACCACAAAAACATATTTATTACCTAAAAATAATCAATACTTCAAAAAAAGTGGTATGTTTTTTATAGCAAGCAGTACGGATGCCAATGAAAAACAACCATATACTGAATCTAAAATACATATATTATTAAATAGTGAAATATCTGATGAATTACAAAAATATTTTGAGGAATGGTCTAAAACAAGCAATAAAACAGATGGCTGGATAGACATAAGAAACGAGTTTGAAATAACTCCAAAAGAAAACGAACAAAATTTAACTAATTATAATGATCATACATTTGCTAAGTTATGTAATAATTTTGATAAAAAACTTACGGTAAAATTTTTGAAACAAAACATAAATAAAAATGCGTTAGAAAATTACGCTAGGATAGACAGAGTAATTACAATATCTGAGGATCTTAATTTAATAAATAATAATGGTGGTAATGGTGTAAAATTAATTTTGAATTTATTAATAAATGAAACACTAATAAATTATAGTGGTAATGGTGTTATTGATGAATCAATTACCCAAAAAAGGGTTGATACTATAATAGATAAAATGCTAGCACATTTTATAAAAGTTAAAAATGGTACATCAAGTACAAAATTAGAAACAACCGACTCAGCCAATCAAACAGGTAAAGAACCAGTGTCTATAAACAATAATCCAGATTTAAATCTAGCCTGTTACACCTATTTAAAAACGTTGCATGATAAATGGGTTATGGGTTTCAGTAAAGATGGTGATAAGGAATATCATTGGATAACAAACAAAAAACCAGGAGATGGGGGTAAAACTAGTAATATGTTAGGTTTACCAGAAAAGAAAGAAGATGGTAGTTATGGTTATTATATCAAGAACTTTAGATTCATAGATAGAGCACATAATGATATTGGAAATAAAATATTATTAGATTTCAATAAATTATTTGATGATATAGGTAATGTAAGTGTAGATAAAACGCTATTTTCATTGATCACAGATGTACTATCAGGTAATCAGCTGGTGTTCATACCTATGCCTAGCTATCAATCATTTCAATCAAGAGATGATTTAAGTAAAATATTTGAACCAGTACCATACATTGAGTCTAATATGTTTAAAGAAGACACAGAAGAGGATAAATCACTGTATCTATGTATGTACACAGGTAGACCATCATCGAAATTAGATAATGGAATAAATAAAGATGATGGTTTTAATTTAAGTGAAGATAAATATAATGGATATGATTTAAGTACTGAATTAGGTAGAAGAAAAATACCACAAGATTTTAGTCTAGGTTTGGAAAATAAAGTACCTACAATAGGTATTAGCCATGGAAGACAAAATCAATCATATTTTAAAAATTATCAATTAAATATGTCTAACCCTAACGTTACAGATGCATCTATTAAAGCATTACAGCAAATAGTAGATAGAGCTAATCAAAATTCAACATTAAGTCCTATTGGTCAAGATTTATTTGCTTTATACTCACAATATGCTTATACATGTGATGTAGAGATGGCTGGTTGTGCTCAAATTCAACCAATGATGTATTTTCAATTAAATTCAGTTCCAATGTGGAATGGTGTGTATATGATATTTAAAATTAAGCACTCAATAGTACCAGGGGTTATGACAACAAAGTTTACTGGTATGAGGATGGCTAAAACATACCCAAAATTATTGACTGAAAATGCTCTATCATTTAATTTGATGGGGACGTTAGGTACTTATGATTTGGGAATTGCACCAGCAGAAGTGAAAGATGCTCCACCAGTAACATTTACAAAAGACCAGAAATTTATTGAAGCTACGGATCATTTTAAAATTTCTGATTATGTCGGTGGCGGTAAATTAGCTATACCTGGAAAAATATATAACAGGTTAAAATATTTATCATTACATATTGAAACATTTTATCAAAATTTTAAAGCTAAAGGTGGTGAAGACTTCAATATAAATAGTGGTTATAGAGAAAACTTAGTCAATAAAAACGATGGTTCTGCTCACTTATTGGGACTAGCCTGTGATATTCAATTAAAATCAGATAGTACAAAAGAAAAAACGCTAGAACTATATGATTCAATTAAAACTCTCATGTATAGTGGTTTAAATATAGATCAATTACTATTTGAAACTGAAAACAGTAGGTCATATTGGGTACATATAGGACTAGCTAAACACGCAATCAAAGGCGATAAATCCCTAACACCAAAAATGTCTGGAAATAGATACACATCCGAAGGTGAATGTGCCAATATGATTGAAAATAAGAAAGATAAAAACTCCATATTGATTATACCATATGCAAAATGGCCAGAACAAGCTACAACACCAGTAAATACAAAAAACGCAACAAAACTACAGTTACAAAATCAAAAGGATGTTAAAATATATTTAAAATCAACAGCTGGGTTAGATAAATACAAAGTGGCTGGATTAATGGGTAATATATGGCAAGAAAGTACATTTAGTTTAGATTCCACAAATAAAGGTGGTATATCAACTGGTCTAGTCCACTGGTCAAAAGGTGGTAAATATGGTAACGATGTAAATGAGATAAAAGGTAAAATAGGTAGTACTGTCAATTCCCAATTGAGTTATTTAATGTCAGATGCTAAATATATAACATGGAAAACAAAAACATTTACAACAATTGAGTCTGCCACTGAATCATTTATGAACATATTTGAAGGGTGTTCAAATTGTATGGAAGAGGTTAGAAATGGAGCTGCTGCTGATTTTTATAATAGATTTTCAACAGTAGGTGACGATTTGTATTGGTAAATAATAATATTTTTTTGAAACTTTATTTGGTTTATTGAAAAGTTTTTCGTACATTTGAGAAAAATAACAAAAACAGTTTCAAATAATGTACTTAGGTAATATAGTTTCGGAGATTGATGTTAAAAAATCAGATCTCTTATTCAAAACAGACAAATTAGAAGATACTATAAGTGAAATCCCAACCTTAATCATAGGATGGGATTTCGCGAAACGTCTATTTCCAGATACCAAGCTTTCAATACTAGAAAGAAAAATAGATGAAAATATATATTGGACATTTACAAAAAAAGAACGTAGAGTTGACTATGAAGCTGATTATGAGTCATTTATAACTAGATTCTTTAAAACCGTAGACAAAAAAACAGAGTATAAATATGTAAACATCCTTACAGCAAAACAATCGGAGGTAAAGATTTTAATACAAAAGCTAATTTCTAAACAAATATTTCATATTTATATTCGTTTCAACTCCTTTGTTTACGCCTATTGTGATGGTATTGTATATGGATTTGATTTAAACGCAATAGATTTTATAAAAATAGATAGAAAAAAAATATATAGAATATTATATTCAAAAGGTAATAAAATATATTTCAACGATGAAATAATACCAAAGGAATTTAAAAAATACAACACACAAAACAATAAAATAGTACCTTATTTAATTAAAATAATAGAAGAAAAAAAATAATCTAAATGTTAGAAAAGAATATAATAAGACTAAATGAAGATAATTTAAGAAAAATAATTGAGATGGTTATTTTTGGAAGTTTTGGTGTCCCTAGCGGTATAACTGAAACCTCAGATAAAATACTAACTAAAATAGTCGAACACCTAGTAACCAAAATAAATGATAAAGCAGAACACGAAGAATTTTTCACTATAAAAGGTGATTTCAACATTTCAAATTTTGAATTTAATTCCATGCAAAATAATAATAGAAGTTCAAAGAAGTACTGAATATACTGGTAGGGGTGTTAGTTTTAGTGGAGCAGCTAGTGATGTTCTAACCAAAAGAGAACGCGGTTTCAAAATACGAGAAGTAGAATATTCAGCAAAGAATAATATGATCGTTTATACATTTGAAACAAATACAAATTTCACCATTACAAATGCAAATATAATAAAATTAATAAAAAATAATTGGAGTTATTTTAATGAAATAACGACACATGAGTTAAAACATCAATTTGATGGAATTAAAAGTCCATTAAACCCAATAATGAAAAAAGCTAATTATTTTGGTTATCATAAAAATATAGGTAAATCAATTCAACCTATCAATGATTTAACAATTGGTTTATATTACACGAATGATTTTGAGGGTTTAACAAGAAATAGTCAATTATTTTCAGTTATGATGAATGGTAGAATACCTCAAAACGAGTTTAAAACATTTTTATTAGACTCAGATATATATAAAACCCTTGTGAAATACAAATATATAACTATTGATAATATAATTATTGGCTTAAAGAATAATTATATGAGTGAAGTAAATTCAAATTTAAGTAACTTAGAAGGTGTTGAAGAAATGAACGATGATGATAAAATAATTGAAATATTTAAATTACTGTATATAGGAATTAGAAACGCTAAATTAGAATATTTAAAAAAGCATCTATCAAACATAGTAGGTGGTATAAAGAAATTAGTAGACGAAAATTTAGACTTTTATAACAAAGAATTGGAAAAGATGGATAACGCAGACGTAATGAGTTATTTTAAAGGTAAACAGTTAGAAATAAATAAAAATACTGATAGACAACTTAAAAAACTAACAAAGTTATATGGGATGTATACAAAAGAAGAGGAACCAATAAGAGAAAGAACATATTAAAAATATAATAAAATTAAAAAATATAATGGAAATCAGTAAAAAAAGTATATTAATAGCTACATTCGTACCTAAATTAAATGTTGAATGGCTTATTAAATATGTAAATGAGAAATTTGGAGTAAAGAAAGAAAACGTTTTTATATACGAGATAGAAAATAATGATTTAGATTACTTACTTACTTTCAAATTAAAAAATGATAAAAGGATAGATTTAAAGTTTCATTTCAATAATGCTACTATTGTAAATACTAAATGTGGGTGTGTTTTCTCTATAAACGGTTTAAATAGATTGATTGAAGAACTAAATGGTTGTGATATAGGTAATATAAACTATACAAACCATGAAATTAAATGGGATGATTATTGTAATAAACTAATTTTATCTAACAAAAATAAACTTTCAATCAAGAAAATCAAAAAAATTACACTAGAAATAGAAAAAAAATAATAATAGATATATTTATAATAAAAACAAATAATTAAAAAAGTTATTATGCAAGCAAAGCAAGTTACCAAAAACATTCACGATAGATTAGATTCATTTGTGAATAGACAAAATCAAGAAATTGAATTAGAAAATGAATTTCCAATCGGAGAACAAACTATACCAGTAAAGAAACTTAAAAAAGTAGATGGTCTAATTGAACGCATTGGAGAGAAAACAATTTTAGCAGAAGACAATCGTCAATTACTTAGAGATTAAAACATACAAATTAAATGAGAAAATATAAACAGTTAACGGAGCAAGAAATTGTTGATGTTCAGAAAAAATTCAATATGCTGAAAGAGTATTCCTTTATAACCAAAAAAGGTGATATGTTATTGGATGAAGATGATGAAGATCCAAACTTGGATGTACAACCACCAGTAGACGATGCTACAGCTCAATTACCAGCGGAACAACCACAAGCTGAACCACAGGTTAATCCAATGGATATACAACAACCAGCGACTCCTGAGACAGCACCAGTACAATCTCCACCAATGCCAGAAGCTCCAATTCAACCAGCACCAGAAGAGGGTGGTGAAATTGAAATTGATATGACTGATTTAGTTGATGACCAAGAAAAAGTAACCAATACGGTAAACGCACTAGCAAGTCAAACTGGTGAAATGTTGGGCATACTTTCTACGTTAACTAATAAAGTTGATAACATCCTTTCGTCTACTGAGACTGAAATGCAAAACATTAAAGCTGAAATAGAAAAAAGAAATCCAACACCAAAAGAAATCTTACAAAAACATCAAACTTTAGGTGCTCCATTTACGCAGACGCCAGAAGACTATTGGAAACAAAAAGAAGCTGAAGGAACATATGAATTGAGTGATAGTTCACCAGAAAAGGAATATGAATTGAAAACATCCGATTTAAGTAACAATCAAAGAGATATTTATAAAACATTTGGTTTGGATGATAATGAAGTAAATCAATCTATGAAATCCGTGATGGGTTATTAATTTTAAAACTTAATGAAAAATATTTTTGAAGACTTTTTGGTTTTTAGAAATATTTTTCGTACATTTGAGATGAATTTGAAAGACAGTGGTACATAGCCTCAATTTAGTCTTTCAAAACAAAAATACTATGATGATTTGGTACATCCATAAAACCAAAAAAAATTTAAAAAAACAAATAAAAAAACTTAAAAAATGAGCGAAGAAATTCTAGATCCCATTGAGGAGCAGTACAATGCTATTAAAGCAGCAAAAATTAAAACTGAGAAAAAATCAGTTATTTATGACAAGAAAAATTACCTAGATACAAAATTAGGTAATAATGAGAAAGAAAAGAAAATCGTTATTCGAATTCTACCACTTTTACCAGACTCTCAGATTATCTACGAGGAGGTACATTCACACTACGTGAAAAAAGCTAACAAATCGTTTGTATGTCCAAAAAACACAAAAAACACACCAGAAGGAACAAATAAAGACTGTCCATTTTGTGATGCTAGAAGTGAAGCTTTTGCGGCTCAAAAAGAAGCTAAAGCCAAAGGAAATGACATCTTAGCTGAGAAATACAAAGAAATAGCATTTGCAAATAATTCAAGTAAAGGATTTGTGGCTAGAGTCATTGAACGCTCAGATGAAGATTTCGGACCTAAATTTTGGAAATTCAGTGAAGTTGCATTGGATAATATCATGGATGTGAAGAAAAACTTTAAAGATGAAGGTATTAATATCTTTAACAAATTAGAGGGTCACGATTTGATTGTTACAATTAAAAAAGATGATAAAGGAAAATCTAAAATTTCCAACATCTCAGCAGCTATCAAATCAACACCAATTTCAAAAGATGAAAAACAAATCGATGCTTGGATTAGTGATTCAAAGAAATGGACCGATGTATTTGTAATTAAACCATTTGAATACCTTGAAATCGTACAAATCGGTGGTGAGCCATGGTTCGATAAACCAACCAACAAATGGATTGATAAAAAGGAGTTGGATAAGAAAGAGGAAGAAGCGGTAGAATCAGAGGAAGATGACGATGAAGTCGGTGAAGCCTCTTGAAAGATTAAAAACATTTCAACGTAACCGCCATTTTCTTAGTTTTAAGTTAAACAATTAAAAAGTTATAATGCAAGTAAAAATTAAAAAAAATTCAAAGGACATTGTTACACCAGCATATTCGAAAGAAGGTGATGCTGGTTTAGATTTCACAGCAACTAGAGTTTTAAATGAAAGCGATTACCAAATAACATACGATACTGATATTGCATTGGAAATTCCAGTTGGTTATGTGGGTTTGGCATTTCCTAGGTCATCAATAAGAAATTATGATTTAGAGCTTAGTAATTCCGTTGGTGTAATTGACAGTTCGTATCGCGGGACTATTCAGGCTACATTTAATAAGACAAATGGTTCCATTTCGAAGACTTATAATGTTGGGGAACGAATTTTCCAGATAATTATAGTTCCATATCCAAGCATTGAATTAGTTGAAGTAGACGAGCTAAGTAGCACAGAACGTGGAACTGGTGGTTTTGGTTCAACAAATAAATAAAAAAAGAAAGATTTGTCGGCATCAACAGAATATGCTGATAAAAAAGATGTCTTAAATGCATTTAAAACAAAAAACAATTTAAATGGTGTAAAAGACAAAGATTTAGAGTGGATAGTACTACCAGAAGGTTTTTACGATGCGGTTAAATTACCAGGCATTCCAAAAGGTTATGTTAGTGATATCATGGGACATAGTGATACTGGTAAATCTACTTTTAAGTTAGAGATAATTGCACAGTGTCAACGAGTTGGTATTTTACCAGTTATTTATGAAACAGAGGGTAATTTTCCGTGGGAACACGCTAGAATGTGCGGGGTTGAATTTGAAGATGTATATGACGATGTATTAAATGAAGATACTGGTGAAATTGAGAGGAAAGTGATTGATCATAGTGGTTTTTTCTTATATTACGATGCAGCTATTCTGTTTGAAAAATACGGAAAAATGGACTATAAAGATAGTAAAGCAGTAGCATCGCCTAAAAGAACAGTTGCCGTTATTGAGGATATTGCTTATTCAATTAATGAGCTACTAAATATGCAAGGAAGTGGTCATGATGAATTAGACTATGAAATGTGCTTTATTTGGGATTCAGTTGGTTCTATACCATCCTTTAGATCTGTAATGTCCCCAGTTGGCAACCCTATGTTTGATGCTTTTGCTATAAAAAATGCCTTTAACGTCATTGGTAATAATAGAATACCACTATCAAGAAAAGAGAGTAGTCCATATACAAATACTATGTTTTTTATAAATAAAGTATGGGTTGATAACATGCAAATGGGTGCTCCTCAATTAAAAACTAGTGGTGGTGATGGTACAAAATGGTTTAGTAGACTTAGAATTCATTTAGGTGGTATAACAACTTCTTCTGTTGAAAAATTGAGTGCTGTATCTAACGGTAAAACATATAGATATGGTATTACAACAAAAATAAAGGTTCTTAAAAACCATATAAACGGCATGGAATATGAAGGTAAGATTTCTTCTTTGTCACACGGACTTTGGAACCCAGAAAAAATTGATTCGTATAAAAAACAATATTCAAAATTTTTACTAAATAAATTAAGTGAGTTAACAGGTAAGAAAATTGATAATGAATCAGAATTAGAATTTAAAACAGAAAACGAAGATTAATACCATGGAAGAGAAAAAAGAGTTTAATAAAACAGATTATAGATTTTCATATACGTTAAACATCAACGATGGTACTAATGAGGATATGACAATTTGCAAGAGAGATTTTAGTATCCACAATTTCGATGAAGAGTCATTGAGATCAATTGAACTAAAAGAGTGTATAGATGACGTAGTTACGATGATTGACATGGACTTAAAATCAAAATCTAGAGTCCATACATGGTATAACTACGATGAGAACTACAAGGAGGGTGAATTCAATATTCCAATTCCAGAAAATCAAACAGTTAGTCTAAAATTTACATTTTTTGATGGTGAAACCCCTATTATTTCAAAATCATGGTCTGGTGATGAATATCCATATCAGGTTAGAAATAGTATCGACCTAACAAACAAAAAATTTAAATACGAATCAATTAACATCCAAGCTCTTGATTTTCAACGTCAAGTAGCTCAGAAGGCATCAGTTGATAAGTCAGACTTAACCATTTCAATTAGAAATTTGATTTGTAGTGTATGTGCATCGTTTCCAAAACAAAATAACAGGAAAGTAATTTATAAAAATTATTTACCCGAATTAGGTTACGAAACGATGGCAGTAAGAAAAGGTGAATATATACCAGTAAAAAGTAGATTGCAACCAACATCAATACAAATGGATGGGCGTTCAGATAGTGCTATTTACGATGTCTATACCAATGAAATAAAATTTGGTGATGTTACTTATGATTTATTGATGAAACCAAAAGTAAAAGCAGAAGTAGATAGAGTTTTAACCCAATCTGAAATCAGAGAAAAGTTGAAATCAGGTAAATAATTGAATAACAAAACAATGACAAGATGCCGAGTTACCGTAAAAAGTAGTTCGGCAAATTTGTCTAAAAAATATTAAGGAGATAAATTTTAAAAAAAATAGTTATATAGATATAGAATATGTCAGAGAGAAAAGATTTAGGATTTTTAGGTCCAGAGTTTCAATATAGATTGATTCACCATTTTATGGATGATAAAAAGTTTTTTAGGGATGTTTGTGATTTAGTTGATCAAAATATGTTTACCGATGTTCACATAAGGAAATTTTTCGCCTCGTTACAAGGCTATTTCAAGACATATGACCACGTACCGTCCTATGAGGGTATGGAGATCGAATTATTAGCTAAAGCCAATACGGAAATAGATGCTGAATTTATAAGAGATAATATTGAGAAAATAAGAAATACAACCTGCGAAGGTGCTGACTCAATTAAATCAAAAGCTCATAAATTTTTTAAACAACAAAACTTAGTTAAAGTCCATAACGAAATGGGTGCTTTATTAAAATTAGGTGATATAGATAGATACGATGAACTAGAAGAAATGATTAGAAAAGCTCTATCAGACGGGAATAGAGACGAAATTGGTACACACCTTAGAGATAATTTAGGTGAAGTTCTTTCTGAAGACTATAGAAGTGTAATTCCAACTGGGGTTGGTGGTATTGATAGTGCATTGGAAGGTGGTTTGGGAAAAGGTGAATTGGGGGTTATAATCGGACCATCGAGCTTCGGAAAGACCTCATTAACAACTAGTTACGCAAATTACGCTGCATCTAAAGGATTTAAAGTTGTTCAAATTGTCTTTGAAGATAAAGAAAAACAAATTCAAAGAAAACATATTGGAAAAATTACTGGTATTGAATCTAGGGATTTATCAAAACCAGAAAACATTGAAATGGTTCGTGAAATTATGAAAAACGATGCATCATTTATTGATACGTTTGATAAAAACTTAATAATTAAAAAATTCAATACAGGCGAAATAAGTCCAATACAAGTTAGAAATTATTTAAAAAGACTAATAAATAGTGGATTTAATCCAGAATTAGTTATTTTAGATTATTTTGAATGTCTAATACCAAGTAAAAATTATAAGGATCAATGGCAGGGAGAAGGACATACAATGAGACAACTAGAATCATTAGCATCTGACTTTAACATAGCATTATGGGTTCCAACACAAGGAACTAAAGACTCACTAAACGCAGAGGTCGTTACAATGGATAAAGCTGGTGGTTCAATGACAAAAATTCAAATTGCACACATCGTTATATCAATTGCAAGATCAATGGAAGATATTGAAAACAATATAGCAACAATAGCGATTTTAAAAAATAGGTCTGGAAAATCTGGGTCAGTAATGAAAGGTGCTGAGTTCAATAATGGTACATGTGTTATAGATACTAGTAAAATAACAATGTATGAAAATTGGAGTGAATACACCAACTCAGAAGACACTAAAACAAATGATATGACCAAAGACCTACTGGTTAGAGTAAAAGAAAGAAGAGAAAGAGAAAATAATAACAAATAAAATAAAAAAAAATAATAATATATGCAAAAAGGTAAAAAGTTTTTATCTGATTTGAAGTTACATTCAGATTATTTAAAATGGAACGAAGATTTAGGTAGATATGAAACATGGGAAGAAGCATGTGAGTCAATTATATCTAGTCATGTAGAAAAATATGGTGATAAGATAAAACCATATACAAACTCGGCTCTGCAAAGTATGAAAGAGAAAATGGTACTGGCATCGCAAAGGAGTTTACAATATAGAGGTGAACAGCTAAAAGCCCATAGTTCAAGGCTTTACAATTGCACTACTGGATACGTTGCTTACAACAGAGCTTTTCAGGAGGTATTTTATTTATTACTAAGCGGCTGTGGATTTGGTGGTGGATTACAAATACCATTCGTTAAAAATATATCAAATATTGAAAAGAGAAAAAATGGTACAAAAACATTTATTATACCAGATTCAATTGAAGGCTGGTCAGATTCGTTAGGTGTTTTAATGTCATCTTATTTTACCGAAAACCAACCATTTCCAGAATACTTTGGTTATGAAATAAAGTTTGATTTTTCTAAAATTAGAAAAAAAGGTGCTTTTATTTCTGGTGGTTTTAAAGCGCCTGGACCAGAAGGACTACAAAAATCATTAGAACAAATTGAGAGTCTAATAGAAAATTGGCTAGCAAAAGAAGGTAGCGAGGTTAGACCAATTTTAGCCTTTGATATTTTGTGCTTTGCATCAAATGCAGTTCTCAGTGGTGGTGTTAGACGCTCAGCCATGAACATGATAATTGATGAAAACGATGATGAAATGATAAATGCCAAGATGGGAAATTGGTTTGAAAATAACCCACAGAGAGCAAGATCAAATAATTCAATATTACTAATTAGAAATAAAGTAACGAAAGAAAAATTTGAATCTATTGTTAAAATGAATGATGGTATTTCAGATATTGGGTTTGTTTTTGCTAATTCATATTTTGATATGTTCAATCCTTGTTTTACTGGTGATATGGAAATCTTAACAAATAACGGTTATAAAAGATTTGATGAATTAATTGAAAATGAACATTATGTAATGATTAATGGTGTTGGGCAAGAAGTAACTGGATATGTAAAGAAAACAGGAATTAAAAATGTTATCGATATTAAATTATCAACTGGAAAAATTATTACGTGTACACCAGATCATATATTATTAACATCGGATGGTACAGAGATAGAAGCTAAAGACACAAAAGATAAAGCTCTATTGTTTTTTAAAAATGAAGACAAAAAATTTAGTGAAATCCACGACAACCAAAATGATGAGTTTCCAATTGTTATTGGCATTGAGCATAGAAAAACAAAAGAAGTTGTATATGATTTTGAATTAGATGATTTAACTCATCACGGCGTAGTTAATGGATTAGTGGTTCACAATTGCTTTGAAATTGCTCAATTACCGATTTTGTGGAATGATAAAATGGATTTAGAGAATATTAAGTATGGTGAAATATATGACTTTGTAAAAGAAAATTCGCAACTACTTGGTATACAGGGCTGTGTGGCTTACGATACAAAATTAATAACTAGAAGTGGTATTGAAACAATTGGCGATGTAGCTGAAAATAATAGAGAAATAGAAATTTGGAATGGTGAAAAGTGGTCACTAGTTAAACCAATAAAAACAGGTTCGAATAGAAAATTATACAGAGTATTTTTGAATGACGGTTCACATTTGGACTGTACTGAAAATCATAAATTTTTAGTTAAAAATAGATTTGAGAAAGTATATAAGGAAATCGAAACAGTCGACCTAATAAAGCTATTGAGTGAAACAAAATATAACTTACAAGTACCAAGAGTAAATATTAGTGATTTTGATTACGGTAAAGACGAGATATATGCTTATGATTATGGATTTATCTTAGGTGATGGAACATGTAAAAAATTTAAGGATGGGACAATTAGAACTCCATTTGCATCAGTTTATGAAACTAACTTTAAAAATGACTATCCGTTTGTGGAAGGTAGAAAAAGTAAATTACTTACTGAAACATATAATGGAATAGAAGGTAAATATTATAATGTTGTATTTGATAAATTAGATAAAGAATTTTCATTAAAGTTAAAATACGATGATGGTTTACCAAGTGAATTATTTTCGTGGTCTAGAAAGTCAATCATAGATTTTATTGCTGGTTGGATTGATACTGATGGTACTATAACATATAACAATAAATTTAGAATATATGGTGAAAAAGACAAAATTGAAGATTTGCAATTATTATTAACAAAGATAGGTGTTAATTCAACGGTAAATTTAATGTCAAAAAAAGGTACTATAACAAATCTAGGTATAAGAAAAAGAGATGTTTGGTATATCCAAGTAAGTGATTGTGGGGAACTATGGTGTACAAAAACAAAATTTACTAAAACAGTTGTAAAATGTAAGGGACAGCTACAAAATATTGAAAAAATTATTGAATTAGATGGACTTCATGATTCATATTGCTTTGAAGAAAGTGAAAAACATCAAGGTGTATTCAATAATATATTAACAAAACAATGTAATTTAACAGAGATATCAGCAGAAGCGTGTACAACAAAGGAAAAATTTTTTAGGGCGTGTTATGATGCATCTGTACTTGGTACTTTACAAGCTGGGTGGACAACATTTCCATATCTAGGTGAAGTTAGTGAAAACATATTTAAAAAGGAGGCACTACTAGGTGTATCTATAACTGGTTGGATGAATAACCCAAAATTATTTAATCCAGAACTACTACAAAAAGGTGTTGAAATAATTAAAAAAACGAATGAAGAGGTAGCTAAATTAATAAACATAAACATCTCAGCCAGAGTCTGTTGCGTGAAGCCCAGTGGAAATTCATCCGTAATTTTGGGTACATCATCTGGAATTCACCCAGAACATTCACAGCAATATTTCAGGATAATGCAATTAAATAAAGAAGCTGAAACTGCAAAGTGGTTAAATGAAAATATGAATTTCTTACTGGAAGATTCAGTATGGTCTGAAAATAAAACGGATTATGTTGTTTTTATACCCATAGAAAATTCAAAGGATGGTTTTTATAAAAAGGATATGACTGGGCTAGCTCACTTAGAGAAAATAAAACTAGTACAAAAAAACTGGGTAAGTCAAGGAACCAATAGAGAGTTATCTGGTTATAAAAACATAACTCACAACGTGTCATGCACCGTCATCATAGATGATGTAGAAACAGTTATTAATTATATATGGGATAACAAAGAAGATTTTACAGCAGTATCTTTTATTTCGAATACGGCGGATAGGGTATACAACCAAGCTCCATTTACCACTGTAAATTCAATGGAAGAGATTATAGAGACTTATGGTAAAGCATCGTTATTTGTATCGGGTTTAATTGTAGATGGCTTACATCACTTTAAAAACAACTTATGGTTGGCATGTGATAGCGTGTTGGATAAGTCAATACCAGTAACTGGAACAAGAGAAGAAGTTCTATTGAAGAAATATTGGATTGATTGTGCTAAAAAATTCTCTAAAAATTATTTCAAAGGTGATTTGAAGAAAACAGTATATTGTTTAAAGGATGTTCACCTACTACATAAATGGGAAGTGATAAATAGACAAATGAGAGAAGTTGATTTTAATAAAATATTAAATAAACCAACTTTTAAAGATGTATCTGACTACGCGGCACAAGCATGTTCTGGTGGTGCTTGTGAAATAGTAAGAGCATAATAACTCAAGTTTTTGGTTGGAAGTCTATTAATTTAGCTCTTTCAACCAAAAACTTTTTTAAATTTCATTTGGTTTTCTCAATTATTTTTCGTACATTTGAGATAAATAAAATAATAAAAATGAAAAACATAATAAATATAAACGGTAAAGAGTTTAATGTAGCTTCAGGTGCATCAAAACATAAATTTGGTGGAAAATTTACTATTGAAATAGATAATAAAGATTCATCTTATTTTATAGAGTGGCTTTATAAAACGTTGGATAATAAATTTGGATCTACTAAAGATGTAAAACAATATAGTAAATGCGGTAGTGGAATTTATCATAGTTGTCAACCTATAAGTGTAAATTACAACGGAGAAATATCTGATACATTCAGTGTTAGATTTACATACGACTCCTTTGAAGATACAGAGCTAACAAAACAATCAACCCAATTAGTTGAAATTAATGTTCCAGAAGGTAAAAAATTGATTAAAACCGATATGGAAAGTGGTGTGTTATTTACATTTGAAGACATAATTAATTGGAAACTGGAGAAACAAAAAATGTTTAGAGGATGAAACTAGAATTTATATGATTGAAAAATATCTATCTATTTATAGTCCGACCGAAAACAAAGTTATTCCATTTACCTTATTTGACCATCAGAAAGATATCTTATGGAAAATTGTTGGTTATAATAATACAAAAATCAAACAATATAGATAAGCTGGGGTTACGTCACTAGAATGCGCTTACGTGGCGGCTGAGATGGTTTTAAACCCTAAAACAAACATCATTTCATTCAATGCAAATTCAGAACTTAGAACCATGTTTATGTCAAAGGTAAAAGAGTTTATTAATCAAATTCCAGTTGAGATAAAAGGTAAAGATTTTGATTTTATTAAAAACACTATTAACCAATTAGAAACAAATTTAGGTTCAAAAATTAATTATTTTAATTCAAAAAGTGAAAATGCTTTTAGAGGGTTTGATTTAGATAAAGTGACGCATTTAATTATTGACAACTCAGCGTGGGTTGATATTAATTATTTCAATCAAGATACTTTAGATAGATTTTTATCGAAAAACGCAAAAGTCATTTTTTCGTCGACAAACACTAACGACTATGATGTTTTTAAAGATTCAGATTTTCTTGATAGCGATGATAAAATGGTTGGTAGAATTGAAATATTTTGGTTTGAAGATCCTCGATATAATAAAGATTTAGGGTGTACAGCCGATGGTGTAAAAATCACCACAATCGACCCAAGAGGTTATGAATTAGCCTTAAAATTAGGTTACCTACCAACAAATGAATGGTTTAAGAAAATGTGTAAAGCATATAACTACGATGAAGAAAAAATTAAATACGAAATTGGTTTAGGTTATATTGAGAAGCCAGAAGATAAAATAGTTAAAACAGTAAAAGCAAAAATTAATTTTATATATACGACAAAATGAGTATTATATTAAGCGAGTATAACGAAGAAACAAGGAAAGATAGGTGTTGGTATGACTCCAGCAATGTGTTTTATTCGATTTGTGATGATAAACTAGATGATTTAAAAGATCTAACAGTAGTTTTCGATGATGGGCGTTCATATTTTTATGAAAAAATTCACATAAATGATTATGTTTTATGGAAAAACTCAAGCAGTCAAGGAAAAGCACTATATAAATACATTGCCGTAAAAGATAAGGGTGTTCCAAGGTATAAAACTACTAGACTAGAAAACTACGATTTAGGCTTATTAAATACGGAAAAAAAGAGAATAATTGAAGAGCGAGAAATTAAAGCTAAACTATTAGTAGAACGGCAAATGAAAGAAAAAGAAATTGAAAACGCTTTATGTAGTATATCCTCAGTAGATATCGATCCTGAATTTATTGATATAGTTAACGATAATTTTGATGATTTAATAAAATAACAGATGACAAATAGCCAAATAGAAAAATTTTGTGTATTGGTAGTAGGTGAAAATCCAGATGATATTATGGGCAAATTCGATGATATGTTGGAGTTACCAGAGCCATACATCTTATACCATTACAAAGATAAACATCATTTCAGAAAGACCAAGATAGATGCTTATAAGGCTTTTATTAAGAACATAGATGATGAAAAGATAAGGAACGTCGCCATTGACAAGATGAAAGAGCTTAAGGAGATGAGCGACGAACAATATTATATGTCATTGGGTGAATTACACTCATTCGATATAAATAAAAATATTATTACTAATGAAAATCCAAATGGTAGGTGGTTAACCTGTGAAAAGGGTGGTAAGAGCTATTCAGAGATGTTAGTTGATTTAAATGGTAAAACTAGCTTTTCAGATAATAAAAATAATATAAATTGGTCTAAGCTACATTTAAATAGCGAAATAGTTAAAACTTATACTAGAGCGTGGGAGATATGTGTAGATAAGGTTAAACAGGAAACCGCTACTGATATCAATATATTTAACAATATGAAACCTCACATGCATCTATTTGATAATTTTAAAACGAAGGGTGATTATGTTAAATACAATTCAAGTTTCTTTACTAATGCGGTTGTATTCAATGGCGAGTGGTACGATATGGAAGGTGAAGATTATGCTGAGTGGATTATAAACTATTATGATAGTTTTATCAACAAATTAAAAGGAAATGAATTAATTACAATTTACGAATGTACGAAATGAACCACTACGATAATTACAAAAAATTTCAAGCACAGGAAACAAAATTTGGTGAATTAATTTCAGAGTTAGGTAAAATAGTACCAGCAACACAATCAGAAGATATAAACCAACATTGGGATTTAAAAATTGAAACTAAGTTCGATGTCAAAGCACTAAAGAAGATTAGGAGAAATGACGAGAAAGAAAATGAAAATATCCACTACGTTGAGTTACGTAACGTACAAGGCAAATTAGGTTGGTTGTATGGAGACACTGATTATTTTGCTTTTGAAACAGATGATTATTTCGTTGTAGTTTCAAAATTAGAATTACAAAACTTTATATCTGATAAGTGTAAAAATAAAGAAAAATGTGATAGTCCTGAATTATATAAGTTATATAGTAGAAAAGATAGATTAGACTTAATGACTTTAGTCAAAACAATTGATTTGATATATATCAGTGAGAAAATGATTAAGAAATAAAAAAAACAATAACCCCAGATGTAGAAATATGACTGGGTTTTTTTATTTACCTTTTAGTAAGACAAAAAAAATATTATAATATATTTATAACGAAGAAGTATAATTATAATGGCTTTAAAAAGAAAATATTTGGGTGTTAGGTTTCCATTTACAGCAATGGATGATACTAATTTTTTTGTGGATATAGATTACGATCCATATAAAGAGATTAAATCGGACATCATGCACCTTATTTTTACCCCAAAAGGACAGAGATTGAGAATGCCTAATTTTGGGACTAATTTAATACGATTTATTTTTGAACCGAAAGACGATAAAACACTGACAGACATCAAAATAGAATTACAGGAGTCAATCAAGAAATTTATGCCAAATGTTACTATCACCAAATTAAATGTAAATGACAGTGATATAGACAATTATACAGCCAACGTCGAAATCAGTTATGATATTGATGAGGGTGCTTTTATTACAAGTGATACAATAACAACCAGTTTATAAGACATATATGGCAACTAAATCAATTAATTACAACGCAAGAAACTTTGATGATTACAAAGAGGAATTAAGACGTTTTATTGAAAAATATTATCCAGATATTATCAATGACTTTCAAGATGCGGCTATTGGGTCTTTTTTCATTGATTTAAATGCTGCTGTTGCGGATGATTTAGGTTACCACACGGATAAGATGTTTCAGGAAACCCAATTGGATTATGCACAAGAAAGAAAGTCATTATTATCTATGGCTAGAAGCAATGGCTTAAGGGTATCTGGAAAGCGACCATCGATGTTAGAAGCCAAATGGACATGTTGGTTACCCGTATACACAACAGGCGGTAGACACACACAAGATGACTCATATGCACCTATATTACCAAAAGGAACACAAGCTACTGGTGGAGGACAGAAATTCGAATTACAAACGGATTTAGATTTTTCTCAACAATTCAATTCAGCTGGAGTTTCAGATAGAACCATAACACCAGTTTTTTTAAATGGTGATCTAACTGGGTATAACGTGTCTAAAATGTCGTTGATGACCAATGGTGTTAGTAAGATATATAAGCAAACTATTAATTCGTCTGACGTACAACCATTTATGGAAATAATATTACCAGATCAAAATATAATTAATATCGAGTCTATTTTGGTAGTAAACGGCGCTAGTCAAGTTACACCACCTATTTCAGATTTTATGGGTACTGGTTCTACGACTAGTACTAGATGGTATGAGGTTAACAATTTAACAGAAGATAAATTATTTATACAGGACATAGCTCAAAGTAATAGTTTTAGAGATAAAGTAATGCAAGACATATCTGCTGGTACGGCTATAACTGGGGCTACTTATTATGGTAATACCTATACTGGTGGTGTTAGTGGGTCAACCGTTTATGGCTATATTCCAAGCATCGCTAAATGGGAAACAGTTAGTAAAAAATTTATAACTGAATATACGGATAAAGGATATATGAAGGTTATTTTTGGGGCTGGGGTTAATGAACTAGAAACCAATGCAAATGCCATTTCTAACGCTACTGATTTCAATCAATATCAAATGAGTAAGATTATAAATAATAAATTTTTAGGTGAATTACCTCCAGCTGGCTCAACTATTTATATCTACTACACTGCTGGTGGTGGCTCAGAGTCAAATATAGCTTTGAACACGATGACTAGTATATCTTATGTAAATCCAACGATAAACGGTGTAAGTGACAGTATAAAATCACAAGTAAAAAACTCTTTATCAGTAACAAATACAACCCCAGCAGTTTCTGGTAGAGATGAATTAACAAACGATGAAATAAGAACCCTAATAAAATATAATAACTCATCTCAAGATAGGTGTGTTACAGTGAAAGATTATTACAATAGGGTAATGACTATGAACTCCGATTTTGGTGCTCCAATTAAAGTTGGTACGGCAGAAAGAAATAACAAGGTTTTGATTACCATGTTAGGGTTAGCTCCAGATGGTAGCCTTTCGTCTAACTTAAGTGAAGCTCTCATCAACAACATAATTACTTATCTAGGAGAATATCGATCGATAAACGACTACGTAGAAATACAACCTGGTCGAATAGTGAATTTAAGGTTTGAGGTTGACATAACGGTATTAGATGATAAAACTAGACAAGATGTGGCTAAATCAATATTATTGTATATCGGTGATTATATGGATATAAACAATCACAAAATGGGTGATGAGATTTATGTTAGTAAAATGAAATCCGACATTGGTGCTATTAGTGGCGTTAAAAACCTAGTTGATTTTAGAGTTTATAACGTTTACGGAAATGGTTATTCATCAAATCAAATTATTCAACCAATAGTCAGTGGTTTATCTTTAACAAACATGTTTCAAGTTGATTTAACTGCTAGTGATGGTGTACTATACTCAGACGATGAAACGATGTTTGAAATTAAAAATGTAAAAAAAGATATAGTTATCAATATTAAAACAAAATAAGTTATGGGATTAGAAAAGAAACCATGTAACTGTAAAGCGAAACAAAACGCCGATAATCTAGTAACTAAGATAGAGGACATAAATAAATCAAAATCACAGGGTTATGCAAACAAAAATAAAAGACTAAATAAGATATTATATAAAACTTTAAAATATTTAATATATGCAATTTTAACATTTATGGTTGCTATAGTAATTTTACCATTTTTATTATTCAGGGCTATTTCAAAAAAACAAATTAAAATAGATTTAAGTAAATTATTAAGCTGGGGGGAGAAAAAATAAATGCAAGAAAACAATAAATCATATCGTATAAAATACGACCAAAACAACAAAACGGAAACTAGTTTAAATATTAAAATAGATCAAGATTTTGATTTTTTGGAAGTGTTATCGTTGAAAATAAACCAGGAGGATGTATATAAATTGTATACAGCTGACTACGGTGTGGTTGTGGGTAGGGTACTAGCAAATGATGGTTTCGGTATTCCAAATGCTAAAATATCTGTATTTATTGAAAATCCATCCCCAGACAATACAAATGAACAAGGAATTTTATACCCATATAAAACTACAAGAGATAAAAATGTCGATGGTGTGCGCTATAATTTACTACCATCACAAAAAATAAATAAATGTCATCAAAACGTTGGTACTATGCCATCTAAAAGAGATGTTCTAGATGACAATCACATATTAAACACATTTAACACTTATTACGAATTAACCACAGTGACCAATGAGTCAGGTGATTATATGCTATTCGGTGTACCAACTGGACAGCAACAAATTCACGTAGATATTGATTTATCAGACATTGGAGTACTCTCACAAGCACCAAGAGATATGACTTATCAGGGTTATAATCTAAAAAAGTTTGATAGCCCAAACAAATTCAAAAAAAATAATAATTTAGATAATTTACCTCAGATACTAACTCAGGATACTAGTATTTTTGTCTATCCATTTTGGGGTGATGAAAGTGAGGGTGAAATTGCTATTACAAAGAAAACAATTGATATTCAATATAAATTCGAACTCAAAAACGTCGGGGAAGATGAGTGAATTAATGACATCTCAGGGCACTATAGAGATGTTAAGATATACACTAGAGGATAAAATAGAAAGATACGATATAAATGGTGGAACGCTTATAAATGGAGATGGTGTTTGGTGTTATCAAATACCAATGAACCTAGATTATGTAATCACCGATGAACGAGGAAATTTAGTACCAGCAACAGAACCAGGAAAGGGTATACCAACAAGAACTAAAACCAGATTCAGAGTTACTCTAAATGATAATGGTGATGAATTTACCCAAGACAAAACGGGTGTTTATTTAATACCAAATAATCCAACATCACAAATAGATGAAGACTATCAATTCAATAACAATTGCAAACCAAATTCATTCACAGATTTAATGTGGAATAAGGTCTACTCAGTTAAAAATTACATACCAAGAATTCAAAAAGGATTTATAGCTATAGATAGACATTTCAATGGAATAAAATCAGTGAACTATCATGAAGGTAATAATCCAGTACCATATAATAATATTTGGATTAATATAAATTTAAGGTTTATGCTGATATGTTTATTGACTAAATTATTAATAGATATCGTTGGTATGGTAAATGATGTGATAGATGCAATTGAGGAAGCAACTAGAGGAGTAGTTAGAGATAGGCTTAGTAATGAATTTAGATTTATACATTTAAGTAGTCAAATTGGGGGTAATGAATGCTCAATACTCTCAAATAAGGACTATTTCGTTCCTTTTAAAAAAAGATATGCTGGTAAAGATTCCATTATAGCTGCAAACGATGGTGAATACCCAAATACATTATGGTGTAGCAGCGGACAACATATTGATGAAATTAAATCTTGTATAGAAACTCAATTATCCAACGAAGAACAAGTTGTTAATTTTGATTTTACAAACGACTGGTTAAATGGCAGTTTATACGCGCCAAGATATTTAACAAAAACCAAAAGAAACGGTAAGACTGGTGAAAAAAAGGTTAAATACTGTGGTTCATATGGTATTAATAAGTATCCAAATATGTATTTACTTCAAACATGTTCACCATCTATAAATAGAGATGGAGATAACGATGGTGTTAATGAAGCTTGCACAACCAGAACAAGCGAGGACAATAAATCAATAGTAAAACAAAAATGCTATATACAGTTTGCACCTAAAAAAATAAGTGATGGTATAATCAAAAGGGAAGAACTTGATGATATATATTATTATAGAGGGGTTGAATTTCCAAATAGCTCAATAAATTCAAGTTTAATTAAATATTTAAATGCAACCAATATTATTTTATTGGGGAGTTTAATTGATTGCGATCAAGATGGGATACCACAACTGCATCGATCATTACCATCAACAACATTTAAACTACCGCCAGACAGCTTCGAACCAGAAGAAATATTAGATAATGTTGGTGTTCCAATTCCAGTATTGGAAACGGATTTGGCATCGAAAAAAGAAATGTCAGGTGTTGATTGGGGTAATTCATATGCAAATCAAGAAAATGGGTTGTTTGTGGGCGTTGATTGTATGAGTAGTACAACAACCATGAAAACATGTATAAATGCAACTAGATTATGTGAATTAGGTGTTGATTTCGATGAAAAAACTGTTATCGAATACGGAACGGTAACTGGTGTAACAAATATCGATGGTTTTATTTCACTAGATGAAATTTCAGATGGGGATGCTAGAGGTATGTTTTCAACCTTGAATGGTAATGGATTAAAGACAAAACCAGATAAGTATAAACAATTAAAATATGATTTTACTTATAACTTTCCAGATGGTTTTGATGGTAAATTAAGGGCCACAGATGTCAGTAAGCAGGGGGGTAATTTACCTAGTGATTTGCCATCTAATGATTATTATAAATTTAGGTTCGGGGATTATTGGGCTAATATCAATGAAAGCTATTACACCACAGCCGATCTTAATGGTAGTATAAAGTATTCATTTCCAAAATATTCAAATTCATTTTATTTTTATTTTGGGTTAAAACCAGGTCTGACTGCAATAGATGTATTTAATAACCAATATTTTGTTCCATGTTCAGAACCAGTTAAAGATAAATTTGAATTGACTTTAGAAGTGTTGAATAATGAAGGTTTGTGTCAAGGTCCCCCGACACTAACTATGGGTATCATAACAGATGCAAGTGCAGATACAATATCAATAAGTAATAATAAAATCCAAGCAAATGGAAACACAATAGTAGAAAAAGGTGTGTGTTATGCTCCAAACCCAAATGCAACGCCACTACCAGACTACAACATGGATAAAGTAAATAGTGGTATTGGGAATACTGACTATACCACCATCATACCTGGTTTAAGTGGCGTAACGTACTATATTAGAGCATATGTTAAAACCAGTGATGATATTTACTACAGTAGCGCTAGTCACTTCAGAAAGTATGCGCCATCATTAACCCATACAGGAATGTTTGTTAATGGCGTACTAGAGGAGCAGTATGACCCATTGTTTACATACACTGGTAACTTTATGGGATATGTTGAGGAAGAAGTTGAAAGTTAATAAATAAAGAAAATAACAAATTAAAACAACAAAGAAAATAAATGTCATATCTGAAATCAGGTGAAATAAAGGTAAGTGTTGGTAAAGTAATTTACCCATATACTATATACGTAGATAATAAAGAGTATATGGGTAATATATCATCTAATGATGATATATATCTAACTGGTCTTGAATCTAAGTATTATTCAATTAAGATAATTGATGGCAATGGGGATTCCGTCACTAAAAGTATATTTGTACCCAAAAACGAAGGCATTATATATGATTATTCAAGCACGAATGTAAGTAGTCATGGTACAAGTGATGGAACTATAGATGTAAGAGGGATAACTAATGACAATTCAGAGGTAACTACATACAACCTGAAACTATATAAAAAAAATCAAAATTGGGACATACAATACAATTCAAACACAACCAATGGGTATTTTTTTACTGGAAAGGACTATGGTCAATATAAAGTAGCGGTATCAGAAATAGGATGCTCGAATAATACAACAGAGGAAATAATAAATATATATGCGCCTCCAGTCGTAACAACAAACACCATGACCAAACTATCTATTTCTAAAATAAACGCCTATGGAGAAGTAACGTATACGAGCGAATTGAAAACAAAAAGAGGTTTTTGTTGGATCAGTGGAGATACTGGTGAGCCAACAATTAATAATAATAACATCATCAACGCAGAATACTCTTCAAACATAGGGGTATATAACGATATAATTTTTAATTTAAAGGTGGGTATTCCATATAGAATTAGGGCATTCGCACAAAACTCAGCATTTAATAACTATAGCTACGGAGTAACAAAAATAAAGATTATTGAAGACAATAGAATCTTAAATTCAATAAATAAAACTATTGCAGGTAAGGATTTTGTATTCACGGCGCAGCACCCTGTAGCGAGTGACATAAATATAACCATGGGTAACAAGGAAACCACCATCAAAAAGGGAACCGATCGGGCTGTTATAACATTTGGTGTTAATGGATTATTCACCATTTTACCAGAATACGATGACTATTATTTTTACGTTAAACAACAACCAATAATATCTTACACCAAGGGAATTATTAATATAGGCCAAAATTCGGCAACAAGTGGTGGGTACGTACAATCAGGTGGTGGTGGGGTAATAACCTCCAGAGGTGTTTGCTGGGCTTTAAGTGATGACCCAACAACTGGCGATACCAAAACTAACAATGGTAGTGGGGTTGGTGATTACACAAGCAACTTGATTGGATTAATTCCAGATACGACATATTACGTCAGTGCATATGTCATAAACGAAATAGGCGTTGGGTATGGAGAAGTAGTATCCTTTAAGACCCTAGCAGCCACACTACCAACAGCAACTACAAAAGCTCTAATCCCATCATCATCAACAACAATGAGTTCTGGTGGTGAATTAATAGCTAACGGCGGTGTTCCCGTCACAGCATATGGGGTATGTTGGAATACAACTGGAACGCCAACCACTGCTGACACTAAAACAACTAATGGTACATTGAATCAAAGTTCATTTACTGAAACGATAACAGTCGCCAACATAGCCACAACCTATTATGTTAGGGCTTATGTGACGAATATAGTTGGAACTTCTTATGGAAACGAAGTGGTCTCCAATTTTTTAGCTCCAACAATAAGAACGGCCGATGTCAGTAGTATAGCTAACATAACGGCGACTAGTGGTGGAATTGCAATCGACGCAAGAAATGGTGGTCAAATATACGCTCGTGGAGTTTGTTGGAGTACTGGAATCACACCAACTACTGGGAATGCAAAAACAACCGACGGTACTGGCACCGTAGATTTTATCAGTGGATTAGTTAACTTAACAGAAGATACGACTTACTACGTTAGGGCTTACGCTATAAATTACGCTGGGGTTGGCTATGGTAACACTAAAACATTCACAACATATAAACCATCTTTCAGGTATGACAGTGAATTTTTACTTGGTGTATTAGAGGAAACTTATACTCCAGGATACCAATATACTAGTGAATTTGTTGGTTATGTGGAAGAAGAAAAAAATAATTAAAATATAAAAAAAAACAAAAATTATGGCATGGACAAAAACTGGCTGGAGAAGAAGCCTAAAATTAAGTGTATTAAAACAAGAACCAACACACCCAGAATGGTACCCAGATACAACTACGGTATACGATGGTCAATCTGGTTTTACATACAACGGAACTACGTGGGCACCACTAACAAATATAGAACTAGCTCAATTACCATCAACTGGAACTACAGGATGGGATAATAGACTAACAGCCTTTAAAGCGAGAGTTATTAGTATTAATCCATATATTAAAGACAGTAACAGTAATCCTATAATTGGTAGTACATTTTGGAATGGGGCTAGAGTTCCAGTAGACATCACAGTAACATTTTCAAATACTGGGCAGACTAGCTCAACATACACAGTAAGTTTAACCAGAACATCAACTGGCCTACCATATATACCAACAAATACTATAAGAGTTCAATTTATGGTACATAGACTTGGCTCCGATTCTATTTTGGGTCGACAAACCGTATATAACTACATACCTATTGGTAGTAGTGGCCATACATTTAGTTTAACTGAATCTGACTGCAACGACAATAATGGTACTAATAATCAAGTTATTACTGGCTTTACCGAATTTAGGCCCATGGATGGAATGGTAACGTTCTCACAAGGTCTTTCTGATTGGTCATTACCAGAAATAAACGCAGTAACAACAACCGTACCAACTGGCCCATGTGATAATCCTTATACAACCAAGTATAATTATGAAACTACTGATGCCAATCATGTGAATGAAACTATACTGGGTTCTGTAATACCAAACTTTGGTATATTTACAGTAGTTGATGTGTTATTCGTTAGCAGTGAACCTCATTAACAACATGGAAATAAATTTATCATTAGAAAAAAACAGGAATCAGAAAGCCGTCAATAAGGACTTTTATCAGACCTTGGAGTTAGAACAAACTTCAAGGGTAATTCCTATTGATAATATTTCAAAAACGGTAAATACCTACCAAGTATTTGATGATGAAAGAAATAAATGTACTAAATATAGGTTAAATGTAACGGTAAATCCAATTACTACAAATGTTTTAGTAAATCCCCTAACACAGATATTTAACTCAAACGGAGTTGAAATAATTGGCAATAATAGATTAAATGCAATACAGACAATAAATACTGGCTATACGTATCTACCTGGTTATGATATATTTGATAATCATTTTTTAAGGGTGAATACATTTAAAACTGGTAATACGTTAAATAACTTTACTGGCACTACGCTATTAGATGTAATGACAATAAACGATTCAATAGACAATAATTTAACAGAAGATAATGGTTGGTTTGGGTTTGTCAATAAGGGAACCATCAATGATAATAGGATGTTTAAAAACAAACAACAGTGTGAAAAAATAGATTTATTTCCAAGTAGAGATTATTTTAGTTTTAAGCCAAGAGTGGTAAACGATACACTGGAGAACAATTGGGATTATTGTATTACATATCCTTATAAAAATAAATTGGATCATATATTAGTAACCGACGCAAATAATATAAACGGTCTACCAATAGTTAGAGGTTCAACTGGATATACCGTAGAAATAGGTAACTACCTACAAATATCAACACCATATAAACATGGTTTAAATCAAGGAGATGTTATTAAATTTAAAAGTATAAGTGGTGAAACTAATACGTATTTAGTTTTTGATATTGGTGATATAAATAGACTAGATAAAGAACATACAATTTTAATTGATATTGATAAATACGGGAAGACACTAACACCTACGCTTATAAATAATATAAAACAAAAACGCATAATTAAAGTAATTGATGGTGTTGAGTCAAACTATTATATTCGGATGTTTAGGAAATTACCTAATTTTAAATTTGAAACCGAAGAGATAAATGATGAAAACATAATTTCAAAAACAGAGTCAAATACCGTAGAACTTTCAAATGATAGTTATCAGCTTGGGTTTGCTAGAAATATATTTGGTGATAAATTACAACAAATACAATACATAGACGATATTGATATAAATTTATTAACTGACAACCTAAATAGACCAGTTAGTGAGATATACTTCACTACAATTAAAAAAGGGATTGCAGCTACAAGTACTGAGCATAGTAATGTTTTTACTAAAATACAGTCGGGTATAGATGAACTACCGAACGTAACTGGTTATACAAATATACGCCTAATAAACGGTAATAACACAACTGAAATACCGATAGAAAATGATGTGATAATAAGTGGTGGGTCACTAGCCAACGAAGGAGGTTCAATACTTGCCGAAGATGGTGATATTTTATTAATGGAAGATGGAAGCAACTCACTATTAGAAGGATACTCAAATAATTTATTTGCTGGTGACATTGTTGAATATAATAAAACATTAGTTAAAGAAAATGTATTGGACGTGGTTCAACATAGGTTTAATACAGTTCAGAGGGAGATAACTAACAATAAATTTATATATAATGATATTGATGTTAATTTAATAATTAATAGTATCACTATCGGAGAAAATTGGGGTACGGATCATTATAGTACGGTAAGTTTTCCAGTCATAGCTGGACAAAAAATGGTTCAAATAACCTCAATAGTTACAAATGGAAATGCTTGGAATTATTGGGGTGTAAATTTTGAAGTTGGAAAAACTTATACTTTTTCGGTGACATCATATGGAACAACACCCTTTACAATAGATGTTGGTAATCAAAGCTTTTCTTTTGCTGGTGGAACAATAGCTAATCCATATTTAAATATATCAGCTACCTTTACATTTTCATTTGAAACCTATCACGTAATTTATATTGTTATACCAACTATAGGTAATAATACATGTTTTTATAATTTTAAAGTCGAACAAAACACAGTCGCAACACCATGGTTACCAAATCCAAACGATGTCAACGGGAATTATAAATTTGGTAATAAAACAATTGATTTACTACCGAGAAATGAGGGTTATTTTTATAAACCACATTACAAAATACCATTAAAAAATTATTCGGAGATAATAACACAGGGTGAATTAATTGAAATAACACCATGTGATTTATTCATTTCTGGTGTCACATTTAGTGATACGGTGGTGTTACTAAACAACAGTACAGAAAACCAAATCAAACAATTAATACTAAAGATAACCAACATCAACCAATTTCAAGATTTTGATAGGTTAAGGATTTCAAAATTAGATTCAAACAATAATATAATAGATCATACGACTACAAATATAAGACTAAATCAGAAACTAAGTGACTGTATATTAATACCATACACCATTGAATTTTTCGGTATACTAGCCGATGTAAATAAAAACACTTATACATTTAAAAAATATTATAGTGAACTAATACCAAGCTATGGAGATGATTTAGGTAATGGTAAAATATTATGGCGAGAAATACTACCAGAGGGTATATTTGATAGTGAATCACAATATAAAACGGAGAAGAAATTTACAAATGGAAGATTATATTTAAATTTACCAGTAAATCTTTATTTAAGAAGGCAAGACTCATATGGTGATTATGGTTTAAAATCAAGAACATTCCCATCAGACCCTTACGGAAATTCAAGTACCGAATTCATAAACAATAATAAAATAGAAAAAATCAACGAAATATGTTAAAATATAAATTAAGATTCGGAGATTTAACTGGGGGGACTATATCAATGCCTATAAGTACAGATTTCTCTCCAAATACAAAACAATACGAAAGGATTGAAGAAAATTTTGATATAACTGGTGAAGACATAGTTAATACAATAATTGATTATGAAAAAATTAAATTACATCCAGTAACTGGTGAAACTGGTATACTAGATATAAATTCAATTAATTTTAAGTTACATTTTTATACTGGTGGAACTCAGGGGTGGTCAGTAGATACCAGTAGATTATTAGATGTTGGTTTTATAGAAGATGATATTATTAATAAAAGAAATAGATTAAAAAAAACATTTATTAGGGTTTCATTTTATGATTCCAACGATCTAAAGACTCAAAATCTATTATTTTATTCGACTATTTTTTTAGATGTAGATAAGATATACGGTAATTATATAAACTATGGTATTGATTATAGTGGTTTAACAACTGAATTTCTGGTGAAAAACCCAAAGACAAGTTCTGAATTGAAATCATTCGAGGGGTATTATCTATATTTATTCAAAGACGATGTCCAAAAAAATAATATAACATCTATTTATATGAAATGTGAATATAATAATGCAATAAATGGGAAATCATTGTTATTTTTTAATTCAAAACCATCTAATGCTAATGGTACAACGCTAAAAGCTGTACCCAATTATATGTTCACAAAGGTAAATGTTGACTATAACCAAACAACGGATAAATATATTTATTGGTTTGACAATTTAACAAATAAAAACATTGAAATAAATTTATATCAAGGAAAAGCAATCTAGGTGGAAGTAATTAAAAAGAAAATATGTATAAGGGATTTTCAATGTAGAACAAATCCATATTTAGTCAATGGTTTAATCCCAGAAGATGCTATTTGCACTGGTTTGACATCTCACTGGGGTGAAGTAACTGGGAGGACTAATGGTGGTGCTATTGTTTATTATACTGGACAAACAAGTTCAAATGCTATCATTAGTGCTATACCTATTTTAATAACACTGACAATCGATGATTTAGGTGTGAAAACCGACGTATGCGAAAACTGGGTCGCTGGTAAGACTTATTATATGGGTGAAACTGTTTATTATAATGATTATAGTTATAAATGTATTGTAAGTGAAAGTATTGGTAATGCATTTAATCAATTACAATGGTTGATAACCAATAGGTACGCTGGGAATGGGTACACAGTAAATTATACTGGTGATTCACAGATAGATACATTTAGAAGACATACAAAAAAAGATAGTGATAGAGATTTATATAACCCAAGAACTAATAGTGGATTTACCGACGAACATAAAAATATCAATGGAACATATAATAAAATAACTGGTGAGAGTAAAAACACAAATAACTCAAAACAAAACCTATACTCATATATAATAGGTTACGATTTAGGTAAATCAACTACAACTGGTATACACTATCAAGATACGGCAAATGGTTTATCATCAGTAAATTACCATACAAGTGGTTTAACACAAGAAAATTCAGTTCTAGTGTCAAGTATAAAATTAGAACACTTAATAGGTTTAGTTGAACCAGTAAAAAGAATGATAGATGTAAATATAGATAGGGTTACTAATACCACATTTGAAAAACATCTTAAATTTGGTGAAATAAGTGGTTTAGATGACCTAGAAAGGTTCTTACGGTATAGTTAAACAAGCAAATTTCAATCCAACATCAGATGCGGATGTATTTTTATCGTATCAAGAGACTAGAAGTGCTGTTTCTACTGGTTTTACATCTGTTGATGCTACAAAATATTTAGTAAGGGGACAGCAAGTAAATAACGGAACGGCTACAAACCTAGATGGTATATATAATTTGAAATTACCATTAGACACTTTCAATAGAAGTGGTATTTATAATATAATGATCAGACCAAAAGAAATTGAAACCACTATATTAGACATTGGTGTACTTTCAGCCTATCCAGATGTAAAGGGTGTCGTTTTAAAACTATCAGCAATTCCAAATCAAACATTTGAAAATGATAGTTTAACTGGTTACAGATTGGAATATTATGACCAATCTGGCGTAAAAATAAATAACTTCTTTAAAATTATAACGTCAAATAATAGATGTGAGCCAGTAAATCAAAATGTAACTAGTTCAAGTCAGAAATCAATTAGATATAGATTTAATGATAGTTCAGATTTAATGTTTTTGACTGTTACACCATCATCTGCTAGTACGATAAAAGCGAACTCAGTACCATTTATTGGTAATCCAGGTTCAAGGATAATACTTTCAAACACTTTCTTTAATCCAACAATGATTGAAATCGAAATGACTGAAAACGATGTTGAATCGCTATACACAACTATCAATGGGAATCAAATAAGAAACTTAGATAAAGGCCTCATCACGACATACGATAAAAACAATCAAATATACGATCAAAAACAATATTATCTAATAAAAGAAGATGCTACTGGAACGGCTATATACGACGTTAAGGAAACACAAACGAGTATTGATTTCACACAGGATCATGATACAATCGTGGGGAGCGTTTAAAAAATAAAATTTACATAGTAAAATGGCGAAAAAATATATAAAATCAACAAGTAATTACGTTCAAAAAAGCAATCCAGTCGTAGCTCAAAATAGTAAAATTTTTGAGACGGACTTACTGAGCTATTCACAGCCATATAACGATGTAAATGGGAATTTAGTTATTAGAAGTGAAGGCGGGTTTACTTTTATAGTTAATACAACACCAACCGACAAAAAAACAATAGTCAGCAGTGAAACAAGTGATATATTTACGTTAGAAGATATTTTAATCAGTGAAAGTCAAGAAAGCTCAACAACACAACCAATTACATCAAAACAACTAGAAATACCTAAAACATATATTGATTTAGAAAAGACATACGACGATTTAACTAAATTTTCTTATTTTGGTTCATGTAATACATTGATAAAAGGTGGTATTGAAGACATAATAAATAGATTTCCAGCTGGGTTATACATATCCTATGATACAATCATAAGCGATGAATTACTAATGGAGAACGGAGATAATGAATTAATGGAAAACGGAGAGCTAGCGCAAAACGAAGATATTACCATTATTCAACAAGGGAATACATTAACAATTCCAATTAGTGATATAACCAATACATTCGGAATTGATTTAAATAGTTACGCCAATACAAGAACCAATCTAGGTTATGATTTAAGGGTAATTGCAAGCTCATACAACGACTTTGTTGTAGTTTCCAATGATATTCAACTAGCGACAGTTACTGGCCTTACATCGAACGAAATTAATCAAACACTGACTTTCAATCTAAGTAATCCAATTACACTGTCAACATCACTACACATAAGACCAAATAACTTTAAAATAAATGAATTTTTTGACAGTTTAGATGATTTACAAAGAGTATTATTGAATAGAAAAACATCGCCAAAATATAGGTCGTTGATAAAAATACCAAAAGAAACTGAATTTGGTACTACATTTGAGTATAGACAGTTTATATGGGAAACGCCAGATACTTATAACCTAGACATCTCATCAATGGACTACGTTCTATTTGTGCAAGAGTTGGTAGATGCATCTAATTACATAGATGAAGTATATTCGGACAATCTATATAGGATGTTAACCCACGACTCAATCAAAAACATGGACACCACCTATGAGAGAGTTACGGATGGTGATTTATTAGATGAATACATAATTGGGGGTACTAAAATTCAGAAAGTACTTAGACTATATGGTAGAGAGTTTGATCAAGTAAAAAAGTATATTGATGGGATTTCATTTTCTAACAACATAACATATAATAAAGAAAATAATTTACCAGAACAATATCTGAGTGGAAAATTAAATATGTTAGGGTGGGATGTAAACTCAATAACTAAAACATTTCCTTTAAGTGGTAGTACGGTAGCTGGCATGTTTCCAGGAGCACTAGGTTCGCTATCAACAAAAGAGGTTGATAGTGAGGTGAATAGAAGAATGATAATAAATTCACCCTATATATGGAGGAGTAAAGGGACTAAAAAGGCCATTAGAAAGGTTATGAATTTACTGGGTGTTGATGAAAACTATTATCAAATAAGGGAATACACTCAGAAAGTAGATAATTTTTTAGTTGATACATCTTTACAAAAAATAGCCGATTTAAACTCGGATGTTAGATACGTTGAAATAGAGACAACTACCGATGAGACTAGAAATATATTATATACTGGTTTAAATTTAGACACATTTGTAAAATCACCATCTGGAAGTGAAAATTATTATATTTTAGACACCGATGGTATTAGTGGTAAATGTATCGATGATGGTCAAGTATTTTTGATATCTGGAAATACTTATGGCTATCCAAGACCGATGATCAATTCAAACTCATTTTATTTTCAACAAAAAGGAAGTTGGTACAGAGAAACTGGGGGTTATCATACCGATTACACTGGCGGTACCTATGTAAATGAAATAACAACTGGTAATAACCCACACGTAGGTAGCGGAGTGTACGATGGTGGTTTCAACTACGTTGACCAATTCAAAAACCTATTTAAAAATGATATTGATAATCAAGATTACTATCCAACCATTGATATAACTGGTCATACCACTGGTTTCACAATATCTAGTGGCAAAACAGTGAACAACGATAAAATAATATTTAAGGGCAAACCATTTAAAGCTGATAAAGAATATTTTATGGGTTATACATTAACAGCAGATAGCCCATCTAGCATCTTGTTTAAAATTTATCAGACAACCCCAAAAACAACCACGAGCTTAATTAGAAGTAGAAAATTTATATTTCATTTTAGTAACGATTATAAAAACTCAATAAATTGGTCGTTTAACGGTGTTGCATATACATTTAAATACGGGGAAACGTGGGATTTAGATTATGACCAACCAACAAATACATGGACAATCAAAAAAAGAGAAGATAAGCTAACGTTAAATCTTAAAAACTTTGTTATCGGTATAGATACGAGTAAAATATTGAACGACTTTGCAATATCGTTACTAATGGAAGATGGTGTTAATGAATTAATGGAGGATGAGAACAATGCGATGTTAGAGGGTAGTGTTTTAGGTGCAACCGAAGATGATATTTATAATATAATAAAATCGCTGTTACTACCATATTTAGAACAAGTAATACCAAGCACGGCAATATTTGACTTTGTTAAAATAAATACAATTGAACCAAAATGGATATTAGCCGAAAAAACGTGTGAAAGATACGCCACAGGAACAACACAGACATTTACGGGAAAAAGTATATTAAGATACAAAAATATAAATTACTTTGATACGGGCTCAACTGGTTACGCTGGCTTAATTGACATAATTAATAAAGATTTCGGTGTAGATGGCAATTGGCAATGGCTAGATAACGGAGATAATAATTTCAATGGCTTCGATAGAGAGGTTAGATTTAGGGGTGATGATGGTACATGTAATAGAGATGCTAGTGAAAATTGGTCATTGGTTGAAAATATGTTTACTTAAAAAAACGAATAAAATAAAATAACAATATATTTATAACAAAACAAATAATAATATTATGGGAAAAAAATGGTCGGAAGTAGGTAGCATAACATCAGGTAGTGCAAATACTAAATTATGTGTGTTAGAAGGCACTGGCGCAGATGCAAACAAAACAATAACAAAGAATAATTTATTTGATAATCCAACATTTACTGGAATAGTAACAATAGAAGATTCTATTTTACTGAATGGTGCAAACATGTCATTTACTGGGGAAGCAACTATAGATAACCCAAGATTTACTGGAACTGTTAAATTAGGTTCAGTAAATGGGTCTACTGGGTCAATAGATACATCAAACACCAGTGTTGGACTAAATGCATTATTAAATGCTAGAGTTGGTGTGCTCAGAAATACTGCAATAGGTGTTGGTGCATTAACCAATAATGGAGTTGGTGGGACTACTGAAAATCAAGGGTATGGGAATACTGCTGTTGGGTCAAATTCTCTTGATAACAATACATTTGGTAGTAATAATTCAGCACTTGGTATTGATTCTTTAACGTCAAACACTACAGGCAGTTCAAACGTGGCTTTGGGACATACATCATTAAGGGATAATACTACTGGAATAGATAATGTAGGAGTTGGTGGTAATTCCCTAGCTAGAAACACTATAGGTTATGGAAATACCTCAATAGGATTAGGCTCTTTAAACGACAATGTGTCTGGAAACTATAATACCTCTATTGGTAAAAATGCAGGAGATTTATGCACTGGAGATAATAATATATTTATAGGTTCTGGATCTGTTGCTTCTGCTGCTGGGGTATCTGAGGAAATTGTTATCGGAGCTGGAGCAATTGGAAAAGGTTCTAACACTATAACAATAGGTAAGAATACAAATACAAAAACCTACCTTAAAGGAGACTTAAATATAGTAGGAACAGCTCCAATACCAACTGGTACTATAAAT
>JFJP01001166.1_pt1 | contig 60897 bp, 55 predicted proteins | sample 431651 | NCBI WGS metagenome assembly JFJP01 (sample SAMN02602958, study PRJNA72255) | Microbial mat metagenome, whole genome shotgun sequencing project. | biome: fresh water; feature: sink hole; material: water; isolation source: purple microbial (photo- and chemosynthetic) mats found in... | reverse complement strand
AAGATACCAATAATCTTGCACTTGGCCAAAGAAAATTGGACTTAATTTCTTGAAATCTAGTCGATTGCGGGCTTTTCAGCAGACCCTACTTCCACCCCGGCGTCCGAAGCGCCGACGGCGTCGAGTACGCCGCTCGAATCCCCCAACCAGGCCGCAACTTCATGCTCAGCCTGCGCTACGAGTACTGAAGCCAGGTTGATTCCAAAGGTGAAATATCCCAACGCGGCTTGGCTCAAGATTTGTCAGAGCAGCGGCTGTCCGACAAATGGAATATGGGCATCTTCGCGCATGTCGTGGATGTTTTGGTTTTCGCAGACTCAAAACTACGACATTCGGGGGAGGCCTTCATGGCCTCCCCCCTTTTTTATCGCTTGCCGAATAGCTTTTTGTCGGACACTAGTGAATTAATAATTAAAACGAAAAGTGCTTGACGACGGCGGGGTTTGCGGTTTGCTTCGTTCGCTACGCTACTTGCAACCCGCAAAACCCGCTGGCTTTCAAGCATATGTTGTGCGTATTTTATTCAATTTTAAATAGTTTATCAGTTTGGGATAAAGATAAAATTTCAAATTGGGAAACATCAATATCACTTGGTAGCTTGTCGCGTAAAATAGGAAAAATATACTGACAATTAATTTCATTAGAAATCTCTATCAAGGTTTTTATTTGATTATCATGTATATTTTCGTTTTGGTCGTGCAGAATAAAATGTAAACATGGAAATTCTATCTCATCGCAAAATTGAATGTGCGCAAAATCGAATGCTGCTATTTGTCCTTTCTTTTTTCCTGTTCCTAAATTTCCTTCTATACTCTTTATATTTAGTGAATAAGCTCTATCATTTTTTGATTGACTTAAAATAAATCGTTCGTTGTATAATTTCATGGAAATTTCGGCGAAAAACTCATTAAACTTTAATATCCTATTATTAATTATTGCTTCTTTGTCAATTATGCTTTGATTAATTGCATCTAATTCGTCCTTAATTTCATCTAATTTTGAATTTGAACTTACCCAAAGACGTTTTTGCTCTTCAAGTGAACCTTTTTTTTCGTGCTGTTTATTTAACTCTGTTATTAAATCTTGCAATTCATCAACCGCTCCTGTTTTATATAATTTTTCGGATAATTGTTTTTCTTCTGTTAGATGAATATTTAATTGTTTTTTTTGTTTATTTAATTCATTTTCAATGTTCGGTAATTCTTGGGTTACAAATTTTATTTTTTCAGAAAGCATGTTGTTGTGAAAATTCAAAGTTTGTTCAAATGAAATTTGAATATCAGAAATTAAGTGTTTTGCATTTTGATATAATAATTTAATTTGATTGGTGTTAATATTTACAAAATCACTTTCTAATTCTGATTTACTTTCGATTATCAATGTTTTGCGAAATTCAAGACGATTTATTTCTGTAGTTAATTTGTTTATAATAGATTTTAAGTTATTTAAAGTATTTAAATCATCATTAAAATTTTCATTTAAGTTGAAACTTTCTTTTTTCTTATTAAGTTTTTTAATATCTAAATCAACAATATACAATGCGTTTTCTATTTGCTGTAAATCATTTTCTTTTATTAATCTTGATTGTAATTTTTCTTCAATAGATTGTAATTCATGCAATTGTTGTTTTCTTGCTAAATTATCACTTTCAATCCCAAGCCAAAACAAATATAATGCTTCATACACTTCGAATGTTACGCTATTATGCAAAACTTTAATAGTATTTGCAAGTCGGTTTTTTTCGTAGCGAATATTTTTAGATATAATTTGTCGAAATGTTGGTTTATTTAAAGTTGAATTGAAGCATAATTCTTTAAGTTTACTATCAAAGTCTCTATCATTATAGGTTTCGTCATTTATCTCCTGAATTTTATCTTTACGTGAATTGAAATTTTTACGAATAATAATTTGTTGAGAACTTTCGTTCTCAATGTCCCTTATCAAAGTTAGTTTAATTGTAATGTTATTGTCTTTGAAAAATTTTTCTGCAATGGTGTTATTGCTATTATTTTTAAACTCGGTATCAGTATAAATATTTTTTCCGTCTGTTCCCAAACAAAAATCAATTAAACGCAAAACAGTAGTTTTGCCAATACTGTTTCCAGTATCTTGCCTATTAGGCGTACTTGTATTGTCAATAATAAGATTAGTCCCTTTTTTAAATAGAATCTCTCTTATTATTTCAGTTCCTTTTTGTATAATAAGCTGTTTTAAAAACATTTTTCTAAATATTTATCTTCAGATTGTTTAATAATGCCGATTATGTAAAGCCAATCGATTGTCAAAATATATAAACTCATTGATATCTTTTCAATTGAGTTTAACTTATGAAAAGTATCAAAAAAATCTATTTTATTACTTGAAGCTTCGCTTATTATCTCAATAATCTTGGCTCCTAAATAATAAACGTCCTTATTGGGTTTTATATTTGTACTTAATAACATATTTTATTTTTTGTGTGGTTCTTCAAGAATTTTACAATCCATAAAAGCGTCAACCATTATAATTTGCAAACTTATATTTAATGCTTCATACGGAATATCTGTTTGTAAATTAGTACTTTTATCAATTATTTCCCAAAGTTCACGTTCTACTTCTTCAAAAATTTTATCAGCATTTTTTCTTATTTCTTCAATATCATTTAATGAGTTCGTTACGAATTTTCCCTTTACTTTAAGATAAATTGATTTTATATTTTTTAATAAATATTGTTTATTTAATAGTCCTTCATTTTCATATTCAGAATATAGCATTCTTAATTTGCCCTGAAATGCTTTATAATATTCTATTGTAGGACGATATGATACAATATTGTTGTAAGAAATTTTTTCATTAATATCAAAATTAGTTGTAGTGTCTTCAATTAAATTTTCCTGGCATAATTGATTAATAACAAATGCCAAAGAAGATTGATTATTTCTGAATTTTTCGAATGACGATGGTTGTGAAAGTATTTTTAATTCATGATTACGCTTCATCTCTGTCAATACTCCCACTGTGTATTTTACAGTATCATCGGTTTCAACGTGATGATTTGGACAAAGTAAAATCAAATTATTGTAATTTCTTCGTTCGTCATCTGTTTGATTTGGGTTGTATCTTTTTCCGCCAAGTTCTGCTGCTTCAATATGGCAAATTTGTGCAATAATTTCCTGACGTTCTGGTAATACAAAAATTACATTGCAATCAGGAAATGCACATTGATTTCCTGAAAGAGCAAACAACTTTTTAATAGTTGTCGGTGTATATTGCCTTGCTTTCATATTTTCAATCACTTAATGCTCTTTTTATTCTGCAAAGTTACAAATAAATTTTTCTTTGCTTCAAATTTGTACTATTTTATTTCTTTTCTATTTGTGTCTTTGGCAATTCCAACTAACGTAAAAATTAGTCTTTGATTATCAATTATTTGTGTTTTAATTCTATTATCAATTTTTCATTCATTATCGAAAATATTCAACAGGGATTTTCAGTAAGGCAATTACCCTCAACGTAATTCCTTCCACCATCTTCAATTCCTACCCAAAAGCACAATTGTGCAAGTACGAATTTTATGCACAGCTCCAGAAGCCGCGCCAGTCCGTCAAAATTCGAATCGACAGGTTTCGGAGGTTCGGCTGCCGGCTTTGGCCCTGGACATACGCAGTTTTGAAGGGTAGCTTGATCATCGGGGGGGGGGTGAAATTGACGATGCTCAAAGATACAAACTGTACTTTGAAAAAACAAGCGCCTTGGCGGTTTTTTGAAGTCGTGGGCGGTATGCTACGCACCCGCTGCGGAGGAACAGCAGGTGCGTCTTGACCGGAAAAATAGATTTTGCCCGTACCAATCCTTTTTGCGCTACCCACACACTCCTATAAAGAACCCGAAACAACCAGGCGAAGGGCACAGGTCCTGGCGAAGGAGTCTGGCGCTTCCTCACCGAAGAGGACGATTTCACCTCTTCGGGGTTGGGCGAGTCTTCTAGGCAATCCATCGCGTCACCGCGACGCCATTGGGCATCAGACGCTCGGGGCCTCCTGCAAGTGGCGGACGCTGAAGCAGCCCTGTTCGAGCACCTGGCCCAGCTCCACGCGCACGAGCTGGTTGACCAGTTCGCCGTCGTGCTCGGCCTCCACCTTCAGGTAGTTGTCGGTGTAGCCGTACATCTTTCCGTTGGATTCATTCTTCTTCTCGAACAGCACCTCGCGCCGCTGGCCCTCGAAGCGAAGGTAGAACTCGCGGTGCTTCTTGTCGCTCAGGCGGTGCAGGGCCTGGCTGCGGCGGGTGATCTCGCGGTCGGGCACGCGGCCCGTCATCTTGGCCGCCGCCGTGTTCTCGCGTTCCGAGAAGGAGAAGACGTGCAGGAAAGAGACGTCCAGCTCGCTCAGGAAGGCGAAGGTCTGGTCGAAGTGCTCCTCGGTCTCGCCCGTGAAGCCGACGATGAGGTCAACGCCGATGAAGGCCTCGGGCATGAGCGCGCGGATCTTGGCCACCCGCGAGCGGTAGAGCTCGACGCGGTACTTGCGGCGCATCAGGGCCAGGATCTCGTCGCTGCCCGATTGCAGGGGCAGGTGGAAGTGCGGGGCGAAGCGCTTGGAGCCGGCCACGAACTCGATGATCTCGTCGGTGAGCAGGTTGGGCTCGATGGACGAGATGCGGAAGCGCTCGATGCCCTCCGCCTGGTCGAGGGCGCGGAGCAGGTCGATGAAGCGCTCGCCGGTGCTGCGGCCGAAGTCGCCGATGTTGACGCCCGTGAGCACCACCTCGCGGATGCCTCGCGCGGCGATGGCGCGGGCCTGCTCGAGCACCTGCGCGATGCTGCCGTTGCGGCTGCGCCCGCGGGCCAGGGGGATGGTGCAGAAGGTGCAGAAGTAGTTGCAGCCGTCCTGCACCTTGAGGAAGGCGCGGGTGCGGTCGCCCATCGAGTAGGACGGCTCGAAGTCCTTGACCTCGCGGATGTCGCAGTTGAAGACCTCGGGCTCGGGCAGGCGGCCCACCATGCGGCTGGCCTCGATGCGCTCGAACAGCCTGAACTTGTCGTTGGCGCCCAACACGACGCTGACGCCCGGAATGGCCGCGATTTCCTGGGGCTTGAGCTGGGCGTAGCAGCCCACCACGGCGATGAAGGCGTCGGGCGAGAGCTTGAGGGCCTTCTTGACGACCTCGCGGCACTTGCTGTCGGCCCGGTGCGTCACCGAGCAGGTGTTGATCACGTAAACGTCAGCCCGCTGGTGCATGTCCACCCGCTCGAAGCCCTTTTCGGCGAAGGCGCGGGCGATCGTCGAGGTCTCGGAGTAGTTGAGCTTGCAGCCCAGGGTGTGGAAGGCGACTTTGGGGGACTGTTCTTGCATGGAAGAAAAAGAGTTACGGGTCCGCGAAGATAGCAGAATTTGGACAGCCGTACCCCGCGGGCGGGCGGGGCCCCTCAGTCCTCCGGGCCGAAGATCATGCCGTAGGGCCTGTCGATGGCCTGCCCCAGCTCGTCGAGGCCGATGCTGCGGCTCCAGCGGCGGCTTTCGCGCCCATCGACGTAGAGCAGCAGGGTCGGGACGGTGAATACCCGGTTCTGCGCCGCGATCTCCGGGTGGAGCTGGGTGTCGGCATAGCGCAGGGCCACCTCGGGGAAGTGCTCGGCCACGAGCTGGGCCACCTTGGGTTTGAGCACCTTGCAGACGTTGCAGGCCTCGTGCGAGAAGTAGAACAGGGCCATGACGTCCTCGCGGGCCGACTGCTCGAAGGCCTCGAGGCTCTCCAGGCTGGCATAGGTTTTTTCAATAGACATTGCGCGAAAGCATTACCAAGGTACAGTCCTCGACCACTTCGACGCCCAGGCCACGCAGTTGGGCCATGAGCGCAGGGTTTTCGGTTCCGGGGTTGAAGATGACGCGGCGGGGCTTCCAGCCGAGCAGCGTCTGGACGATGGCCTCCTGGCGCCCAGGGCCCAGGTAGAGCGTCACGGTGTCCACGGGGCCGGAGCACTGCTCGGCCCGGACGATCGCGAGGCCGTCGATGCTGCCCTTGCGGGTGCCCACGGCCACGACCGCGTGCCCGTGGGCCAGCAGCGAGCGGACGGCGCGGTACGAAAAGCGAGACGAGTCGGGGCTGGCGCCCAGCACGATGGTGGTGGCGGATTGGCTCATGGCTTGGGTTTTCAGTAGGTTCCGGCTTGGAGCATCTCGAAGGTGGACCCGTTGAGCACCTCGATCTGGCGCGACTGGGCCAGCTTGGCGAAGGCCTTGTTCTCGGTGCCCGGGTTGAAGATGATGCGCTTGGGGCGCAGCTCCAGCATGTAGTCGAAGTACCGCACCTGCCGAGAGTCGCCAATGAACATCGAGACGGTATGGACATTCTCCACCATCGGCTTCTCCTTGAGGATCTCGACCTGGCCGATGTAGCCTTCGGCCCTGCCGAGCGCCACCACCGGGATGTTGTTGGCGACCAAGGCCATGACCGCTATGTAAGAGTCTTGTTTCTCTTTGGGACTGGCCCCGATGACGACCGTTTTCTTGTCCATTTCCTTCCGTTGTGTGTGTTTCTCACGATCCGCTTTCCAAATGGATGCCAAACTTGAAAGCGATTCCTGCTCTGGCATTGGCTCGCCCGTCGCGCACGATCGCGTTGAAGGCCCTTACAAAAATAAAACCTTGGTTCAAAAAAGCAAACCTGCGAGCACGAAAAAAAACGCTTTGAAGGCCCAGGCGAGTGGCCAGATTGCCAAGATTTTTTCGCCCCAATCCGACTTGCCATGCCTTAGAACCAAACCGATGGACGAAGAAGCGCCAAAAACTTATCAGGCAGATACTTTCGCAGGAATACATCGTGGCCAAGGCCATTTCGAAATCCCCAAAAAACAAATCGCGCGGGCGAGGGTCTCAGCGCTTGTGTACCAGCACGGTCGCGTAGGCGGCTATCCCGGCCTCGGTGCCCACGAAGCCGAGCTTTTCGGTCGTCGTGGCCTTGACGCTCACCCGGTCGGCGTCCATCCCCGCCACCTGGGCGATGGTCTGGCACATGCTCGGGATGGCATCCTTGAGCTTGGGCCGCTCCAGGGCCACCGTGGCGTCGATGTTGCCCAGCTCGTAGCCCTTGGCGCGCACCAGCTCCATCGTGCGGGCCAGCAGGATCTTGCTGTCGATGCCCTTGTAGTCCTGCGAGGTGTCCGGGAAATGGTGCCCGATGTCGCGCTGGTTGGTGGCTCCCAGCAGGGCGTCGCAAATGGCGTGCAGCAGCACGTCCGCGTCCGAGTGCCCCACGGCGCCTTTCGCGTGTTCGAGGCGGATGCCGCCAATCCAAAGCTCGTGGCCCTCGGCCAGTTGGTGTACGTCGTAGCCGAATCCTACTCTTATGTCCATGTCTTTCTTGTCGTTTGGGCTTTTTGTTCAGATGTTTTTTTCCTTGATTTTCAATTTTACCCAAAAATGGGACGGGCGGCCGGATGTTGCGGCAAGGGGTTGGGCCCGGCCTGGCTCATTCCGTTTTGGGCGCCTGGCTTTCAGGGCCGAGGGCCTCGCCCGCCCGGGCGAACCTCCGGCGGCGCCAGTAGTGCTGCCAAAGGCCGAAAGCCAGCAGGAAGAGCAGCGGCCCGGCGATGTTCAGCGCCTGCCAGAAGAGCTTTTCCTGGTCAACGCGGGCGCGGTTGAGCAGCCGGAGCTTCAGCTCGCGCGAGCGGATGGCCATGAGGCCCTGGTCGTCGCAGCAGTAGTTGACGGCGTTGGCCAGGAACTCGGCATTGCCGCCGAACTCCTGCTGGCTGGGGCGGTCGAAGCCGAGCGGGTAAGGCTGGCCCTGGGGCGAGACCTCGTTGCGCAGGAAGTCGCCATCGCCCACCACTAGCACCTGCGTCGTCGGGCTGCGGAGCAGGGGCTGGCCGTCGTGCGCCGGGTACTGGCTGGTGGCCCGGTTGGCGAAGGCCGACTCGAACTGGCCTTCGAGCAGGACGCCCAGCACCAGGTCGGCATGGCGGAAGTTGGACTGCTCGGCGCTCTCGCGGACCTGCTGGAGGCCCACCTCCACGGGCGCGACCGACTGGCGGCTGAAGGCCGAGCTGCGCATGAGCACCGTCTTGCGCACCAGCGGGTCGCGGCCCACGGTGTCCACCGAGCTGGCGAACTCCATGCGGGCCGGGTTGAGGTACTTGGTGACCGGATGCCCGGCGTTGTGCCGCGTGACCAGCGGGAAGTAGCTCCAGGGGAACATTTGGATCTGCGGCTGGCCGTCGCGGCCCGGCACCGTCAGGCCGATGGGCAGGCATTGGAAATCCTGCACCAGGTCGGGGTTGACGCGGGCGCCGTACTCGAACAGAAGGTCGTGCAGCTCGATGTCGTTCGAAAGGGCCAGGCTGGCAGGCTGGTTGAAGAGGCTGTCCATGGAGATGTTGACGCCATCGACGAAGAACATCAGCTTGCCGCCGCCCATGAGGTACTGGTCGAGCACGAACTTCTCGCCGGGGCTGAAAGGCTGGCGCGGCTTGGCCACAATGGCCACGGCGAACTCGCGCAGTTGGGGCAAGGCCCTGTCGGTCAGGCGCAGGCGCTCCACCGTGTAGTACTCGCTCAGGGTCAGGTAGGCGTAGGCCAGCTCCTTGTCCGTGAGCTCGCCGTGGCCCGTCAGCAGGGCCACCTTGAGCAGCGAGTCCGCGGAGACCTTGCGAATCGCGTTGGTGAACTCGTACTCGAGGCTCTGGATGGAGTTGTTGAGGTTCTGCTCGGCGTCGAGGCCCGTCTGGTTCTTGATGAGGTTGATGCCCAGCTCCTTGCCCTGGTAAAAGAGGCTGGCCCCCGGCACGGCTATCATCTGGCTGTTGCCCTGCTGGGTGCGCTCCTGGAGGTCGATGGGCACGATGCCCTTTTCGACAAGCTCCTGTATGGCCTGCTCGCGGACCCTGGGGTCAGCCGTGGCCAGCGGGTCCACGACCTCGTAATCGACCCTGCGGTCGGAGCGCAGGCGGAACTCCTCGAGGGTCTCGACGGCGGCGTCGCGCAGGCGCTTGAAGCCCAGGGGCAGGTCGGGGCCGTCGAGGTAGATGCGCACGAAGACGCCATCCTCGAGGCTGTCGAGCAGCTCGAGGGTGGTGGGCGAGAGCGTGTAGCGCTTCTCGCTGGTGAGGTCCCAGCGGAAGTAGGCGTACTGGCCCACGTAGGAGAGCAGCAGCACGATGGCCAGGGCGGTCAGCCCCTCGGCGATGTTCTTCCGTTTGACGGTCTTGCTGTCCATTTCGGCAGGGCTTTTATCGGATGGGGTTTCGGGCAGAAGGCGGGGCGCGGGCCTCACCACTTGCGGCTTTCGAGGACGCTTTTGGTCAGGAGGATGAAAATGGCCACCACGCCCACGAAGTACAAAAGGTCGCGGCTATCGACGACTCCGCGGCTGATGGAGCGGTAGTGCTCGTTGACGCCCAGGCCCATGACGGCCCGGTCGATGCTCTTGAGGGCCTCGAGCTGGCCGATGAAGTCGAAGCCCAAGTAGAGCAGGAACGACAGCAGCACGGCCAGGATGAAGGCCACGATCTGGTTGTCGGTCAGCGACGAGGCGAAGATGCCCACGGCCACGTAAATGGCCGCCAGGAAGAACAGCCCCAGGTAGGAGCCCCAGGTGCCGCCCGTGTCGATGCAGCCCACCGGGTCGCCCAGAAGATAGACCGAGAGGTAGTAAAGCAGCGTGGGCAGAAGCGAGAAGAGCACCAGCACCAGCCCGGCGAAGTACTTGGCCAGCACGATCGACAGGTCCGTCAGCGGGCGGGTAAACAGCAGCTCGATGGTGCCCGTGCGCTTCTCCTCGGCGAAGCTGCGCATGGTGATGGCCGGCACCAGGAAGAGGAACACCCAGGGCGCCAGGAAGAACAGCGGCTCCAGGTCGGCGTAGCCGCTGTCGATCACGTTGAGGTCGCCCGGGAAGACCAGCAGGAACAGGCTGTTGACCAGGAGGAAGACGGCGATGGAGATGTAGCCGATCAGGGAGCTGAAGAAACCGCTGACTTCTTTTCGCAGAAGGCTGAACATGGTGGTGTGTGGGGTGTTGGTTCGCTGGGCGGAGCCAAAAGTAAGCAAAAAAGCCAAGCCGGGCGGGCGCGCGGGTTCAGACGGCCTTCAGGCTCAGGTCGAGCGCGTCGACGTGGTGGGTCAGGTCGCCCACGGAGATGTAGTTGACGCCCGTGGCGAAGAACTGGTCGATGTTGTCGATGTTGATGCCGCCGGTGGCCTCGGTCTTGCAGCGCCCGCCGATGAAGCGCACGGCCTCGCGGGCCCGCTCGGGCGAGAAGTTGTCGAGCATGATGCGCTCCACGTGCTGGGCGTGGGCCAGGATCTGCTCCACCTCGTCCAGGTCGCGGGCCTCCACGGCAATGGGCAGCACGCGGCCCGTGCGGCGTAGGTAGTCCACCGCCTGGGCGATGGCCTTGTCGATGCCCCCGGCGAAGTCGATGTGGTTGTCCTTGAGCATGATCATGTCGTAGAGGCCCATGCGGTGGTTGTGGCCCCCGCCGATGCGGACGGCCCACTTGTCGATCAGGCGCATCCCGGGCGTGGTCTTTCGGGTGTCCACGAGCTGGGGCGCGGGCTGGGGCACCTGCCCGGCGCGGTCGAGGTAGCGGCGCACCTTGGTGGCGATGCCCGACATGTGCTGCATGAGGTTGAGCACCGGCCGCTCGAGCTGGAGCAGGTCGTGCACCCGCCCTTCGACGAAGAAGGCGATGTCGCCGGGCTTGACGCTGGCCCCGTCGTCGAGCAGGCGGCGCACGGCCAAGCCGCGCTGGCCGAAGACGCGCTCGGCCAGCTCGACGCCCGCCAGGATGCCGGCTTCCTTGACCAGCAGCTTGGCTTTGCCGCGGGCATCGTCGGGGATGACGGCCAGGGTGCTGTGGTCGCCGTCGCCCAGGTCCTCGGCCAGGATGTTCTCAATGAATTGGTCCAGATCGTAGGTTTTCATCGCTCATCGTTTTTGTTGGGGGGATAAAGGGAAGCTCCGAACCCTTGGCCGCCAGAAGCGCCAGGGACGCATTCCAAAGATACGAAAAAGCTCCCTTCTTGGGGGAGCTTCGGGGCGCCCGGGGGCGCTTGGCCTCGCGGGAGGAGGGCCGGGGGGGGACGGAATGCTCAGCGCTGGCCCGCCACAGGGGGCCGTCCGGCGTCAGTCCTTCATCCTGGCGCCTCTTCCACGGTCATCTGGTTGATGGTCATGCGGTCGCCGACGATCTTGATCAGGAAGTAGATGCGGAACGAGCCGGCCTCGGTCTGGAGCTCGCCGATGGAGTACTTGGCCGCGTCGCTGCCTCCGCCCCGCAGCTCGTTGTACGCCACGGGCTTGTGCTGGTTGAAGAAGTTTTCGAGGATGAGTTGGGCCTGGGCCTTCGAGCAGACGTCCTCGTAGGCCAGGACCACCAGCTCGACGTTGGTGTTGAAGTAGGCCGAAAGCGTCCGCGAGTCGCCCTTGGTCAGCGCGTCCCGGATTCCTTGGGGCAGGTCGTATTCCAGGCTCGACTGGGCCTCCGTTGGCGAAAGGTTTGCCAGAAACGCTACCAACAGAAGGCAAAGGGTGGCCAAGGCACTTTTCATAGCAAGAATTTGGATTTCTCCGAGTTAATTCGTTAGCTTCGCAAAAATTGAACCATAAATGATCGTTAAATCTTGCTTTCAAAAATGCCTTATTATTTTTTCGCCATTCTTTTGATTCCGCTTTTGAATGTGAACAAAAAAGGCATTTGAGAAATAAAAAAAATGGATTATGAAAAAAAATATCGAATGCCAAAGAACTAAAGCTTTTGTCCCGAAAATGAAGACCGGACGAAGCGCCTGTTGACCCTTGAAAAATAAGGAACCAAGGATTTTGCCCAAAATGGACTATTTTTCGGCTTCGAATCGCTTGGGCGCGTGCCCCCACGGGGAAGCACTGCCGGGCGCGACAACACGAAAACCTCGGACATGATGCCCCAACTGACCCGAATCGGCCTGCTCTTGCTAGGATTGCTCACCAGCCTGCCCACCTGGGGGCAACTGGGCGGGGCAAGCACCTACGCCTTCCTGAACCTGCCGGCCAGCTCGCGGCTGGGAGTGCTGGGGGGCTCGGCCGTGGCCAACCCCAGCGGATTCGGTGGCCTGCACCTGCACAACCCGGCCCTGCTCAGCCCTTCGGACGACTGGCAGGCCCAGGCCAGCTTCCTGGACTACCTGGTTGACATCAACGTCGGCGGCTTCTCGCTGGCCAAGGACTTCGAGGGCCTGGGCACCTGCTTCGTGGGCCTGAACCAGGTGGACTACGGCGTCTTCCAGCGCACCGACGAGGCCGGGCTGGCGCAAGGCCAGTTTCAGGCCGCCGAGACGGTCGTCTTCCTGGGCGCCTCGCGGCAGCTCGACTCCGCCTGGCGGGTGGGCGCGACCCTCAAGCCCATCTACTCCTCGTTCGAGCAGTACAGCTCGCTGGGCGTGGCCCTCGACCTGGGGGCCTTCTACCAGCCCAACGCCAACTTCTCGGCGGGCCTGCTCGTCCGCCACCTGGGCTTCCAACTGACGCGCTACGTGCCGGGCCAGCGCGAGCGCCTGCCCTTCGAGGTCCAGATCGGCATCTCGCAGCGCCTGGCCCACGCCCCCTTCCGGGTCAACCTCGGCCTGGTCTCGCTCCAGCGCTTCGACCTAAGCTACGACAAGCCCGACGCTTCCACCTTCGACCCCTTCACGGGCGAGAGCCTTGAGCAGAGCCGCTTCCGGCAGTTTTCGGACAACCTGCTGCGCCACGCGGTCTTTGGCGTGGAGTTCCTGCCTTCCGAGAATTTCTTCGTCGAGCTGTCGTACAACCACCGCCGCCGGCAGGAGCTGTCCATCAGCTCGCGGCCGGGCATGGTCGGCTTCTCGTTCGGGGTGGGCCTGCGCGTGTCGAAGTTCCAGATCAGCTACGGCAGGTCCAGCCTCCACATGGCCGGGGCCACCAACCACTTCACCCTGGCCACGCGGCTTTCCGATTTCCGCAAGAAATCATCCTGAGCGCGTACCACGATGCCGGGCAGGCCGTTTCCTGATGCGCCGTTCCAAGGCCTTCTCATGGACTTTGCATAGATTCGCATTTCATTTCCCAACCCTATAAACCGCTCATTTTTCCAAAAATGGACAATCTTATCAACCATCCCGTCGTCATTGGCATCTTCGCGGCCGTCATCCTGCTGATGCTGCTGCTCGACCTCGGCGTCTTCAACAAGCGCAGCCACGCCATTTCCAACAAGGAGGCCCTTACCTGGTCGCTGGTCTGGATCAGCCTTTCGATGCTCTTCAGCGTGGTCATCCTCCTGATGACCGACGACGGCTCGCGCTTCGAGAAGTTCTCGCAGTTCCAGTCGGCCTATTGGATCGAAAAGGCCCTCTCGGTGGACAACCTTTTCGTCTTCATCCTGGTGTTCGGCTACTTCAAGGTGCCGGCCGAGTACCACCACAAGGTGCTCTCCTGGGGCATCCTGGGGGCCATCGTCTTCCGGGCCATCTTCATCTTCTCGGGCATCGGGCTGATCAAGCTCACCTACCTGCCCGCCTTCGAGCTGTTCGGCCAGGTGGTCGTCCTCAACGGGGTGCTTACGGTCTTCGGCCTCTTCCTGATCTATGCCGGGGTGAAGTCCTGGTTCGGCCACGAAGACGGCGACGACGACGAGAAGGCCGACTACGGCAACAGCATCGGTGCCCGCGTGGTGCGGCGCCTGTTCAAGGTGTCGCCCAGCTTCGACGGCGACAAGTTCTTCACGGTGCAGAACGGCGCCCGCATGGCCACGCCGCTGCTGGTCGTGGTGGCCGTCATCGAGTTCACGGACCTGGTCTTCGCGGTGGACTCCATCCCGGCCATCTTCGCCATCGCGCCCGACGACCCGTTCATCCTCTACACGTCCAACATCTTCGCCATCCTGGGCCTGCGCGCGCTCTACTTCCTGCTGGCCAACTTCATGCACATGTTCAGCCGCCTCAAGTACGGCCTGGCCATCATCCTGGCCTTCATCGGCGTGAAGATGGTCATCGAGCCGTTCGTACACATCAGCTCGCCCATGTCCCTGGCCGTGGTCGGGTCGGTGCTGGTCATCTCGGTGGTGCTTTCGGTGCTCTTCCCCATCAAGCAGGAAGCCAAGGCATGACGCGGCTTTGGGCTTGGCTGGCGGCCCTGCTGCTGGCCGCCCCGAGCCTGGCCTCGACTCCGCCCGACAGCCTCGCCCGCGCGCGGCTGCGCCTTGTCGTGGGGGCCGATGCCTTCGCCTATGTCGGTGGCTTCGCCCTGGCCTACCAGCTCTGGTACAAGGAGCAGCCGCGGGCGGGCTTCCACTGGTTCGACGACTCGCGCGAGTGGCTGGCCATGGACAAGCTCGGCCACGCGACCACTTGCTACCACGTGGCCCGAGCGGCCCGAGCGGCGCACCGCTGGACGGGCCTCTCGGACCGGGCCAGCGACAGGGCCGCAGCGGGCCTCTCGTTGCTGGCGGTCTCCACCATCGAGCTGTTCGACGGCTTCTACCAGGGCTGGGGCGCCTCCTGGCACGACCTGGTGGCCAACTCCTCGGGCATCGCCCTGTTCTACGGGCAGCAGGCGCTCTGGCAGGAGCAGCGCCTCAGCCTCAAGTACTCCTTCCGCCCCAGCCCCTACGCCCAGCATCGCCCCAACCTGCTGGGAGCCAACTGGCAAGAGCAGACCCTCAAAGACTACAACGGCCAGACCTACTGGCTCTCGGCCAACCTGGCCTCATTCTGGCGCGAGAAGCCGCCCTGGCTGCCCGCCTGGCTCAACCTGGCCGCGGGCTACGGCGCCGACGGCATGACCGGGGGCAGCGAAAACCCCACCGAGCTCGACGGCAGGCCCATGCCCCAGTTCGACCGCACGCGCCAAGCCTACCTCTCGCTCGACATCGACTGGAGCCGCGTGCCCGCCCGCTCGCCTTGGCTGCGCGGCCTCCTGCGCGGCCTCAGCTTCCTGAAGATGCCCCTGCCCGCCGTCGAGTTCTCACCCGCCGGGGCGCGCTGGCTCTGGCTCGGCTTCTGACGACCGATTGCCATCAAAGCCGATGCTCATTTCGTATAGAATTTGTCCTCCTTCCAATGGGCTGGGTTGCTGATGATATAATCCGAAATGCGTTGGTATTCCGCATCATCGCGGATGATGTGGTCATGAAAAAGGGCTTGCCAACCATTTTCAAATCCCAATCGGTTGGCGTGTTTGGTAACGGCAGATTTGTATGATCCCATGATGGATGAAACCGTGTTTTTGCCAATGTTTTGAAACCGTTTCTGCCCAATGGTCTGTGGATCTGACCGCGATTCAATCGTTTGACCCAATTGACCGAATTGACCGGGTTGTGGGGATTGTGGGGATTTTTCGGATTGTGGGGATTGCGGTGATTGTCCGGGTTGTGGGGATTTTTCGGGTTGTTGTAGAGACAGGGCATGCCCTGTCTCTACGATGGTAATGGCGTTGTCATCCACGTTTCCCCCATTCGGTTTATCCAAAATCAATATCCCATGAATATGATTGGGCATGACCACAAAATCACCCAATTCAACAAAGGGTGCATGATTGGGGATACCGTGCCACAAAATATCCGCGATGACACCCGTGGCAGACAATACCATTTTTCCATCCGCGATTTCACCAAAAAAATGTTCCCTATTTTTGGTGCAAATGGTGATAAAATACGCGCCATTCCAACCATAATCCCACCATTGGGCACGGGCGGACGCGATGCGGTATTTGTTTTTGTATTTGTCCATCATTTCATTGTTCTTTATGTTTCCATTCCCGTTCCCGTTGTCGTTGTCGTTTCCATTCCCGTTTCCATTTACGTTTACGTTTACGTTTACGTTTACGTTTACGTTTACGTTTCCATTCCCGTTTACGTTTACGTTTGCGTTTGCGTTTGCGTTTGCGTTTGCGTTTGCGTTATCGTTTCCATTCCCGTTTACGTTTCCGTTTCCGTTTCCGTTTCCGTTTCCGTTTCCGTTGTCGTTTACGTTTCCGTTTCCGTTGTCGTTTCCGTTTACGTTTCCATTTCCGTTTACGTTTCCGTTTCCGTTTCCGTTTCCGTTTCCGTTTACGTTTCCGTTTACGTTTCCATTCCCGTTTACGTTTCCGTTTACGTTTCCATTTCCGTTTCCGTTGTCGTTTCCGTTTACGTTTCCATTCCCGTTTACGTTTCCATTCCCAATTGTAGAGACAGGGCATGCCCTGTCTCTACTATATTTGCCCGAAATCCTAACGAAAAATCAAGCCCGCATGAGATCATTCAGCGCACTGGTAATTACCGTCCTCATCTTCACGGCCATTGACCTTTACACCTTCAAGGGCCTCCGGCAGATCAGCGAGAACTGGAACCACAAGGTCAAGGTCGCCGTCTATCTGACGCACTGGCTGGTGCCGATCCTGATGCTTTTCCTGTCGATTGTCATGATGCTCTACCGCGACCAGATGAGCTACAAGGGCCAGTACTCTTTCTTCGCCTTCTTCGCGGGCTTCATGATCCTGAGCTACGTGCCGAAGATGTTCTTCGTGGCTTTCCACCTGCTCGACGATACCAAGAGCCTGCTGGCCAAGCTGGTAGCACTGCCGTTCGACGCGGCGAGCCCCGTGGCGCGCACGGCCGGGGCCATCAGCCGATCGCGCTTCCTGACGCAGTTGGGGCTGATGGTGGCCGCGGTGCCCTTCGCCTCGATCGCCTGGGGCATCCTGCGCGGGCGCTTCAACTACACGGTGGTGGAGCAGACGCTGAGCTTCGAGAACCTGCCCCCGGCCTTCGACGGCCTGCGGGTGCTGCAGGTCTCGGACATGCACATGGGCAGCTTCGACGAGTCGCACCGCGAGCAGGTGGAGGCGGGCATCGCCATGATCAACGAGCAGCAGGCCGACCTGATCCTCTTCACGGGCGACATGGTCAACAACATCAGCGACGAGCTGGAGGGCTGGGTGCCCCTGCTGGCCCGCATGGAGGCCAAGATGGGCAAGTACGCCATCCTGGGCAACCACGACTACGGCGACTACTACCGCGACTGGACCTCGGCCGAGCACAAGGCCGAGAACCTGCGCCGCCTGATCGCCATGCAGCAGGAGATGGGCTTCAAAACCCTGCTCAACGAGGGCGTGCGCATCGAGAAGGACGGCCAGAGCTTCGGCCTGCTGGGCGTCGAAAACTGGGGGCAGAAGCCTTTCCCGCAGTACGGCGACCTGGCCAAGGCCCTCGCGGGCGTGCGCGAAGAGCCGTTCAAGCTGCTCATGTCGCACGACCCCACGCACTGGTCGGAGCAGGTGCTGGCCCAGTCGGACGTGGACCTGACGCTCTCGGGGCACACCCACGGGATGCAGTTCGCGTTCCGCATCCCCGGCTGGCGCTGGAGCCCGGTCTCGCTGCGCTACAAGCACTGGGGCGGGCTCTACTCGGAGGGCAAGCGGCACCTTTACGTCAACATCGGCTTCGGCTTCATCGCCTTCCCGGGCAGGGTCGGCACGCCGCCCGAGATCACCGTCTTCACGCTGCGTTCGGCCAAGGCCTGAGCGCCGGGGCCGGGCGGGGTTTCCGTGCTTGGGCGCGATTGGCTATTTTAGCGGCTTCGCACACCCAATCACCCCTAAACATCGAAACCCAGCCATGCACAAAGTTGATGTCTGCCTTTCCCCCCTGCTGTTCCCGCTGCACGAAACCCCGGGAGCGGCCTACCTGATGATCGACGCCATCCGGGCCAGCACTTCCATCACCACGGCCCTGGACAATGGCGCGGCGCTGGTGCGCACCGCCGCCACCCTCGAGGAGGCCTTCGCCCACCGCGAACAGGGCTTCCTGCTGGCCGGCGAGCGCGACAGCATCAAGGTCGAGGGCTTCGACTTCGGCAACTCGCCCGAGGACTTCCTGTCCGACAAAGTGGCCGGACAGCGCATCCTTTTCAGCACCACCAACGGCACCCGCGTGGTCAAGCAGGCCCTGGACGCGCGGCCCAAGGCCTTGGCCACGGCCTGCTTCCTCAACTTCAGCGCGGCCTTCCGCTGGCTCGAGGCCCAGAACTCGGACCTGGTCATCTGCTGCTCGGGCTGGAAGGACAACCCCAACATCGAGGACACCCTGCTGGCCGGGATGCTCGTGGAAAGGCTGGTCGAGACCGGGCGCTACGAGGCCCGCAAAGCCTCCGCCAACATCGCCCGCTTCCTGCACGAGGGCCGGGGCCAGCAGCCGCTCTTCGACTTCCTCTACGCCAACTCGCCCCGCGTCCGGGCCAACATCGAGCTGCTCCGCGAGGACATCTACTACTGCATGAGGGTGGACACCCTGGCGCTGGTCCCAGTCTTCGACTTCGAGCACCTGGGCTTCGTCGGACAACAGTGGTAGCCCGCCTCCAGGCCCTTTGTGGCTTGGCCGCGGCAGCCGTTCGTTCTCCGCAACCCCGGCGGATGGATGCCCAATCGCGTTCGGTGGTGAAATACCCGAACGCGATTGGGCATAAGATGCCAGGGCTACGCCCCTTTCGAAGAGGGGTGGGGCTGCTGTTCTACGAAGATGCCAGGGCGACGCCCCTTTCGGATGCCTAGGCTTCGCCCCAAAAGCCCCGAAGGGGCGACATGATTGTAGAAGGCAGATTCAGGCCAAAGAAGAAAGCCCCGAAGGGGCGACATGATTGTAGAAAGCGGACCCAGGCAAAGGACAGCGACATGATTGTAGAAGGCAGATTCAGGCCAAAGAAGAAAGCCCCGAAGGGGCGACATGATTGTAGAAAGCAGACCCACGCCCAAGAAGAGAACCCCGAAGGGGTGAAATTATCTTCCTGGGTTGGATGGGCCGTAGAATGCCATCCCTTCGGGATTCGCCCGGAATCTTCCCAATTCCTTAGGATGCTGACGACTTGTGTTGATCAGCACCCAAGTCAACCGGGGCTTCCGGCATCTATCGTTTCAGTGATGTTTATCTTGATGCTCATGTGATTCAAAAAAACACAAACAAACACTATATCAACAACATCCAACTTCGCAGAAGTTGTTTTTTCTGGTTCAGTTTCATGTTTTTCAGGATAGCGCATGGGTGCTATTGGGCAAAAGATTGTATGATAAAAAACATAAATCATTGATTTTCATCCGTTTGTCCACAAATCAAAAAAAGCGAATGGTCCAAAAGGCCCCACCGTTGAGCATTCATGGTTTTCTGAAAATCTTTCGCCCTAGGGTTGCCATTGGGTCAATTTTAACATTTATTGCAACCCAAAAAGCCTTGGAATCTGTCGCAAATTGCTTTAATTTGATAAAGCGAAAGGCTTTCATCGCCCTTTGGCCGTGCGGGGTTTTTCGCCAAGACACATTTCCGAAAGCCATGAAAATCAAGCCTCTTCTGTTCCTTCTTCTTGTCCCGGCCTGCTTGTCGGCACAGGAAGCGGCTGAAGCTCCAGGGGTTTCCTTCTACGCTTACACCCCCAAGCTGCTCAGCCTTGGCCGCGAGGCCTACCTGCCTTTTTCCTGGGATTACGCGGGAGCCGCGGCAGAAGACGAGGATTATGGGCTTGAGCACAGCACGGCGCAGCGCACGAGCTTGAACTGGGTGCTTCCCCTGCTCAACAAGGGCGGCTGGAGCGTGCTCAACGAGACGGAGCTGCGCTTCAGCAACGCCTATCTGGCCGGGGCCGAGCGCGGCGGAACGACCGTGGCCGCGGATGCCCGCCTGCCGAGCAACTTCCTGAACAGTTTCCTGAAGGTGAACTGGGTCATTCCGGTGGGCGAGGCCAAGCAACTGGTCTTCTCGGCCCAGGGCAACTACTTCGGGCACGATGTTGTCGATTTCCAGAAGGCGGGTGGCAGCGCCACGGCGATGATCTACACCCGCAACACCGACCGCCAATCGGTGGCCTTCGGCCTGACCTACGACTTCAACCACCACATGAGGACGATCGTGCCCCTGGTGGTTTACTACCAGAAGATGCCGCGGGACTTGATGCTGGAAATCTTCCTGCCGTGGAAGATCGGGCTGCTGAAAGTGGTCAACGAGCGCACCTTCCTCTACCTGGGCAGCCGCCTGGGCGTGCAGCTCGACTTCGTCCCGACGCGGCAGGACATCTTCCTGTTCTCGAAGGACTTGTACGAGACCCGCGACACCTACGTCAAGAACCACTTTCGGGTGCAGCGGGCCCTGAGCGACTGGCTCTGGCTGGAGCTGGAGCTGGGGCAGAACTACAGCTTCATGAACTACATGCTGGAGCCGACCGCGTTCAACGCAGGGCCGGAGACGGTCCACATGGCCAAGACCAACGGCAACTCGACTTTCTATGGCCAGCTAGGCGTTTTCCTGCGGCCCGTTTCGCTCAACCGATAATCCAAGACCATGAAATTCTCTTTCATCACGCAAATTCGCACGAAAATAATCCTGACCAGCCTCATGGTCATGGTCGTTACGCTTTTCATCATTTTCAGCTTCTTCCTGTTCATCTTGGGCGCGACCTTCGAGCAGGTGCCCACAGAGATGGAGCACGACAAGCGGGTCGCGGTGGCCTACGCCTACGAGGACCTGCGCGAAAAGGCGCTGCTCTCGGCCCGTTCGCTGGCCCTGGAGCCTGGGCTGGCGCAGGAGATCGCCAAGGAGGGAGGCGCTGGCCCGAGCCTGGCCAGGGGCTTGGAGGAGCTCCGGGCGCTGAATGGCCAGGGCCTCCAGGCGCAACTGGTCTTGGCCGACGGGCGACGGGCCTGGAAGAGCTGGGAGCAGGAGGCGGCCGAAAGGCCCCTGGCCTACCGTCCGCTGCTGGAGCGCAGCCTGTCCGTCGGCAAGCCGCTGGCGGGCATGGAGCTCGACGGCGACGGCTTCGCCATCCGCGCCACCTGGCCCGTGTTGGGCGACGCGGGCGCCGTGCTGGGCGTCCTGGAGCTTGCGCTGCCGTGGGACGAGGTGCTGGCCATGGGCAAGACCCGCGACAAGGAGGCGGCCATGGCCCGCGAGACCAGCCGCAACTACGACGACATGGCGGTTTACGGCGCGACGGCGCAGCCCGAGGCATTCGCCCGCTACAACGCCGACTCGGGCCTGGTCGCGCCGCGGAGGTTCGGCTGGGTGGAGCTGGCGCGCACGGCCGACTTCAACGACTCGATCCTCAACAAGGACATGCTCACCGCCGCCTGGGAAGGCCACAGCTCGCTCGACCTGGTGGAAGCCGACCGCATGAGCTACTTCCCGCTGCTGGGAGAAAACGGACAGGTGGAGGCCGTGGCGGTCTTCCAGTTCCATTACGACGGCCAGCGGGGCTACGGCCATGTGCTCGGCTTGCTGCTGGCCACCACCGGAGTGGCTTTGCTGATTGCCTACGCGCTGCTGCACTTCCTCTCGAAGATGGTGCTGGGCAGGCTGGAAGGCCTCCGGCACGACATCACGCGCATCGGCCAAGGCGACTTCACGGTGCAGGTGGCCACCAGCGGCAAGGACGAAATCTCGGCCATGGCCAGGTCCATCGGCGAAATGTCGGCCAAGGTGCGCGACATCGTGGACAAGATCAAGGGCGTGGCCAGCAACGTGGCCACGGGCAGCTCGCAGGTCTCGGAACTTTCGCAGCAACTGGCCCTGGGCGCCAACGAGCAGGCCTCTTCGTCGGAGCAGATTGCCGCCTCGATGGAGCAGATCAGCTCCAGCGTGCAGCAGAACGCCGACAACGCCCGGGCGACCTCGCAGAGCGTGGGCATCGTGTCCCGGGGCATGGACAAGGTCAAGGTCTCTTTCGAGGAAAGCTACCGCGCCACGGCCGACATTTCCAAGAAGAGCAAGGCCATCAACGAGATAGCCGAGAAGATCAACATCCTGGCCATCAACGCCGCCATAGAGGCCGCCCGCGCCGGCGAGTTCGGCAAGGGATTCAACGTGGTGGCCACCGAAATCCGCGAGCTGGCCGAGCATACCCAGAAGTCCGCCGCGGTCATCAACGAGCTTTCGGAGGACAGCATCACCAAGCTCGATTGCACCAACAGCCTGCTGCTGAGCATCATCCCCGAAATTCAGCGCTGCACGACCCTGGCCCGCGAAATCGACGCCGCCAGCGTGGAGCAGAGCTCCGGCATCAGCCAGATCAACATGGCTATAACACAGCTCACCAGCGTCATCCAGCAGAACTCGGCCTCATCGGAAGAGCTGGCCACCAGCTCCGAAGAGCTCTACTCGCTCTCGCAGAGCCTGCTCGAGGTCATCGCCTTCTTCGTTACCGAGAAAGACGCCAGCCCGCAGGAGCAGGAGCTGCTCAAGCGCCAGATCGAGCTGTTGCAGTCTCTGATCGAAAAGCAGAAGGCCCTAGGCTCTACTCCGACCCGTAAGAACGACCGGCACCGCCACTCGCCGACCAGCTCCGGCGGCATCCACATCCGGCTCGAAGACGACCACAAGGACGAGGACTTCGAACGCTACTAAAACCGATTCCAAAAGCAATGAAAAAAGTCTTGATCGTTGACGATTTTCGCATCTCGAACGAGATCCTGACCGAGAAGATTTCCGGCAACGGGGTACAAGTCATCAGTGTCCAAAATCCCGAAAACGCTTTCGACATCCTCCGCAAAGTCAAAATCGCGCTGGTCATCTCCGACTACCACATGCCCCAGATGAACGGCATCGAGCTGATGCTGGCCGCCCGGAGGCTGGAGGGCTTGGGCAAATTGCCTTTCATCATCCTTTCGCAGGTCAAAGACCCTGAAGTCAAGGAGTTGGCCAAGCGGGAAAACGTCTCTTTCTGGATCGACAAGCCCCTCACGCCGGCCAAGATCGAGCAAATCAACCAATTCATCAAAATCGCCAACGCATGAAACGCCGCATCGTCATTGTGGACGACTTCGAGAACACACGATGGGTCATCGAGTTCACCCTCAAGAAGCTGGACGCCGAGATCATGAAGGCCTCCAACGGGAGGGAGGCCCTGGCCTACTTCGACGGCAAGCCCATCGACCTGCTGCTGACCGACCTGAACATGCCCGAGATGGACGGCATCGAACTGGTGCGCAGGGTCAAGGCCCTCGAAGCCTACAAGCGAATGCCGGTCATCATGCTCACCACCGAGAAAAACCCCGAGATGAAGAAGCTGGCCTCGCAGCTCAACATCACCGCCTGGGTGCAGAAGCCCTTCAAGAACGAGGATTTCCTGAAGATCGTCAACCGATGCCTGGCCCTGGCCCGATGAGCCCATGATCGAGTTCCAGCAGAAATACATCGAGGACGCTTCGGAGCTGATCCAGCAGCTCGAAGAAAGGCTGGTCGGATTCGAGGACCATCCCTCGGAGGAGGCCACCGTGCAGGAGCTTTTCCGGGTGATGCACACCCTCAAAGGAACCTCGGCCATGTTCGGCTTCACCAAGATCGAAAGCCTTGCGCACGTGCTCGAAGACCTTTTCGACCAGGCCCGGAAAGGCCGCCGAAGCATCGGCCCCGAGAGCATCGACCTGACCCTGGCCTCGGTGGACATGCTCAAACTGCTCTTGCAGACCCGCGAGCGGCTCTCGCCCGAGCAGGAAGCCCGCTACCACGAGCTCGCGCGGCAGGCCAGGCTGCTGGCGGGCACCGACGACCCGCCCGGCGTTACGCTCAACCCGGCGATCTTCGACATCGTTGCTATCGAAAAATCGCAGTTGCACCGTGTCGTCTTCCGGCCGAATCCCAATGTGCTGCTGCGGGGCATCAGTCCTGAAGCCGTGGTGCTAGAAATCCTCGAACTGGGTGCCTCCTTCAGCCAGCGGTTCACCGCCGACTCCAGCCTGCCCGAGGACGACCCGGACCATTTCAACGCGTTCTGGGAAATCTTCCTTGAGGGCAAGGTCGGGCGCGAGCAGATCGAGGACGTGTTCATCTTTTTCGACGAGGAGGAATTCCTCGTCGAAAGCCTCGCCCGCGGCTCGGCACTGCTCCAGACGAGCTGGTTCGAGCAGGGCCTGCCGCTGGAAGAGCTTGAGCAAAAGCTCGAAAGCCTCTGGCCCGCCGAGCAGGAGCACCAGGCGCCGCCGCCAGCGGTCGAACCTGCGCCCGAGGCCCGTCCGGCCGAGGAGTTCGACGCGCCCGCCGAGGAGACCATCCGGGTGCAGGCCAAGAAGCTCGACAACCTGATCAACGCCGTCAGCCAACTGATCATCCTGCACGCGCAGCTCGAGAACCAGGCCCGGCAGATCGAAAACGAGAGCCTGAGCAAGACCGTCAAGGCGGTATCGAAGCTGGCCCGGCACTTCCGCGACGAGGTGCTCACCACCCGCCTGGTGCCCATCTCCGCGCTGATGACCACGCTGCGCCGCCTGGTCCGCGACCTTTCCGCCAAGCTGGGCAAGAAGGTCGAGTTCATTGCCGAGGGCACGCACACCGAGCTGGACAAGAACATCATCGCCAAGATTGAAGGCCCCTTGGTCCACATCATCCGCAACAGCATCGACCACGGCATCGAGCCGCCCGACGAGCGGCTGGCGGAGCACAAGAAAGCCGAGGGCGTCGTGCGCTTCACGGCCTTCCACTCCGGCTCCTCGGTCTTCCTCCAGGTCCAGGACGACGGCCGCGGCATCGACCCGGCGAAGATCCTCGAAAAGGCCCGCCAGCGTGGGCTTGTCGCGCCCGAGGCCAAGCTGGCGCCCCGGCAGGTGTTCGACCTGCTTTTCATGCCCGGCTTTTCCACGGCCGCCGAGGTCTCCGAGATCTCGGGCAGGGGCGTGGGGCTCGACGTGGTCAAGAAGGCCGTGCTGGAGCTGCGGGGCGAAATCAACATCGACTCGGAGGTGGGACTGGGAACGGTCTTCACCGTCAAGATGCCCCTGACGCTTTCCATCCTCGATGCCCTGCTGGTGGACTGCCACCGCCACAAGATCCTCATCCCGACCAGCAACGTGCTGTTTTGTAGGCACTTGCCAGCCGACCACTTCACCGAGGGAGAGTTCCAGTACAAGGTGAACGGACGGTTCGCGCCCGTGCTGCGCCTGGCCGACCACCTGGGCATCCCGAGGCGGAAAACGGGCTTCGAGGTGCTTGTCGTGATCAACATCTTCGAGAAGTACTACGGAATCCTGGTCGATCGCATCGACGACACCGTGCAGGCAGTGGTCAAGCCCCTCGACGCCGAGCACGAGCGGCACCGGCTCTTCCTCGGCGTCTCCGAGCTGGGCGACGGCAGCCTGGCCTTCATCCTCGATACCAACTTCCTGCTCAACGTCAGCTAACCAACCGTTTGCCAAGATGGAAGCGAAACCTGGAAACAAGGAACTCGGCGACTGCTCCTCGGCCACGACATGCGCCCGCACTTGGCCTGCCGAGCCCCAACCCTTCAACACCACAAAACTTAGCCCGCATGGAGAGCCTTGAGAGTTTCGTCAGCTTTGAAATCGACGGCCGATTGTTCGCTTTTTCGGTGAAAGACGTGCTGGAGGTGCTGCTGGACAGGCCCATCAGCCCCGTGCCCCGCTCGGCCGAGCATGTCGTCGGGGTCATCAACTTCCGCGGATCGGCCATTACAGTGGTGGACACCTCGGTCAAGTTCGGGCTGCGGAAGTCCAGCCCCGAGGCCAAGCGGATCGTCGTCGTGGTGCAGTTTTCCTGGCAGGGCAAAAAGCTGGAGCTGGGCTGCCTCTGCGACGCCGTGCGCCGGGTGGAGCGCGTCAATGTCCTGGAAATCCAGCCCGTCTCCAACTTCGGGACCTACTACCCGCCCGCGCTGCTCAAAGGCGTCTTCTACATGGACAAAGAGCTCTGCTCGATCATCGACGTGGCCAAGGTCTTCACCATCGACGAGATCGACGCGGCCCAGCAAGCCCTCGCCCTCTGAAAATCCGTTTCTTGGGGCATTCATGCGCACCCTGCTTTGGCGAGGATTTCCAGTTTGCCCTCGGGCCCCACGACGCCCCAGGCTCCAAGCCGCGTCCGAGAGTGAAATGTCCGAACGCAGCATGGCATAATGCCAAGTCGCGTTCCAAGGTGATGGATTGCCTTGAAGACTCGGCCAACCCGTGCCCAATGGTGGGATTATGGTTGGAATGGCGCGTATTTTATCACCATTTGCACCAAAAATCGGGAACATTTTTTTGGTGAAATTGCGGATGGAAAAATGGTATTGTCAGCCACGGGTGTCATCGCGGATGTTTTGTGGCACGGTATCCCCAATCATGCACCTTTTGTTGAATTGGGTGATTTTGTTGTCATGCCCAATCCTATTCATGGGATATTGATTTTGGATAAACCGAATGGGGGGAACGTGGACGCGAACGCCATTACCATCGCCAACGACAACGTCGTCGCCAACGACAACGTCGTCGCCAACGACAACGTCGTCGCCAACGACAACGTCGTCGTAGAGACAGGGCATGCCCTGTCTCTACAATCCCCACAATCCCCACAACCCCCACAATCCCCACAATCCCCACAATCCCCACAATCCCCACAATCCCCACAATCCCCACAAATCACCCCCCCCCACAATCCACACAACCCGGATAATTCCCACAATCCCCACAATTCGGACAATCGGGTTAAACGATTTTAGAGACAGGGCATGCCCTGTCTCTTCCTTAGTTTGAGAAAGAAAACTACATTCGCGCCCAGTAGAAAAGCAATTCAAGATGGAAATTTCTCTTTTGATGGGCGCCTGGCGGCACGAGTCGCTCGGCAGGGTCGAGACCCTGGAGCTGGACCGCGCGCAGCTGGTCTCGCGGGTCGAAGGGCCGGGCATCGACCGCGAGTCCGGAAGGCTCGAGAAGCCCGTCTTGGACATCTTCGCGCCCGAGGAGGGCCTCCTGCGGGTGCTTTCCGGGCCCGACCCGCGGATGATGAACCCCTACGAGAACATCGACATCTTCGAGCTCGACGGGCGCGTGATGCTGGCCCGGATGGACGGCCACCAGTTCCTGAGCGCCGAGCACGCCCGACGCCGCAGCCCTTCCGACAGGGCCCTGGCCAAGTTCTACCTCCGCGAGGAAAGCTGGCGCGCGCTGGCCCCGGCCCCGCGCATGCTCCGCCAAGAGCTGCTCGACCGCCTCGAAGCCCTGCGCGAACGGGTGGGGCAGGACTACGCCCAAGGCCGCCTGCGCCTAGGAGCCCGCGTGGCCCTGTTCGACGACCTGCTCCGCCTCGATGCCCTCGACCGCGGCATCGACCCCTTCTCCCAGGCCCGCGCCTTCTACCTCTGCCTGGCCGACAACCTCGAACACCCCGCCGTCAGGGAGGCGCACCTGCGGGTCAAAAACGCCATCGGATGAAAACCTGGAACTTTCGCGCCCTCCGCGCCGCCCTGCTGGGGCTGCTGCTGGCGCCCTGGCTTGCCCTCGCGGCGGCCTGCTCGGCACAGGCGCCGCTGCTCATCGTCGAGAAACTGCCCGCCTCGACGCCCGACACCGCCCGCATCTTCCTGGCTGGCAGCATCAACCAATGGAATCCCGCTAACCCACAATACCAACTCATGAAACAAGAAGACGGAACCTACCTCATCAGCCTGCACGGCGTCGGTGGCGATTTCGAGTACAAGTTCACCCGGGGCGACTGGACGACGGCCGAGGCGGACAGCCTGGGAGCCGACATTGCCAACCGCTTTTTCCGCTACTCCAACGCCAGCCCCCACCGCGTCGAAATCCGCGGATGGGCCGACCAAGGGGCCGATTCCGCCAACAGCCAGAGCACGGCCGCGCCCAACGTCCATGTGCTCGAGGAGGAGCTCATCATGCCCCACCTCAACCGCAAGAGGCGCCTAAGGATCTACCTGCCACCCGATTACGAAACCGACACCGACCGCCGCTACCCCGTCCTCTACATGCACGACGGCCAGAACCTCTTCGACGTCATCACCTCCTTCAGTGGCGAGTGGGGCGTGGACGATACCCTCAACGAGCTGTTCGAGGAGGAGGTCCATCCCGGTGTCATTGTCGTGGGCATCGACAACGGCGGCATCCACCGCATCCAGGAAATGACGCCGTGGGTCAATCCCGAGGAGGGCGGAGGCGATGGCGACAAGTACGCCCACTTCATCGTCGAGGTCGTCAAGCCCTTCATCGACAACAACTACCGCACCCTGCCCGGCCGCGAGCACACCGGCATCATGGGCAGCTCGCTCGGCGGCCTGATGTCCTACTACATCGGCATGAAGTACCAGGAACAGTTCAGCCGCATCGGCATTTTCTCGCCTTCCTTCTGGTTTTCAGATTCTTGCTACACCATGGCCGAGGAGATGGGCAAGCGCGAGGAGATGCGCATGTACTTCCTGGCTGGCGGGCAGGAAAGCCCCACGCTGGTCCGCAACGTCACGCGCATGTACGAGACCCTGCTCGAAGCCGGATTCGAGGAGCACGAGCTGTACTTCAAAGTCGTGGACCACGGCCAGCACAGCGAGTGGTTCTGGCGCGAGGAGTTCCCCGAGGCCTTCCTCTGGCTCGACTTCGAGCCCTGAGCGCGCGGCTTCCCTAACTGCTTCGACGCCCCGCCCGCGTGCCCATCGGCACGCAGGCGGGGCGTCGCCTTTGGAGCGGGCGCGTAGCTCGCCGTTCCGTCGGACCTCTTCTGGATTGAAATTCGGGGCGAATCGAAAGTTTATACTATTGAAAATCAATGATTTATATTTTTCCCAGGGAAATGATTTTGTGGAAACGAAGGATTTACGTATTCTTGTTAACGGATTTCGTTAATGCAATCTTGAGTTTAACAATTGTAACACTGAATATGCAAGTAGAAAACAAAAAAAACCACCTCGCCCCGTGGAAATCACCTATCAGACCAACAAGATTGAGAAGAATTTAACAGACTACACCGAATTGAGCAAGGCCTACGGCACAAAGGCCAAAAACATCAAAGCCAGACTCGAAGACCTTCTGACTGCCGAAAACCTCGAAACCCTGCGGTGGCTTCCCGCGATGAAATGCCACGAGTTGACAGGAAACCGCAAAGGCGAACTTTCGATCTACGTTTCGGGCAACTACCGCTTGGTCTTTGAACCCGCGAATGAACCGGTGCCTCGAAAGGATGACGGCGGATTGGATTGGAGCAAAATCACCAAAATCAAGATCCTCTCGATAGAAGATTATCACTAGACCAAGATTAAGCCATGGATTCCACGATCGAACTTGCCCTTTCGCTGCTCTCGCCTCCCGGCGACACCTTGATCGAGCACATCGAGTACATCGGCATGAGCCAAGCCGAACTTGCCGAAAGGATGGGCCGTCCCAAGGAAAAAATCAACGACATCATCAAGGGCAAGGAGCCAATTTCCATGCGGACGGCCTTCCAGCTTGAGAAAGTCCTGGGCGTCCCCGCGTCATTCTGGCTCAATCGGGAATCCTCCTACCGCAGGGAGCTGCACGAGTTGAAACAGCAGGCGGAGTTTGCCCAGCATGAAGCCTGGGCAAACTCCTTCCCGCTTCGCGCGATGGTAAAATTGGGCTGGCTGCCAGAAGCCAATGAAACCCACCTTGTCTTGGATAACCTGCTGAAATTCTTCGCCATCGCTTCACCCCAAGAGTGGCATCGGTTGTACCTGGGGGGAGGCTCTTCCGTCTCTTTCAAGGCTTCCTTGGCAGGCACCCCAAACCCCTTCGCCCTTTCGGCCTGGTTGCGCGAAGGGGAAATCCAGGCCAGCGAAATGGATTGCGAACCGTTCGACAGCAGGAGGTTCAGCGAAGCGCTGGGCGAAGTCAAGGAATTGGCTTTCAGGATGCCCGAGGATTTTGGAACGCAGTTGCGCGACATTTGCGCCCGCTGCGGAGTGGCTGTCGTGTCCTCGCCCAACCTGCCCGAGGCCCCAATCAGCGGTGCCGCGAGATGGTACCACAACAAACCTTTGATCCAACTTTCGGACAGGTTCAGCACCGATGACCACTTCTGGCTCACCTTCTTCCAATTGGCCGCCCACATCGTTCTGCATGGAAAGAAACTCGTCTTCCTCGAAGAGGTCAAAGGGTTTGAGAACGATGCCCTGAAAGAAGGCGAAGCCAAAGATTTCGCGGCCCAGAAACTGCTGAGCGTCAAGCATTGGCGAGAAATAACGGCCAGCGCTCCCTTGTCCGAGCCCTTGATAGAAGCCTTCGCCATGAAGTTCAGGACACCTCCCGCCATAATCGTCGAAAGGTTGCAGCACGACAAGCTGATCCCGTTCACGATGGGCAACCGTTTCAAGCGAAAGATGGGCCCGTTCAGACAGCGAAGCGGCAGCACCCCTCCGCTGGCGACAAGCCCGCGTCCCTAGCGACAGATCAAAGCCAGCCTTGGGCTGCTTCGGGTGCCCTGCTCGCCTGCCTTACGGCGGTGGGCGGGGCGCTGGCGTTTCCTGCGCCAAACGCAAAACGCCCCCGGCCGCCAATGGCTCCGGGGGCGTTCGCGTTTCTGGGGGCGCCCGAGGTTCAGCCTGCCACGAGCTCGAAGCTGCCCTCGTCGGTGAGCATCAGCATCGACTCCGATTCTTCGGTGCCGAGCTCCTTGCCGTCGGGGTCCAGCTCCTTGCTGACATAGTCCTGGAAGAGCTGGAACTCCGCGTCGAGCCGCGAGCTCAGCTTCTCGGTCATGACGCCCGCGTCAATGTCGGCGGCCACTTCCACCTGCCCGAGGAAGTTGCCCTGGGCGTCGTAGGTGCAGAGGAAGAAGCGCAGGATGGTGGCCGCGGCCGCCACGCGCTCGTCCTTCATGCGGAACAGGCCCAGGCTCATCCCGTTTTTGGCGGGGTAGAGGTAGAGTGGGGTCAGCTCGACGCCCAGCACCGGAGTGCCCTCGGCATCGACCACCACCCAGTCCGTCACGTCAACCAGTTGGCTGGCCTGCTCAAAGTCCAGGGCCTCGCCTTGGGTCTCGCGGTGCCGTTCGATGAAGGCCGCGTCGAAATCCGCCGGCAGTTTCGCCGCCTCGAAGCGCGCGGCCCAGGCGGCCGGCGCGCTCGGCTGCTCCGTCGGCGCGGCCGCTGTCGAATCTGCCCCGCCTTCGGCCTCCGGCCCGCTTCCCGTGCCGCAGGAGGCCAGCAGCCCACCCGACAACAGGAAAATGCTCAAGAATGTTCCTCTCATACTGCGATGTTTTTGTTGAATGATTGGGCGCGAAGATAAGTTTTGCGGCATAAACGCACCAACCTACCGTGCGGACGGTATCGGGGGGCGGGGGCATCCAAAGCGCACTGCGGCCGATGAGCGACGGTTATCGTTGGTTCGGGAGAGATGGCCAAGGATGGCCGACAAAGCGCTGCCGCGTTCTGTTCGGCCCCCCCACCCTTCGGGCTTGTTTCCGATGCCATTCCCATCTGTTTACGGGGTCGATTGACCAGCAAAAAAAAGACTGAAGCGAAGCTCCAGTCTTTTTTGCGTGACCCCAAGTGGATTCGAACCACTATCTTCAGAACCGGAATCTGAAATTCTATCCATTGAACTATGGGGCCGAAGCGGGCGCGAATATAGGAAAAAGCGACAAGACGCGCAAGAGGCGGATGAAAAAAGCAGAAAAAAGCCTGCGAGCCCTCAGAGCGTGCCCTTGGTGGTGGGCAGGAAGGCCGCCCGCGGGTCGCGGCGCTTGGCCATTTTGAGGGCCTTGGCCAGGGCCTTGAAGATGCTTTCGATCTTGTGGTGCTCGTTCTGGCCCTCGGCCTTGATGTTGAGGTTGCAGGCGGCGGCGTCCGAGAGGGACTTGAAGAAGTGGAAGAACATCTCGGTGGGCATCTCGCCGATTTTCTCGCGGTGGAACTGGGCCTCCCAGACCAGCCAGGGCCGCCCGCCGAAATCGAGGGCCACCTGGGCCAGGCAGTCGTCCATGGGCAGGCAGAAGCCGTAGCGCTCGATGCCCCGCTTGTCGCCCAGGGCCTGGCGCAGGGTGGCTCCCAGGGCCAGGGCGGTGTCCTCGATGGTGTGGTGCTCGTCCACCTGGAGGTCGCCCTTGACCTGGACGCGCAGGTCGCAGAGCGAGTGGCGGGCCAGTTGGTCGAGCATGTGGTCGAAGAAGGGCAGGCCGGTTGCGATGTCGGATCGGCCGGTGCCGTCGAGGTCGAGGCGGATGCTGATGTCGGTCTCGTGCGTGGTCCGGCGCGTCTCGGCCACGCGCTGGCCCAGCGCGAGGAAGTCGAGCAGGCGGTCCCAGTCGTCCGAGACCAGCGGCACCAGCGGGCGCAGGTGCTCGGGCAGGGCGTCGGCCTGGCCTTGGGGCACGAACCAGATGCCCTTGCAGCCCAGGTTCTTGGCCAGCTCCATGTCGGTCAGGCGGTCTCCGATCACCCAGCAGTTGGGCAGGTCGTACTGGCCCGCGAGGTACTTGCCGAAAAGGCCGGTGCCGGGCTTGCGGGTGGGCGCGTTCTGGTGCGGGAAGGTGTCGTCGATGAGCATGTCGTCGAAGCGCACGCCCTCGCCGGCCAGGATGTCGAGCATCTTGTGGTGCGGCGCCTCGAACTGCTCGCGGGGGAAGGAAGGCGTGCCGAGGCCGTCCTGGTTGGTGGCCATGACCAGCTCGAAATCAAGCCGTTGGCGAATGTCGCCCAGGGCGCGGATGGCCTTGGGGATGAAGCGGAGCTTCTCCAGCGAATCGACTTGCTTGTCGATGGGCGGCTCCTCGATGAGGGTTCCGTCGCGGTCGATGAAAAGGGCTTTTTTCAGCATCTTTCAAGAAAGAAAAAAGGTGTGAGTGCGGTCCAAAAATGGGTTAGAAATAGAAAAATGCAATCTAATTTTGATTTCAAAAAAATTTCGTGCCCTTCGTGCCTTTCGTGGACAAATCCCCGGTTTTTAGACTGGACTCGGGTGTCATTCGTCAAAATTCCAGAGCACCTGCGAGCCGGGCTTGAGGCCTTCGCCCGGATCCGGCTCATGCTCCTGGGGCTCGTCGGTGGGCTCGGGCAGGAAAGGCTCGATGCGCTTGACGTTGAAGGTGGTCAGGCGCTTCCCGCGGGCGCGGCAGCTCTTGACGGCGATGAACTCCTCGACGTCCACCCACTCGGGCTCGCGGTTCTTGTCGGGCCCGCCGAAGAAGATCTGGATCCGGGCCTGGGCCGAGGGGAAGAGGTGCAGGAACTTGGATTCGGGGTGCTCGCCCAGCAGCGGGCTCTGCTTCTCGGATTCCTCGAGGGTGAAGCGCTTGAGGTAGTGGAACTTCTGCTCGCCTTCCCAGAAGACGGCGGCGAAGACCTTCTCGGGATCGAACTTCTCGATGAGCAGGAGCTCCGGCTCGAAGTGGTTGGTCAGTTCGAAGCCCGTGGTGCGGAACCAGCCTTTCTGGTTGACGACCACGATGCGGTCGGCGCCCTTGAACTCGCCAAGGAACTGGCCCCGGCCGTCGTCGTTCAGGCGCAGGATGGTGGGGTCGAACCAGATCTTGCGTCCGCCCAGGGTCGAGACGCCCTCTTCCTTGAGCACGACGCGGTGGACGGCGTTGCGGGTAACGACGTTGCCCTTCGAGTTGCGCCCCTTGATGCCCAACTCGCTGAAATCGAAGTCCATGACCAGCTTGCGCAGCCGGGCCTTGGGCCTCAGGATGACCTTGACCAGCTCGGCCTCGCCGTTGGGGTTGGCCGTGAAGTAGAGCACCTTGGAGCTGGGGTGGGCCGTGGCCAGGTTGTACTCCTTGTCGCGGGTCATGGCCGGCACGGCGAAGCGCTTGGCCAGGGTGTGGCCGCTTTCGCCATCGAAGTAAATGGCGTTGTAGATCGTCCGCTCGTCGGCCTTCTTGAAGATGCCCACGTGGATGAGGTTCTTGCCCACGAACAGCTTGTCGGCCACCTTGCTGACCTGGTAGGTGCCATCGCGGCGGAAGAAGATGATGTCGTCGATGTCGGAGCAGTCGAACAGGAACTCGTCCTTCTTGAGGCCGGTCCCGATGAAGCCCTCGGCGCGGTTGATGTAGAGCTTCTCGTTGTTGGCCACCACGTCCGTGGCCTCGATGGTCTCGAAGTTTCGCAGCTCGGTGCGGCGCTCGCGGCCCTTGCCGAACTTCTCGCGGACGCGGAGGTAGTAGTCGATGGTGTAGCGGACGATGTTGTCGAGGTGGTGCTGCACCTCCTTCATTTCCTGCTCGATGCCGCGGATGCGCTCGTCGGCCTTGAAGGCGTCGTAGCGCGAGATGCGCTTGATCTTGATTTCGGTAAGGCGGGTGATGTCCTCCTCGGTGATGGTCCTGCGGAACATGGGCTTGAACGGTTCGAGGCCCTTGTCGATGGTCTGGATGATTTCCTCCCAGGTCTCGCACTTTTCGATGAGGATGTAGATGCGGTTTTCGATGAAGACCTTTTCGAGGGAGGAGAAGTGCCAGGCCTCGTGGAGCTCGGCCATGCGGATGTTGAGCTCGGCGCGGAGCAGCTCGAGGGTGTGGTCGGCGCTGGTGCGGAGCATCTCGGCCACGCCGACGAAGCGGGGCTTGTCGTCCTCGATGATGCAGGAGTTGGGGGAGATGGAGACCTCGCACTCGGTGAAGGCGTAGAGGGCGTCGATGGTGATGTCGGGCGAGACTCCGGCCAGGTGGACCAGGATTTCGACGTGCTCGGCGGTGTTGTCGTCGATCTTCTTGATCTTGATCTTTCCCTTCTCGTTGGCGGCGATGATGGAGTCGATGACGGCCGTCGTGGTCTTGCCGAAGGGCAGCTCGCGAATGGCCAGGGTCTTGTTGTCCACCTTTTCGATGCGGGCCCTGACGCGGACCTTGCCGCCGCGGATGCCGTCGTTGTAGCGCGAGACGTCGGCCATGCCGCCGGTGGGGAAGTCGGGCAAGAGCTCGAAGGGCTTGCCCTGGAGGTAGGCCACGGCGGCGTCCACGAGCTCGAGGAAGTTGTGGGGCAGGATCTTGGAGGCCAGGCCCACGGCGATGCCCTCGACGCCCTGCGCCAGCAGCAGCGGAAACTTGACCGGAAGGTTGACGGGCTCCTTGTTGCGGCCGTCGTAGGAGAGCTTCCACTCGGTGGTCTTGGGGTTGAAGACCACTTCGAGGGCGAACTTCGAGAGCCGGGCCTCGATGTAGCGGGGCGCGGCGGCGCTGTCGCCGGTGTGGATGTTGCCCCAGTTGCCCTGGGTGTCGATCAGCAGGTCCTTCTGCCCGAGCTGCACCAGGGCCTCGCCGATGGAGGCGTCGCCGTGCGGGTGGAATTGCATCGTGTGGCCGATGATGTTGGCCACCTTGTTGTAGCGGCCGTCGTCGAGGCGGCGCATCGAGTGCAGGATGCGCCGCTGCACGGGCTTGAGGCCGTCGTGGAGGTGGGGCACCGCGCGTTCGAGGATGACGTAGGAGGCGTATTCGAGGAACCAGTTCTCGTACATGCCCGAGAGGTGCCGGACGTTGTGCATCTCGGGCTTGTCTTGGGAGGGGGCGCCGTTGTTGTCTTGAGCCATGGCGAATCTTAAACGTAGGTTTTGGCCTTAAAGCCACCAAAAGTAGCAAGATTCGGCGGGAAAGCAAACCGGGGCATGGCGAGCTCCTGGCCAGGGGCCTTGGCCGATGTCGGCATTTTTTCTTAACTTTCAGCATGGAAAAGCTCGTAACCCTTTGGCTGCTGTCCCTGCTTCTGCTGGCCTGCCAGCCCACCTCCGGCCCCGAAGGGCCCCGCCGTGCCCGTGGCGACAAACCCGAAACGCAAAGGCTGCCCTCCAGCGAAATCCTCTGGCTCGATGGCCGATGGGCCGGCCAACTGGTCCTGCCCGACAAGCCCGCCGCCCTGAGCCTCTCGCTCAAGATCGAGGGCGTGGCCGTCGTGGGGCAATGCCGCCGCGAGGGACAGCCGCGCGCGGCCCGCCTCGAAGGCAGCCTGCGGGGCGACAGCCTCATGCTCGTGGAGACCGACCAGGGCAGGATGCTCGGCAGGTGGGTCGCCCGGCTCGGGCCGGACCTGCGCCTGGCCGGGCGATGGCTCTCGCCCGACTCCACGCTCAACTTCCCCCTGGAGGCCTCGCCCGTGCCCGACATCCCCGCCTGGCAGCTCATGCTCCTGCGCGACACCCTCGACATGCGGCCCATGGGCAGGGAGTTCCACGCCAAGGTCGAGCTGCGACTGCCCATGGACCATCCCGCCCACCCCACGGCCCCCGCCCTGAACCAGATCCTGGCCGACTTCTACCTGGGCATGACCTGCGTGGGCGATCCCGACGGCTGCCTGGGCCGATTCCGCGATGACTTCCTGCAAGAAGCCCAAGAAATGGTCTTCCGTTCCGATTCGGTCCATCCCGTGCTCGAAAAGACCATCAGCGCCGAGATCATCCATGCCGAAAGGGTCCTGTCCCTGCTCAAAAAGACTTCGGCAACCAACCGGGAGAGCCAGGGCATGAGCGCCGTGGAGGTCCTCAACCTGCGCTTGGACAACCTCCAGCCCATCACCCTGGGCCAGATCGTGCCCGCCTCCGACAGCCCCATCTGGCTGGCCATCCTCAACCGCGAGCTGGCCAACCGGCAGATGCCCGCGGTCGATCGCCTGCCCGCCAAGTTCCTGCTGGCCCCCCGCGGGCTGGCCTTCGTCCTGCCCGACCCCCGCGGCCAGGAGCAGGTCATCTGGCTCCCGGCCAGCCAGATCAAGATCTTCAGCCTGCCCGGATCGCCCGCCGCCGCCCTCTGGTAAGCCCCGAGCGAGCCGCCTGGCCCGCCGAATGGGCATTGGGGTGGGCGCGCTTTGCCGTGCCGGCTTTCGGCGCGGCAAAGCCGAGAGGCAAAAACGCGCTTTCGCCCAATTTTTCAGGACAAAATACGTTGGACATGTCGCGCCATGGCCCTGGGCGCGTTTTGGAAATTGGCCAAAAAGCCTTTCTTTCGCCTTTTCGAAGCTCCCCCCAAACCTCCCCAAACGATGCGTTATCCCTCGATGTTCTTCGGCATGGCCCTGCTGGCAAGCCTTTTCTCGTGCGGCGCTCCGCCTTCGGCACCCGTCGGCCCGGACAAGCCCTCTATCGACACGGTCCGGGCGCCGAGCACGCCTCCCCGGTCTAGCATCGAGGCCCGCGTGGGGGCGGAGCCCGACAGCAGCGGCTTCTGGGCCGAGCTGGACGCCCTGCCCAAAAGCCTGGAGGATGTGCTGGCCCTCCAGCAGCAGATAGGCCAAAGCCCGCAAGGCGGGGCTGCCTGCTTCATCGTGTCGATGGGCATGGTGGCCAGCAAGGCCACCTTGGGCGCCCAGTCGTTGGCCGCCTGCGCCACGGGCAGCGCCGTAAGCCCGAGCCAGGAGCCCGTCGCGTACCTTGGCAAGGCCCTGCTGCGCACCGAGTTCGCCCGCCTGCGCGAGCAGCTCGACCGGTTCCCGAAACTGGCCGTGGCCTACTTCCAGGGCGCCTCGCCCGACAACAAATACAGCCCGGAAGTGCCGTATCGGGTCCATTTCAGCACCAATCCCTCCAGTGGCGAGATCGAAAGCGGCCAGGTCAAGCTGTTCGTCCATACCCAGGGCGCCGACAGCCCCAGGCCCCTGCGGCTGAGCAAAGACCCCGACGGCATCTGGCGCGTGGTCGAATACAGCTCGCTGGTTGTCGGCATCAAAAACGAGCGGTGAGGACACCGCGATAAAAACCCAAAGAATTTGGACAAGCAAGACCGCACGAACGCCGAACTGGGCAGCACCGAGAGCGAACTGCTGCGCAAGCTCCGTCCCAACAAGATCATGATTCCCATCGCCTTTGGCCTGGGCGTGGTGGCCTGGATGCTCTACCGCGAATGGAACCCGGAGGCTTTTCGGGCGATCGACCTGGGGCTGGCCGCCTCGCTTTGGTTCGCGGTCGGCATGGCCCTGATGGTCTTGCGCGACCTGGGCTACATGATGCGCCTGCGGGTGCTCTCGGAGGGCCAGTTCAGTTGGAGGCAGAGTTTCCGCATCATCATGCTCTGGGAGTTCACCTCCGCCGTTACGCCCTCGGTGGTCGGGGGGACGGCCTTGGCTGTCCTGTTCATGAACAAGGAGGGCATGACGCTGGGGCGCTCGACGGCCATCACCCTGGCCACCTCGGTGCTCGACGAGCTGTACTTCATCACCATGTTCCCCATCCTGCTGCTGGTGGTCAGCCCGCAAGAGCTGTTCGCCGTCGAGGGCAACGCCGGGGGCCTGGGCTTCGCCAACGAGTTCTTCTACTTCGCCGTGGTGGGCTACTCCATCAAGGTGCTCTACACGCTCTTCATCGCCTACGGGCTTTTCATGAACCCTCGGGGCGTGAAGTGGCTGCTGGTGCGGGTCTGCTCGGTGCGCTGGCTGCGCAAGTGGCGGCACGCGATGGTCAAGGTGGGCGACGACCTGATCGTCTCGTCCATCGAGCTCAAGCGGAAGCCCTTCTCCTTCTGGCTCAAGGCCTACATGGCCAGCTTCCTGTCCTGGACATCCCGCTACTGGGTCGTCAACAGCATGTTGATAGCCTTTTTCGGCCTGCATTTCCACGGCCTTGGCCAGCATTTTCTTATCTTCGCCCGGCAGTTGGTGATGTGGCTGATGATGCTCGTCAGCCCCACGCCCGGCGGCAGCGGCTTCGCCGAGTTCGTCTTCGCCCAGTTCCTGGGCGAGTTCATCCCGGTGGCAGGGGTGGTGGTGGCCCTGGCCCTGATCTGGAGGCTCGCGACCTACTATCCCTACCTCTTCATCGGCGCCTTCCTCGTGCCCCGATGGGTGCGCTCGAAGTTCGGTGCCCAATCCGCCTTCGATAAGGACTCCGCCTGAAAGGCCATTGCCACAAACCCACAAAAACAACCCCATATGACTCCCAAGAACTACTTCTACCTCACCGGAACCAGCAGCGGAATCGGCCTGGCACTGGCAAAGGCCCTGCTCGAAAGCCCCGAGAACTTCGTCTATGGCATCGGCCGAAACAAGAAGATCATCCACTCCAACTACGGGCACTACTTCCTCGACCTGGCCGAGCTCGAAGAGGTCAGCAAGTTCCACTTCGACAAGTCGCGCTACACCGGCAACGAGTCGGTGGTGCTGATCAACAACGCCGCCACGCTCGGGCAGGTCCTGCACATGGGCAAGCGCGAGGGCGTCGAGATCGCCCGCGAGTACGCCGTCAACCTCACGGCCCCCACCATCCTGATGAACCGATTCCTGAGCGCCTACAAGAGTTTCGCCGGCAACAAGGTCATCCTCAACGTCAGCTCCGGAGCCGGCCGGCATCCCATCGAGTCATGGGCCACCTACTGCGCCGCCAAGGCCGGCCTCGACATGGCCAGCCTCGTGGCCGACCACGAGCAGCGCACCCACAACAGCGCCAACCCCGCCCGCGTCTTCTCCGTCGCGCCCGGCATCGTCGATACGCCCATGCAGGACGTCATCCGCCAGACCCAGCCCGAGGAGTTCTCCGAGGTGGCACGTTTCCAGGGATACAAGGAGCATGGCAGCCTCACCGACCCCAAGGCCGTCGCGGCCCAACTGCTCAAGATCCTGCGGAACCCCGACAACTACGACAAGGTCCTGCTCGACCTGCGCGACCTCTGAGCCATGCCCCGATACTCCGTCATCGCCTTCGACGCCGACGACACCCTCTGGCACAACGAGCAGCTCTTCCTCGACGCCCGGGCCCGCTCGCTCCAGATCCTCGACGGCGTCCTGCCCAGGCACGAGCTTGTGGCGGCCCTCGAGCGAGCCCAGCTCGAAAACCTCCAATTTTTCGGCTACGGCATCAAGGGCTTCGTCCTTTCCAACCTCGACATGGTGGCGCGCCTGGCCCCCGAAAGGCTTAGCGGGCACCATGTGGCCCAGATGCTGGAGCTCGCCAAGCGGATGTTCGAGCACAAGCCCCTGCCCATCGAGCAGGCCGAGCCCTGCCTGCGCCGCCTGCATGGCCGCTGGCCGCTCTGGCTCCTGACCAAGGGCGACCCGCTCGACCAGAAGGCCAAGCTGCGCCACTCGGGCCTCGAGCACTTCTTCGACCGCGTCGAAATCTTCGACAGCAAGACGCCCCAGGCCTACGCCGCCCTGCTCCGCCGCGAGGGCGTCCGGCCCCACGAGTTCATCATGGTCGGCAACTCCCTCCGCTCCGACGTGCTGCCCGTCTGCCAGATCGGCGCCACGGCCGTCCACGTGCCCTCGGCCGTGGAGTGGGAGCACGAGCGCGTCGAGCCGGCCGAGCTGGCCGACTGCCAGTTCCACAGCCTCCAGCACCTGGGCCAGTTTGCCGACTTCGTCGAAGCCACCCATCAAAACGCAACACCATGAAGCTCAAGCAATGGGTGCGCTCCACCCTGAACTTCCTCCACCTCGACCTGAGCAAGAACCTCGAGTACGACCGCCTGACCCTGGCCGTCATGCGCAAGGTCCTCCGCCCAGACTCCAACTGCATCGACGTGGGCTGCCACAAGGGCGAAGTCCTCGAGGCCATGCTCCGACTGGCGCCCCAGGGCCGCCACTGGGGATTTGAGCCCATCCCAGGCCTCCATGCCCAACTGCTCCGACAGTTTGGCGCACGCGCCCAGATCCTGCCGTTCGCCCTGGCCGACCACGACGGAAAGGCCCAGTTCCAGCACGTGCGCAACGCCCCGGCCTACAGCGGCCTCAAGCGCCGAAGCTACGCCGTCAGCGAGCCCGACATCGAGACCCTGGAGGTGGACCTGCGCCGCCTCGACGACCTTCTGCCCCCGGAAACGGCCGTCCATCTGGTCAAGATCGACGTGGAAGACGCCGAGCTCGGAGTGCTCCGCGGCGCCCGCCAGACCCTGGCCCGGCACCGCCCCGTGGTCATCTTCGAATTTGGCCTGGGCGCCAGCGACTTCTACGGCACCACGGCCCAAGACCTGCACGAGCTTTTCAACGGGCTGGGCATGGCCGTCAGCACCCTCAAAGGCTTCCTCAACGCGCAGGAAGGCCTGGGCCTGAGGCAGTTCGAAGAGCACTTCGCCCGCAACGACGAGTACTACTTCGTGGCCCATCCGCGCGACTGACCCCACGGCATGGCCACCCGCTACCCCATCCTGCTGGTCAACGGACTCGGCCTCCGCGACGACCTCCGGGCGATGCCCTACTGGGGCCGCCTGCCCGAGCAGCTCCGCGGACTGGGCTACGCCGTACACGGCAACGGCAAGGACGCCTTCGGCACCATCGCCCAGAACGCGGCGGCCCTGAAGGCCACCGCGGTGCGGATCTTGGACCAGACCGGAGCGCCCAAGCTGAACCTCCTCGCGCACCCGAAGGGCGGGCTCGACGCCCGCTGGATGGTCAGCCACCTGGGCATGGCCGAGCGCGTGGCCTCGCTCACCACCCTCTCCACTCCCCACCTCGGAGCTTCGCTGGCCCGGCTCGCGCTCGATTTCCTCGAAGGAAACGCCCTTCTGCCGACGGCCCGCGGGCTTGTCGGGCTGTACGCGCGCCTGGCGGGCGACCGCGGGCCCCGCGTCGAGGAGGCCGTGCGCGAGCTCAGCCCGGAGGCGATGCTGGCCTTCAACGCCCAGGTGCCGGACCGTCCGGGCGTGTTCTACCAGAGCTTCGCCGCCGAGCTGGGGCCGCTCCACCCCTCGGCCTACAACCGCGCCAAGCAAGCCTGGCTCGGGCCGCTCGAAGGCCCCGGCGATGGCGTCGTGGCTGTCGCGTCGGCCCGCTGGGGAGAGTTGGGCGGCATCCTGCGGGGCGTCTCGCATTTCGAGATGACGGGCCGCGTGCGCCAGGGCGCCTTCCGGGCACTGCCCTTCTACACCCAACTGCTTGACAATCTGGCCCAAAGGGGATTTTGAGGCCCAAGATGCTTTCGGTGGAGCAATTTCCCAAGCCCCCACTCCCCGACAAATTCGGGCCGTTCTGACAATGCCCGCCGCAAGCCTATTGCGCCCCTTCAGGTCTGGGTTGTTGGGTGGCTTGTTCTCGATGGGCTTCACCCATCGCTATAATATTGCGCCCCTTCGGGGCTTTCGCGGCAAAGCCGCACGTTCGAAAGGGGCGTGGCCCTGGCATCTAATACCATTTGCTATCCACATTCAATCCCTTCGGGATGAGCGGAGCAGCCCGATTTTGTCGGGAACAGATGCTTCGGATAGTTCAACATCGAAAGCAATTGGTTATAGGGTTATTTTGATTCCGCCAATTGACTTTCTACTAAGGTTTTACCCAAAAAAGAGGTCTTATCACCCTATCTGCAAAGATTGCCTTCGTAGAAATTCTGGCAAGTGATGGACACACCAATTGTCTATGTATTGGATGTTGTCTCTAAATTTTACAAGTTGTCAATGGAAGAATGTTTGCGAAGGGCGGGATAAAAAAGCAAATCCTTGCCCTACGCACATTTTTATAGAAAGCACAAAAGCCTGAACACGCACATCATCCCGCTTTTTCGCAAACATAATGTTGTGATTGGTTTTTTGTGTCGTTCTCACAAAGGAAGAATCCATTTTTTGGCTTCTTCCTTATTGTCAAAATAGCGGGTTATAAATTTTACACCATCACCTTCCTCCATTGCTTGCTCTATTGAAAGTTGTGTTATCAACTCTTCAGGCATAACAAAGGCTACTGCCTTTGCCAAGCCCCTCTCTACAAGCGATGGAAAAATGGTATGACTAGTCCATTCTTGCAATTCAACAGTTACTGTAAAAAAGAACTCCTTTGTATCAGGGATAACTTTCTTGGCTTTATAGGCAAGCATTTTTTCAAGATAATTCAAAAATTCTTGTTTATACTCATCGTCGTTAATGTTTTTGGTTTCGGGCAACCAATTCATTTCCATTAAGCTATGGTCTTCCCAATAAACCAAGTACAAATATTTGCTTCTGTAAACTTCCATCGTTTTAATGTTTTAAGTTTTGTCTTAAAATTGATGACAAGGTCATTGCTTCCTCCATCCCCATTCCAACCCAAAAGCACCGTTGGGCAGGTACGAATCAAATGCGCAACTCCAGAAGCCCCGTTAATCCGTCAAAATTCCAAACGACAGGTTTGGGAAGTTCGGCAGCCGGCATTGGCCCTGGAAATTCGCGATTTTGAAGCGTAGCCTGTTCATAGGGGCGGGTGAATTGACAATAGCCAAATATACAAATTTAAGCTGAAAGACAAGCGCTTGGGCGATTCTCTTTTGAGCTGGCGGGCGAGTCGTTGAGCCGCGAAAGCTGGGTTTTGCATGGGGCAAAATAAGGGAATAAGGTCATTCTGATTCCGCCAATGGGCTTTCTATTAAGGCTTTATCCAAAAATATGGTCTTATGCCAAGTTGCTTTCGGTGGTGATAAATACAAACCGTCGGCATCCTGCGAAATTTGGAAGATGCCGGCCAGATCCCGAAGGGATGGAATTTTTGTAGCCAGCCAGGCGCGCGATAGCGTGGGACCTCGAAGGGGTGGCATTGTCTGGCTCTTGCTCCCGATGAGGATAATTTCACGAGGTTCTCTTCTTTGGCCTGGCTCCGCTTCCTACAATCATGGCACTCCTTCGGGTTTGGGCTAGTCTTCAAGGCAATCCATCACCCTTGAATGCGAATGGGCATGGGCTACCACATCGAAAAGAAGATGTCCATGATCCGCTTGTGGCGGTCGCCCTCGGCCAAGGTGGGGCGGCAGTGGTCGTCGGCGAAGATGGGCGTGGGGCGGATCTGCAGCAGGCGGCCCTGGTGCAGCAGGCAGGGCAAAAGGTAGCCCATGCGCAGGCTTTCGCGGTGGAGCTGGTCGAAGAGGAAGTTTCCCAGTCCGTAGAAGATCGGCACCTTGCCCCGCAGCTCAGCGGGATTCATCTGGTGGGCCTGCGAGCCGAAGACCAGGTCCGCCCCGGCGTCGGCCAGGTGGCGGAGGATGCGCCGCTGGGCGATGCTCGGCTCAAAAGCGGCGCGCTCTTCGAGCTGGACGGACACCACCACGAAGTCGATCGCGAGGCTGTCCTTGAGGAAGCGGATCTGGCGGGTGGCCTTCTCGGGCGAGTAGGGATTGGCGCCGGGGCCGCCGTTCTCGGAGCAGTCCATCGCCCCGCAGAAGGCGTTGTAGCCCAGGAAGGCCACGCGCCGACCGGAGCCCAGCGTCAGAACCAGCGGGCGCTCGGCCTCGGCCAGGTCGCGGCCGCCGCCGTAGTGGGCCATGCCGTTCTGCTCGTACCACTCCAGGGTGCGGGCGTAGGCTTGTGGGCCGTAGTTGAGGTTGTGGTTGCCGGTAAGCTCCACCACGTTGACGTTCAGCAGCTTGAGCAGGCGCATGTGCTCGACCTTGGCGCAGAACCGCCAGGGGCGCTCGGGGTCGGTGGCGTAGGAGCAGGGCTCGGCCATGCTGACCTCGTGCGAAAGGTGGACGTAGTCGAATCCTTGGAACTGTGGAGCGATGGGCTGGCACATGTGCTCGACGCCATGCCGCTCCGTGGAGCGGCCGAAGCCTCGGGTGATGGCGCTCACGCCGGTGATCATCAGGCGGTCGAAGCCGTCGTCGAAGTCGGGCGCGCAGTGCTGGCCCAGGCGCTGGCAGTACGCGCGGGGCAGGTCCCAGAAGTCGAGGCTGTCGAGGCTCACCACTTGGCAGCGGACATCCACCCGCGAAAGGGGGAACAGGGCCAGTTGGCCGCTGGGCGGCTCGGGCTTGTTCAGGCGCGGGAGCAGGCGCAGGTCAAAAAAAAATCTGCTTCGGCATCGGCATCGGGGTGGAGGCCGACGAGGCCCGCCGCCAGCAGGACCTCGAGCTCGGCCCGGGCGATGGGCGCCCGCTGGTCGGCCAAGGGCGCCACCAGCACCAGCGGGTCCGGATTCGCGACAGGCGCTTGGGCAGGAGGCTGCTGGGCCGGGGTCTCGGTTTCGGCGCCTTCGGGCGCGGGCGTGCCGCCGCCTCGGCCCAGCCAGAAGGCCAGCAGGGCCACGAAAAGCGCGAAGTTGGCGAAGACCAACACGCGCAGGAAGTTATCGGGACGCCTAGGCCTCCGACCTTCGGAAAACCGTACATTCGCGTTTTTCATCTTGAGTCGTTCATCAGGTTCCAACACGTTGCGACAATGCGGGGAGAAAGTTTTTTCAAAGATAAGTATTTTGGTATTTTTCCCACGTCCTCTCTTTTATTTTTTGGGGTAATGCTCCTGCTCGTGTCGATTATCTCCGCTTGCGCCGATCCGACATCCTCCCAAGAAATAACAGAAAATCAAGCGGAAGAACAAATCTTGACGGTTGATAGCCTGGAGGTGGAGCTCTGGCTCAACGGAACACGGGTGGACAGCCGCCAAGCCGAATTTCTTTTGGATGGCGATCCGCTGACCCTGTGGGAGATGCCGGAAGGCGCAGGCATGCTGAGCCGCATCGAGCTGCGGCTTGCGGACTCGGCCTACCTGCGGGGCCTCCGGTGGGACAGCCCGGACCTGGAGGGCGCCCTTTGGCGGCTGCGGGTGGATGGGCAGGAGCGCGTGGCCGAGGGCCTCGAGATCCCGCTGGGCGGCTGGTGCCGCAGCGTGGAGCTGGTCTTGGAAAACGCCTGCCACCCGCTGCTCATCCCCAACCGCGAGCCGGGGCACTACTTCGACGAGCTGCTCCTGGAGTCGCCCCTGGCGCGGGTGCGCGTCGGCGGGCTGGCGCTGCTGGGCCCGGAGGGCCAGGCGCTTCCGGCGCGGGCGGCCGCGGTTGGCGATTCGGCAGGCCGGCAGGAAGGCCCGCCTGGCCTGCCGATCGGCAAGGGCTTCCGCACCACCAAGGCGGGCGAGCAGGGGCGCGAGCTGATCGTGCGCGAGCTGGTCTTCGAGGCCTCGGGCCGGTTCCGCCTGCGGAACTCGTGGCGCGAGGGCGACGCCCCGCACGAGGCCCGCTTCGAGGGCCAATGGCGCGCCGAGGGCCAGGCGCTTCGGCTAGAAGGCCTGTGGCGGCAGGATGCGGCGGGGCAGCCCGCGCAGGCGGACAGCCTCTCGCTGCTCGCCGTCCCGGCGAAGGGCAAGCTGGACCTGGGCGCGGTGGGCGTCTTCTACTGGGAGCCCTCGCCCGACACGTTCGTGGACATCGAGGAGCTCTCGGACGGCTTCGCGCTCGACATGCGCTACGCGACCCAGGACAATTTCCTGGGCATCGCGGTCTATGACTGCCCGCTCTGCCTGCTGCGCTGGGAGGTGGCCCAGGCGCTGCTGCGGGCCAACGCCGACTTCGAGGCGCTGGGGCTGCGCATCCGGCTGTTCGACTGCTACCGCCCGCTCTCGGTGCAGCGGCAGATGTGGGCGGTCTTCCCGAACCCGACCTACCTGGCCAACCCGGACGGCGCCGGCTCGGTACACAACCGGGGCGGAGCCGTTGACCTGAGCCTGGAGACCCTGGAGGGACAGCCGCTCGACATGGGCACGGACTTCGACCACTTCGGGCCCGAATCGCGCTTCGCCTACGCGGGGCTCCGCCCGGAGTTCCGCGCGAACAGGGACCTGCTGCGCGAGGTCATGGAGCGGCACGGCTTCCGGGGCATCACCTCCGAGTGGTGGCATTTCGCCTACCGCCTCCGGCCCAACCTGCCCCAGTCGGATGAGCCATTCGACTGCCCATGAGCGGCTTGCGGGCCATCGCGAGAGGATGAAGCGGAAAATTGTACCTTCGCGCCAAAGTATTTCTTTTCAAAAATTTCAAATCAACACAATGAAGCAATTTCTTTTTCTGATCGCGGCAGGACTGCTTTTGGGCAGTTGCCAAAATGAGCCCACCGCCGAATCCACCGCCGTCCCCGCGGGCACGTTCCTGATCGAAGGCAGCGCGGCCGGCCTGGAAGGCGAGCTGGCGCTGGTCCGCCAACAAGGCGAAACCTTCGCCGAGGTGGGCAAGGTCACCATCGTGGAAGACAAGTTCACGTTCCAGGGCCCCATCACGGAGCCGGAGGTGATGTACCTGGTGATCCCCGGCACGCGCACCCAAGCGGGCATCTTCATGGAAGAAGGCAAAATCCAGGTGGAGCTGAACCCTGACAACTTCGCCAACCCCAAGGTAACCGGCTCGGCCACGCATGGCCTGCTGGCCCAGCACATGACCCGCCTGGCAGAGCTCGAGGGCAAGATGGAAGCCGCGTACATGCGGTACCAAGAGGCCTCCATGTCGGGCGACGAGGCCGTGATGAAGACCAGCGAGGAGGAGTTCAACACGCTCCAGCAACAACAAGCGCAGATGGTCAAGGACGACGCCCTGGCCAACGCCACCAACTTCGTGGGCCCTTTCCTGGCCAGCGCCAACTTCCACATGTTCGAGTTCGCCGACCTGGAGAAGGTCGTCGACGCGATGAGCCCCGAGAGCGCCGCCTCGCTCTACGGCAAGGACATCGTCAAGCGCATGGACGTGCTGGCCAAGGTGCAGATCGGCAGCGTTGCCCCCAACTTCACCCTGAAGTCGCCCGACGGCACGGACGTTTCGCTCGAATCGTTCCGCGGGAAATACCTGCTGGTTGACTTCTGGGCCTCGTGGTGCGTGCCTTGCCGCAACGAGAACCCCAACGTGGTGCTCATGTACGAGAAGTTCAAGGGCAAAGGATTTGAGATCCTGGGCGTCTCGCTCGACGAGGCGCAAGCCAACTGGACGCAGGCCATCGAGGAGGACAAGCTGACCTGGAGCCACTGCTCGGACCTCAAGGGCTGGGCCAGCTCGGCGGCCGCGCTGTACGGCGTGAGCGCCATTCCGCACACCGTGCTGATCGACAAGGACGGCGTGATCATCGCCAAGGACCTCCGCGGCGCCGAGCTGGAGGCCAAGCTGAGCGAGATCCTGCCCTGAGCGGGGCCTTGCCACCAAGGTCCATGCCCAAAGGCCCGGCGGGAAGTGCTTCCCGCCGGGCCTTTTCCATTGCCTGCCTCGGGCGCGGCGGCCCTTTCAGTGGGCATGGCCGCAGGCGAAGCCGGCCAGGCGCTGCAAGGGGAGGATGTGCTGGGCGGCGCCGAGCTTGACGGCCTCCTTGGGCATTCCATAGACCACGCACGTGCGCTCGTCCTGGGCGGCCGTGCGGGCTCCGGCCTCGCGCATTTCGAGCAGGCCCTTGGCGCCGTCGTCGCCCATGCCCGTCATGATGATGCCGATGGCGTTGGCCCCGGCGTAGCGGGCCGTGGAGCGGAAGAGGACATCGACCGAAGGCCGGTGGCGGTTGACCAGGGGGCCGTCCTTGACCTCGACGAAGTAGCGGGCGCCGCTCCGCTTGACGAGCATGTGCTTGTTTCCCGGGGCGATCAGGGCCCTCCCGCGGAGGATGGTGTCGCCGTCCTCGGCCTCCTTGACGTGGATGCGGCAGAGCTGGTCGAGGCGGTTGGCGAAGGACTTGGTGAACATCTCGGGCATGTGCTGCACGATGACGATGCCGGGGCAGTCCACGGGCATGGCCTCGAGGAACTCGCGCAGGGCCTCGGTGCCTCCGGTGGAGGCGCCCACGGACACGACGAGCTCGGTGGTCTTGATCATGCTGCTGGAGAGCGTGCCCTTGGGGAGGATGACATCGGCCGAGAGCTTGGGGGTCACGGCCGGGGCGGGGCGCGGGGCGGCGAGCTGCCTGCGCGAAGGCAGCCGCGCGAGGGCGGCGGCCCGGATGGCGTCGCAAATGGCGATCTTGGATTCCTCGTAGAAGAGCTTGTTGTGGACGGCGGGCTTGGTAATGACCTCGGTGGCGCCGTACTCGAGCGCGCGCAGGGCGGTCTCGCTGCCTTTTTCGGAGAGGCTGGAGATGATGACCACGGGCAGGGGATGCTGGCTCATGATCTTGCGGAGGAAGGTCAGCCCGTCCATGCGGGGCATCTCGATGTCGAGGGTGATGACGTCCGGGGCTTCCACCTGCATCTTCTTGGCGGCGATGAAGGGGTCGGAGGCCGTGCCAATGACGGAGAGCCTCGGGTCGGACTCGATGATCTCGGTGAGGGTCTGCCGGATGACGGCGGAGTCGTCGATGATGAGGACCTTTATTTTTGAGGATTGGGTCATCGCGTGTCTCAGGTGTTGTTTTTCTTGATGTACCTCATCTTGACCTCACCGGTGAAGGTGTTGAAGATGATCTTCCGGCCGAGCTTTCCGCGGAGGCTTTCGCCACGGATGGGGATCTTCTCGGTCCGCAGGACTTCGGTGGCCAACTGGGCGTTTCGCTCGCCGATGAAGAAGTTGGACTGCTCGGTCTCGATGACCTCACCTCCGCCGAAGACCTTCGCGACGATGTGTTCGCGCTGGGCGCCGCTGGAGATTAGCTTTTCCAGGAGCTTGGCGATGGCGATGTTTCCGTACTTGGGCGAAGCCAGGCCCTGGCCGTTCCAGAGGGGCAGCATGTAGTGGTTCATCCCTCCGATCCGGTTCTTGGCGTCCCAAAGGCAGACGGCCACGCACGAGCCGAGTATGGTCTTGATGAAATAGGGCTTGGGCGCGACGAAGATGGCCGCCGGATAGAGGAAATGGACGGGATATTCTTCCATTGCTCAGAACTTTTCGAAGTCGTCGAAGAGGAATTCCTCACCGTCGTCCGACTGTTCGAAGCCCTTGGGCTCGGCCAGGCGATGATTTTGGGGGATGCTGATGCAGAAGAAGGACCCGTGCCCCCTTCGGCTCTCGATCTCGATGCGCCCGTCGAGGATGTCGAGCATGGCCTTTGCCACGGACAGCCCGAGGCCATGCCCCTGGTGGATGGAGTTGATGTCGGGGTTGAGCCTCTTGAAGCGGTCGAAGATGACCTTGAGGTCCTCGGGGGCGATGCCGATGCCCCTGTCGCGGACCGAGAAGATGAAGCATCCGTCGCGGAGGGAGGCCTCGATGTCGATGGTGTTGGAGGCGTTGCTGAAGTTGACGGCGTTGCTGATGAGGTTGGCCAGGATGACCTTGAGCTTGATGGGGTCGGTGGTGAAGGCCTTTGCCTCGGGCTGGTCGAGGTCGAGGCGCAGCTCGAGGGTCATCTCCTTTTGCAGGCACTTGTGGCGGAAGGCCTGTATGGTGCTCTTGGTGAGCTCCAGGAGGTTGACCCGGACGATCTCGGGGTGGGTGTCTCCGGCCTCGAGCTTGGCGGCGGCGAAGATGTTGCTGAGCTGGAAGTCGAGGTTGAAGGCCTCGTCGAAGATGAGGCGTGCCATGTGCTTGGCGCGCTTCCAGTTCTCGGGCCTCTCCTTGACGCGGGTGATGTTCTCGGAAAGGCCCAGGATGGAGGCGAAGGGGTTGATGATCTGGTTGCGGATGTTGGAGAGGAAGTGCGACTTGAGCTTCTCGGAATCCTCGAGGCGCTGGTTGAGCAGCTTGAGCTCCTCGTTGAGGCGGGAGGCCTCCTCCAGGGCCACCATGTGCTTGGAGACCCTCTGGTTGACCTCGTTGAGCAACTGGCGGAGGCTCGCCGATTGCAGGTTGGTCTCGTTGTTTTCCATTTTGGGGTTTTTGTTTTCCTCAGGTTCTCCTGAAGATCGTGGGTTGGATTTGGGCCAGGGGCACCTTCATGTTGGTGATGGACTCGGAATGGCCCATGAAGAAGGTCCCCCCGGGCTTGAGCCTGTCGGCGAGCTTGAGGATGACCTGCTCCTGGACGTCGCGCTCGAAGTAGATGAGCACGTTTCGGCAGAAGATGATGTCGAAGGGGGCGCCGACCTGGTAGGCGGGGTCCATGAAGTTGAGCCGCTCGAAGGTGACCTTGGCGCGGATGGACGGGGCCATGCGGGCCTGGGGGTTGTCCTTGTCCTTGCTCTTGAGCATGTACTTTCGCTTGAGCTCGAGGGGCACCGGCTCGACCTTGTCCATCTTGTAAGTGGCGTTGGCGGCCGCCTGGAGCACCTGGGTGGAGATGTCGGTGCCCAGGATGTGGAAGTCCAGGCCGTTGTGGGCGGCCCTGAACTCGCTCAGGACCATGGCGATGGTGTAGGGCTCCTCGCCGCTGGAGCATCCTGCGCTCCAGACGCGCAGGAAGGCCCTGGGGTTCTCGGCCGCGACCCGGGGCAGCAGCACCCGGTTCATGAACTCGAAGTGCGAGGGCTCGCGGAAGAAGTCGGTCTTGTTGGTGCTCACCACGTCGATCATGTGGATCAGCTCGGTGGAGCGCCCCTGCTGGCTGAAGACGTAGTCGATGTAGTCCTTGAAGTTGCGCATGCGCAGCTCGCGGAGCCGCTTGTGCAGGCGGCTCTGGAGCATGATGTGCTTCGAGGGCGGCAGCTTGATGCCATACTCCTGGTTGATGAAGTTGCTCAGGCGGTTGAAATCGGCCTGGCTCATCTGTATTTTGAAGTAGTCGTTCGGATTTTCTGGGATCATCGCTTCGTCGGGAGCCGTTTGTATCTCTTAAAAATACGGAAAATTCCGACAACCATGAAAACCAGGCCCCGAAACCGGGGCCCGGTTGTGGCTTCCGCGGGGCGTCCCGGTCCCGAAATGATCGCGGCGGGTGATGCCCGTCGGGGAAAATTGCTATCTTCATACGTGTAAAACGATTGCCCAATGAAAGAGGATCAGGAAAAATACCATGTGCTCGTGGTCGGCGCCGGGCCAACAGGCCTGGCCATGGCCTGCGAGTTGAGCCGCCACGGCGTCATCTGCCGCATCATCGACAAGGGGAACGGCCCTTCGCGGCTGTCCAGGGCAGTGGCCATCCACGCCCGCACGCTGGAGCTGTTCGAGAACATCGGCATCGTGGACAAGGTCCTCGAGCAAGGTTCGCGCTGCGCGGCCATCACCCTCTACGACAACAACTCCAAGATGGTCTCCGTGACCTTCGAGCAGTTGCATACGAAGTATCCGTTCCTGCACCTTCTGCCCCAGCACAAGACCGAGGCCATCCTGCTGGAGCACCTGGCCGACTACGAGCTGGAGGTGGAGTGGGGCAAGGAGCTCATCTCGCTGAACGAGGAAGGAAACACGGTCGAAGCGGAAATCCGCGACTCCACCGGCCGGGTCGAGAAGGCCCGCTTCAGCTACATGGTCGGGGCGGACGGCGCCCAGAGCCGCGTCCGCGAGGAGCTCGACGTCAAGTTCGAAGGGGCGTCGAACCCCTCCTACTGGCTGCTGGCCGACTGCGAGGTCAACTGGGAGCATCCCAAGGACGAGCTGGCCGTGTTCTTCCACAAGGAAGGCGCGACGGCCTTCTTCCCCATCGACCAGAACCACAGCCGGGTCATGTTCGAGCTCAAGACCAAGCCCGAGGAGCAGGGCCCCACCCTCGAGACCGTCGCCAAGATCGCCGCCAGGCGCAACATCAAGTTCCAATCGCTGCTCGACATCCAGTGGATCAGCTACTTCAAGCTGCACCAGCGCCTGGCCGAGCAGTACCAGACCGGCAGGGTCTTCCTGGCTGGCGACGCCGCCCACATCCAGAGCCCCATCGGCAGCCAGGGCATGAACACCGGCATCCAGGACGCCTACAACCTGGCCTGGAAGCTCGGGCTGGTCATCAACGGGCACGCCAAGCCCGAGCTGCTCGACAGCTACCAGGTCGAGCGCCAGCCCATCGGCGAGGAGCTCGTGGCCCTCTCGGACACCGCCACCCACATGATCGGCATCACCAACCCCGTCTTCCGGACCCTCCGCAGCGCGCTCATCCCCATCATCGCCCGGTTCCAGTCGGTCCAGCACCGCATCCTGGGAACCCTCTCCCAGATCGAGCTCCACTACCGCGAAAGCCCCATCGTGGGCGAGGACTGGAAGCCCTTCAAGGACCTGGGCAGCGCCGAGCTCCGGGCCGGCGAGCGCGTGGACGACTTCCGGCTCTTCAGCTTCGACTACCTCCCCTCGCGCAACCTCTACGACCTGCTCACCGGGGCCGAGCACGAGCTGTTCATGTTCACCGGCCTCGAGCCCGACGAGTTCGAGATGGAGACCCTCCGCGTCACGCACCGCACCCTGACCAAGCGCTACGGCCGCCTGGTCGAGCTCCACCTCATCTGCGCCCGCCGCGACGCCCTCTGGTGGGACCCCAAGCAGACGCAGCACCCCGAGGCCGTGCGCTCTTCGTACATCGACAAGGATTTCGTCCTGCACAAGGCCTTCAACGCCCGCAACGCCAGCTTCTACCTGGTCCGCCCCGACGGGTACGTGGCCTACCGCAACCAGCCCGCCGACATGGGCCAGCTCGAGGCCTTCCTGGCCAAGCTCTTCAACGCCCAGCCATGAGCCGTTGGTTCCTGCTGGCCATCCTCCTGATAGCGAAGACCTTCCCCGCCAGGGCGCAGTTCGTCCTGCCCGCCGAGGAGGCCGTCGAGCTGCCCGCCTCGGCGCTGCTGCTCTGGACCGACAGCCTGCCGGACTCGAGCCCCGCCCGCGCCCGGCAGGCCTGGCGCGAGGGGCTTTTCGCGCCGCTTGAGCCGGGGCAGGAGCTTCCGCACGGCCGCGACCACTGGCTCGTCCTGGAGGCCACCGCCCCGGCCGCCGGTCCCGACCGCTGGGTCTTCGAGGGTTTCTACATCGACTACATGCTGCCGCACGACCTGGACTCGGACGACGACCAGCCCTTCGCGCGGGCAGGCTGGGCCGTCCATGCCAGCCAGCGCCAGGTGCGCCTGGGCGAGCGCCCCGCCTTCGTGTTCGAGCTGGACCCGGGCCAAAGCCGCCGGCTGCTCATCCTGGCCCGCAACGACATGAAGATCGGCATCCCCACCGACTTCAAGCTCATCCCCCACCCCGCCTTCATCGACCACCAGAACATGAAGCACCTGAGCCAGGGCGTTTTCCAAGGGCTGCTCTGGATGCTGCTCCTGTTCAACCTGGCCCGCTGGCTCCGCCGCCGCGAGCGCATGTACCTGCTCTACATCGGCTACATGAGCATCTTCTCCTACTTCTTCCTCAACACGGGGCGCTACCTCGAGGTCTTCTTCCAGTGGCATCCCTTCGCCACGCTGTTCGGCATCTGGGTGCTGATACCGGGGCTGCTTGTTTACATGGATTTTTCACGGCTCTTCTTGCTCACCCCCGAGCACTCGCCTCGGATCAACCGCCTCGTGGTAGGCTTCCTGCGCTTCGGCATCGCCTTCAGCATCATGCAGATCTACTGGATCTTCAACAACCACTGGCTCTACGACAGGGTGTTCAACAACATCTTCTACTCCCTGCTAATGCCTGTGTCCATCTTGGTCATCGCCTCGGGCCTGCACCTCCGGCTTCCCGAGGTCAAGTATTTCCTGCTGGGGATGCTGGCCTTCTTCGTCGGCGGCCTGATCACCATCCTGGGCGCCATGGGCTTCATCGCGCTCGACACGATCTACTTCCAGACCGGGCTGATGGTGGAGTTCATCCTCTTCAGCATCGGGCTGAGCGTCCGGCAGGAACGCGTCCACGAGGAGGACCAGCGGCAGATCGTCCGCCAACTGGAGGAGAACCAGCGCCTGCAAGAGCGGGTCAACCGCGAGCTGGAGCGGAAAGTCAAGGAGCGCACCCGAGATATCAACCGCCAGAAGGAGGAAATCGAGACCCAGCGGGACCTGCTCTCGCACACCAACCGCCAGCTCCTGGACAGCATCTCATACGCCAAGCGCATCCAGGACGCCGTGCTGCCCGCGCCCGACGAGGTCTCGGCCCTTCTGCCCCGGCACTTCATCCTCTTCCGCCCCCGCGACATCGTCTCGGGCGACTTCTACTGGATGAAGACCCTGGGCCCGGTGGTGGTCATCGTCGCGGCCGACTGCACCGGCCACGGCGTGCCCGGCGCCTTCATGAGCATGCTGGGCATCACCTTCCTCAACGAGCTGGCCGCCACCGGCATCGCCTTCCGCGCCTCAGAGGTCCTCGAGGAGCTCCGAGGCCGCGTCAAGGCCGCCCTCAGGCAGTCGGGCAAGGACGGCGAGTCGCAGGACGGCATGGACCTGGCCCTCTGCATCTTGCACACCCAGCTCGGCTGGCTCGAGTTCGCTGGGGCCAACAACCCGCTCCTGCTCGTCCGCGACAGCGCCGCCCCGCCGCCCACCGACGACCCCAAGGCCGTCCAGGCCAACGGCAGGACCCTCTACACCCTCAGGCCCGACAAGAACCCCATCGGCATCTACCTCCGCGAGAAGCCGTTCCGGAGCCAGCGCGTGGACCTTCTGCCCGGCGACCGCTTCTACCTGCTCTCGGACGGGATACAAGACCAGCAAGGCGGCGCCCAGGGCCGCAAGTGGATGAGCAAGGGCCTCAAAGCCGCCCTGCTCGAAGCCCAGGCCCTCGAGACGCGGGCGCAAGGCCCCTGGCTCGCGGACCGCGTCGACGACTGGATGGGCATCCACGAGCAGGTGGACGACATGCTCCTGATGGGCTTCGAGTTCGTGGCCCCCGCGCCCGGCGCCCCGGCCCTCGACGACCCAGGATGCGCCGACGCGCCGAGGCCGGATTCGGCCAAGCTCATATGAGCATTCGCCAAATGGACTGGGCCTCCTTGGCCAATTGCCGCTGCCTTTGGCTGATCTTGTCTTCGCTCCAGGTGTCGTAATGCTTTGATAGCGAGCTTGTCATACCAGGTTGCTTTCGGGATGCAATGTCCCAAGCCCCCATTTCTGACAATGCCCATCGCTGGATTATTGCGCCCCTTCAGGGCTGGGCTGTTGGGTGGCTTGTTCTCGATGGGCTTCACCCATCGCTAGGATATTTCGCCCCTTCAGGGCTTTCTCGGCGAAGCCCAGGCATCCAAAAGGGGCGTAGCCCTGACATCTTCGTAGCAACGCGACGCCACAGCACCCTCAAAAGGGGCGTAGCCCTGACATCTTATGTCAAGCTGCGTTCGGATACTTCAACTTTGAAAGCAACTTGTTATGAGCAGGCGCTCGCCGCTTTGGGCGAGCCCTGGCCTGTTTTGGCGGCCAGGGTCCAGGAAATGCGGATTTCCGGGACAGTGCGCCCGGAAGGATTCCGCCTGCTTTGGCCTGCCCAATTTTGAGAACGGGAGGCCTTGGCCGGGGCGAAAGGGCTGAAAAATTTACCGTCTCCTTTGAAAAGCGCCGCGAAGTCTTATTTTTGTGGGAGCAATGTCTTGCCCGCCAAAACCGATTCCCATGAAACAGTTCGATGAAGCCTTCAAAATCCAACTCCATGAGACCATCTCCAGCATCGAGTCGGTCTCGTCGGTCGAGCTCGTGGTCATGGCCAAAGTCCGCTCGGCGAACTACGCGAACCTGCCTTGGATCTGGGCAGCGGTGTTCAGCCTTCTGGCCTTCAGCCTGTTCATGCTGATGCCTTACGAGTTCACTACCCTGAAGATCTATTTCGAGACCGTTCTGGTGGGCGCGCTGGCCTTCGGGATGGCGTTCTGGGCCACGCCGACGCAGCGCTGGCTGGCCAACGAGAAGGAGATGCGCCGCAACGTCGAGATCATGGCCCGAGCCCTCTTCCAGAAGGCCGGGATGCACCGGACGCGCGACGGGGTCGGGGTGCTGGTCTTCCTCTCGCAGTTCGAGAAGATGGCCTACGTGGTGGCCGACAAGGGCGCCCAGGCGAGCATCGCGGCCGAAGACTGGGAGGCCTTCCGCCAGACGATGGAGGACGCCCTGCGCGGCAAGGCTCCAGGGGCCAAGGTGCTGGAGGCCATTCGCCAAAGCAAGCTGGTCTTTGCCCAACAGATGCCCATCTTGCCTGACGACGAGAACGAGCTGCCGAACGACCTGGATGTTGAACTTTAAGCCCATCGCGCCATGAAAATGAACGACAAACAACGATTGATCTTCCTGCTGGCCTTCCTCTTCGCCGCGGTGGCCGTGCTCCTGCCCGAATTGGCCCTGGCCCGTCCGGGCGGCGGCCACAGCTACTCGGGCGGCGGCGGAGGGGGCGGGTACTCGGGCGGAGGCAGCAGCAGCGGCGATGGTTTGCTCTTCGACCTGATCATCATCCTCTTGATGGAGCTTCCACCGCAGGTCTCGATTCCGCTGGTGCTGGTCATCCTGGTGGTGTACTACCTCAAGCACAAGCGCCGGGCGCAGGACACGCAGACCATCTCCTCGGGCCTGACGCGCTCGAACATGGTGCGGCAGATCGACACGCTCGAAAACTCGATGCGCAGGCTTCGCGAGCGCGACCCGAACTTCTCGAAGACCCTCTTCCTGGATTTCTCTTACTCCTTGTTCCACCAGTTCTACCACCACGCCGGCCGGCCGGAGTTCAAGAACTTGCGGCCTTTCCTGAGCCCGCGGGTCTATGACGAGGCCCTCAAAGGAGCCAACAACAACCGGGTGCAGGAAGTGGTCATCGGTGGGATCACGCTGGTGAAGCTCCACGCGCAGGGCGGCCAAGACCTCGCCGAGGTGGAGTTCGAGGCCAACTACACGCTGGTCAACCCGGCCGGCTCGGCGGTGCGCATCCTGAGCACCGAGCGCTGGACCCTGGCCCGCCAGGAGGGCATCCTCTCGCAGGAACCGCAAAAGATGCAGAAGCTGGCCTGCCCCAACTGCGGCGCCACGGCCAATTTCGCCGACAGCGGCGAGTGCCAGCACTGCGGCACCTTCATCGAGGCGGGCAAGTCGCAGTGGGCGCTGCAAAGCCGCAACCGCCTGAAGCAGGAATCGCTGAACGTGCAAGGCCTGGCGCACTACGCCCCCGAGGTCGGCACCAACTGGCCCACGCTCAAGCACCCCGATCTGCCGCGGCACATCGAGGCCCTGGCCTCGGCCCACGGCAGCAGCGCCGGCGCCTTCCAGTCCGCCTTCGAGGCCCAGGTGGCCCAACCCGTGTTCATGGAACTTTACAAGGCCTGGTCCGGGAACCAGTGGCAAGACATCCGCCACCTGGTGAGCGACCGCCTTTACGAGGCCTACAGCTTCTGGATGCAAGCCTACCAGGCGGGCGGCCTGCGCAACAAGCTGGAGGACATCCGCATCAAGCAGGTCGAGATCGTCCAGGTCGAGACCGACCGCTTCTACGAGGCCGTCACGGCGCGCATTTTCGCCCAATGCAAGGACTTCGTGGTGGATCGGCAAGGCAAGAAAGTCGGCGGAAACGACCGCCAAGACCGCTTCTTCAGCGAGTACTGGACCTTCGTCCGGCGCTCGAGCGTCGAAAAGATGAACGTGGACCTGAAGTCCTGCCCCAACTGCGGCGCCCCGAACGACAAGATGGGCCAAGCGGCCGAATGCGGCTACTGCGGCTCGAAGGTCAGCACGGGCGAGTTCTCCTGGATACTGGCCTACATCGTCCAAGACGAAGCCTACAAGGGCTGACGCCACTCCCGAAAAACCCATCGCCGCCCCAGCCAAGCCGCCGGGGCGGCTTTCTTTTCTGGCGATGCCCAAGCCCCGCCGCCAGACGGCCCGGCGGATTTGCGAATAGGAAACGGCTTGACTAACTTTGGCCTTCCCCGCGCACCGCGGCAAAACCCCAGCCCATGAAAAGCAAAACAGCCTGGCTCTACCTCGCGCTGGCCCTGGCCCTCGGGGCGGCCGCGTTCGTCTTCTGGCAACGGCGCTCCGACGACATCGGCCTCCAGGCCGATTCCATCCGTCTGCCCGACACCACGCGCATCCACCGCGTCGTGCTCCGCCAGCCATCGCTCGATCGCGAGCTCGAGCTGCGGCGCTCCGCTGGCGGGTGGGAGCTCAACCAGAACCTCCAGGCGCAAAACGGCGCCATCCAGGTCTTCTTCCGCATCATGGCGAACCTGAGCCTCAAAGCCCCTGTGCCCGAGTCCGAGCGCGAAGCCGTGCGCGCCTCCTTCGAGAGCGAACGCCTCGAAGTCGAGATCTTCGACCAGCGCGACCGCGCCATCCGGAACTTCTGGGTGGGCAAGACCAACGCCCAGAAGTCGGCCACCTACATGACCCTCCCCGAAAACGAGCAGCCCCTGCTGTTCTACGTCCCCGGATTCGCCAACGACCTGCGGACCAACTTCAGCCCCGACGAGTACCTCTGGCGCGACAACACCCTGCTCAACTACCTGCCCGACCAGATCCTGAGCATCAGCCTCCAGCATTGGCCCGACTCGGCGGCCTCATTCCGAGTCGATTGGAGCGGCGATGCCTTCCAACTGACCGACCACCTCGGCCAGCGCCCCGCGAACCCCGACACGGAAGCGCTGCGCCGCTACCTGACCTACTTCACGACCATCGGCTACGCCGCCAAAGCCGAGCTGGCCAGCCACCAGAAAGACTCGCTCGACAAGGCTCGCCCCAACTTCGTCCTCGAAGTCCGCAACCGGCACGGCCTCTCCAACCAGTTGGAGGGCCACCTGATCGCCCAACCGGACGGAAGCACCAACTTCGACCAGGTCTGGGTCCGCTTCAACGACGAAGCCGAATACCTCGTGGTGAAATTCGCCGAAATCGACCCCGTCCTCAAAAGGCTCGACTACTTCGTCCTTGGCCAACCTTGAGGCGGCCAGCGCGCCTGGCACCCTTCAAGCCGCAGCCCCCGGCGCTTCCAAGCCTTGATGCGCGAACAATTTTCGGAAAGAAATTTTGGAAGTATTTGGGATTTTCGTACATTAGCGCCCGCTTAGCCGCAAGGCCTCCATAGCTCAGGGGTAGAGCACCCGATTCGTAATCGGAAGACACAGGTTCGATTCCCGTTGGAGGCTCACGATAAACCCGCCCACTCCGTTCCATCGGAGGGGCGGGTTTTCATTTTGCCGATGATCGGGCCGCCCAAAAAGGAGAGCAGTGGTTCTATGGCAGTCTCAAGGCATAACCCAATGGCTACCCCAACAATCTTTTGAGCAAAAACCTGGCACGCATGAAACCGCGGAAATCCATAGTTTCGCGGACAACTTGATTTACAAACCAAACCCTACTTGCCATGCTCGCCAACCTGATGACTTTGTTGATGCTGGTGTTGCTCCAAGCCGTGCTCGGCTTCGACAACCTGCTTTACATCTCGCTAGAATCTCGGGATGCCCCACCCGATAGACAGGCCTATGTTCGGCGAGTTGGCATCCTTGTGGCCATTGTTCTCCGGATCATTCTTCTTTTCGCCCTTCTCGAGCTGATCAACTACGTGCAAGACCCCGTCATCGGCTTCAATTGGGAAGGCATCGCGGCAGGCAACTTCAACATCCACAGCCTCATCGTGCTGGCGGGCGGCGCCTTCATCCTCTACACCGCGATGAAAGAAATTTGGCACATGATCGCCCTCAAGGCACAAGCCCCAAAAGAACTGGTTCAGAAAGAGCGCCCATTGGGCAACATCATCGCGATGATAGTGGTCATGAACCTGGTTTTTTCCTTCGACTCGATCCTGAGCGCCATGGCGCTGACCCATGTTTTCTGGGTCATGGCTACCGCGATCGTGATTGGCGGCTTGCTGATGATGTGGCTGTCGGACAAGGTGACAGATTTTTTGCGCAAGAATCGCCTTTATGAAGTGTTGGGAATGTTCATCCTCTTCCTGGTGGGTGTCATGTTGCTGACAGAAGGAGCCCACATCGCCCATCTCGAGTTCTTTGGCAATCCGGTGCATCCACTCACCAAGACCACCTTCTATTTCGTGATCGTCTTCTTGGTAGCCGTTGACATCGTCCAGGGGCGCTTCCAGCGCAAGATAGCCAACCAGCAAGACAGCGTACTCTAGGCACTTGGGGCCCTGGCCGATTGGCTCCGACATTGCTTCAACCCTGCTGAATCCTCTTCGGAAAAGCCCATCGCCAGGCCAATCCGGAGAGGATTTTTCGTATTGGAATCAAGGCCAAAGCCAATTCTAAGTCGCGTTCAAAGGTGTTGGATTTCCTGGAAGACTCGCCCAAGCCCGAAGGGTGGAATGATAAGCGCAGCCAGGCCAAAGAAGAGAACAACGAAGGGGGGAAATTGTCCTGGCAGTGAGGAAGAGCCAGACAATGCCACTCCTTCGGGGTTCGCCTCCAACCCGCTCTCGGCAAGCTGCAAAAATCCCAACCCTTCGGGATTCGCCCGGAATCCCCTGCGCCGCCCGCAAGCAAGGCGTTCCCAAGCCGTACTCGGAGTGATGCAGCTTCCAAATCGCAGGGTCCTGTCGATTTGAATTTTTCACGTTTGAAAGCGACTTGGTACAAGACCTTGTTTTTGGGCAAGACCTTAGCAGAAAATCAATCGGCTGGGCCAAAGTGACCTTGCTGCCTCATTTTGACCCGTGAATTTGCAAAGCAATACCAAGCCGCGTCCGTCGGTGGGGCATCCCAGGTGCCAGCGTCCGACAAAACCGGGCCGTCCCGCCCATCCCGAAGGGATTGGATGCCGGCCTCCACGTATGGAATCCGGGGAGGCGGGGGCCGCGCGGACCGGAACCCCGAGGGGTCCAGCGCGGAAGCCAAGGCGCGCCGCGCCGGGCGGCGGCCCGGCGCCAGTCGCTCGTCCATCCGCCGGGGAACGGCGCCCGGGGAAAGGAAGGACGCGCGGCGCGCCCCGGCCGGGCCGGG
>JFJP01005292.1_pt1 | contig 60899 bp, 50 predicted proteins | sample 431651 | NCBI WGS metagenome assembly JFJP01 (sample SAMN02602958, study PRJNA72255) | Microbial mat metagenome, whole genome shotgun sequencing project. | biome: fresh water; feature: sink hole; material: water; isolation source: purple microbial (photo- and chemosynthetic) mats found in... | reverse complement strand
CAGGGTGCCAGGAACGCCGGCTCTTATGTCATCACGCCCAACGGGCTGACCAGTGCCAACTACACGGTGAATTTTGCAAACGGGACGCTGAGCATTGACAGGCGCCCCATCACCGTTACCGGCAATAGCACTACTGGCACCTACACAGGACAACCTCAAAGTGCGGATGGATTCACGGTGAGCGGGCTGGTGAACAATGAAACGGCGAGTGTGTTGATTTCGCTGGTTACCAACGGCGCCACAGGCACCAACGCGGGGAGCTACGTCAACACCGTCAGCGGCAATGCCGTCGACGGGAATTACATCGTGCGTTATGTCGATGGGCAACTCACCATCAACAAAGCCAATGCCACTGTGACAGCAAATAGCGCCAGTCTCAACTACACCGGATTGCAGCAAAGTGTGACTGGCTTTACAGCGAGTGGTCTGGTCAATGGAGAGACAACCAGTGTGCTCGCGGGTGTTGCAGCGGGTGGAATAGGGACCAATGTCGGTGCCTACACGGCCACAGCAAGCGCGGGCGGTTACAACGGCAATTACAACCTGAGTTTGGTCAACGGCACGTTAGTCATTCAACCGGCCGCTCTTACTGTACGAGCGGACGACAAGCGACGCACCTTTGGGGACGAGAATCCGCAACTGACAGCCACTATCAGTGGCTTCGTCAACGGTGAGTCTTTCGGAAGCGCAGGTATACAGGGTCAGGCCGGGCTGAGTACAACGGCTGGCGTTCTGACTCCAGCAGGCGAAGTCCCCATTCTTGCCAGCCTGGGAACCTTGAAGGCGAGCAACTATGAATTCTCAAAATTTGAAGAGGGCAAACTGACGATTGAGTCAAATTTTGTTCCACCCAGCCAAACTACCACTCAAACCTTCAATGGCACTGGAAGCGGGAGCAGCAACGTGGCAGTAAACACCAATTCGGGTGTCGTCGTGTCAACAACCGTTTCGTTGTCCGGCCCGTCGGTGGTTACCGTGAACGTGCCTCAGAACGCACTCTCAGGTTTCAATGTGCCGGTATCGACATTTGGCTCGCTTCCTCCAGGTACACCAGTGACAGTGACCTTGGCGGGGGGGGCGTCGCTGCCCAACTGGCTTAGCTTCGACCCGGTGACGATGTCATTGGTATCCAGCGCAATACCTTCAGACGGTTTGCCTGTGTCAATAACGCTCAAAGCTGGTGATCAGGAGTTCGTGCTGACGCTCAACGCAGTGAACTGAAGGAGTACGGAGTAGCAGACAGGCGCAGGGGAGGCGGACTGCCTAGCCTGTACCCATCTGGCGGCGGCCGAATCGACTGTCCAAACCACGTTCCTTCATCTTCTTTTCAAGCTTGGCATCTTCAAGCTCACGGCGACGCGCAGCCTGATGCGTTGCTCTCCCTCGCGCAGTGCCTGCACCTCTTCTGCGGTCGGTTCCTTATCGATAGAAAGGCGTGGAGCCTGTAGCGCCAGCGGGCTAACCGCGTTTGCTCTTGAGCTTGATGGCCAGGCGTAACTTATTGGCGGAGTCAGCGTTGCGTATGGCCTCTTCAAAGCCGATGTAGCCCTCGTCATACCACTCAAACAAGGCCCGGTCGAAGTTGCGCATTCCGAGCTCGCGCAACTTTTTCATGATGTCCTTGATGTCGCCGGACGATACTTTGAAAATGCGCTCCGCAATGGTGGGGCTGTCGAGTCGTTCAACGCCCGCATGATTCCATCTGTGGCCTACATCGATTCCGAAGTGGCATGGGTGCGCCACAGCGAAGACCAGATCTACGCAACAAGCACTAGTTGCAGGCGTGTTGTACGCTGCCAGTGCTGATGCAGGTATGTTCAATCAGTTCGGCGGTCCGTTGCGGTTGCCCGTGCAGCGCCACATAGCTGGGGGCTTCAACCTCCAAGACTCGCCCGTGATCCTGATCGACCATCAGGTGGGCACCAACAACTTGGCAGCGACAACGCTGGTGGCCCTGCTGCAGCGCAATGTCATCGTTCTGGTCAAATTCGCCAAGGACACGGGCATGCCGGTGGTACTCACCGCCAGCCAGGAGACCAATGTCAATGTTCAGGGTCCCTTGATGCCTGAGCTGGAAGACATCGATGTGAAATGGCACGGTTCTTGAGGCGCAGCGAACCTTTCGACAAATCATCAGGGTGCGATACTTGACTCATGTATTTGAACAACCTGCTCGTATCTGCTGCCGTGATGCCCGCGTGACCAACACCCCGAGCCGACCTTTTAGTCTTTGGACCTGGCTGGGTCTGGGAGTTGCTGCGGGCGTTGCTGGTGCGGCGATGCTGGCACTGATAGTTGTAGCGGTCTCGCTGGGGCTGGGCGGTTGGCTGTTGGTCGTCATTGAAGCCGGCTTCGGCGGTTCGGTCGTGCTGGCGATGCTTTTGGTGGCGGGGAGTGGAGTGGCGGCGCTGGTGGGTGCAGCGCTGCTGTGGCGGCTGATACTGCGTCGGTGGTGGGCCTTGCTGTTGGCCCAAGGCCGGGCAAGCATGGCCTGTCGGCTCGCGATGCTGGCGGGCGGGCTGTTGGGCTTGGCGCTTGGCGGTCTGGCGCTGCCAGACCCGATTGTGTCTAGTGCGCTTCAGTTCGTTTCAGGGCAAAACGAGCGCCAGCGTGCAGATCGTCCGATTGTGCAAGCAGCCCAGCAGCGGCTTGCACAACTGCTGGCTGCACATTCCGAAGGCCCCGAGGCTGTGCTTTTGGCCGCAATCAACAGCACGGCCGCGGTTAACAGCACAGCAGCGCCCCAACGCGCACCGGGACACTTGTTGACCGACGCAGACCTGCACGCCAGAGTCATTGCCCTTGAAAAACTGTTGCCCGCAATGGTGCCGGTCTGGCAGACGGTGGTTCTGGGCTCTATTGCGGAAATCCAACGTGGTGCACACGGCGGCCCACCTGCCCAAGGTTCTATGAGCGAGGCATTGAGCGAAGCTGGTCGTACAGGTAGCCGCGCATTCCTGGTGCTGGCGGCCCAAGAACAAGAAGAGATCGCGCATTACATCGAAAAAAGTGCCGGAGGCGCTTCTGCCGATGCGGCGTAGCAACGCGCATTGCAAGCCTATTCCGCTGCAGGTGCTGGATTTGAGGTGGCCCGTTTCTACGATGAAACGCTTCCTGAACGCCTGCTTGCAACACCTCTGCCAATATTCCCGGTTGCGCGCGCACATCTTGTCGATGCGATGCTGTCTCAGCGTCTTTGGCTGTTTGCACAAGCACTCGGTGACGACGCTGCCTGGGATCATGCCCGGCCTGGCGAGCGTGACCTGGCGATGGTTGCGGCTCTGGTGGCGCTGGAGCTTGCCCCCGCAGCCTCAACTATCGCGGTGGTCAACCCGGCACAGCGGTGGACTACTTCTCCCTGGGCAATGGGGCGTTGGATTTTGGCCCTGCGCTACGCACGCGGAGACTGCTTGGCGGCGCTGGAGCTATCAGACTCAACCCGCTTTCGCCGTCGGCCTGCGGTTGTCAACCAGCCTCAGCCCGGCGCATCAACACTCGATATGGCGTGGGCGGTGGCGTGGATGGAAGTTGGCGAGACTTGCGCCAGCACGGATGATGAGCGGACCCAGGCCCGAGTGCGAAGAGCGCAACTCGACTACCTGCGCTTCACCCCGGGCACGCTGGAGAAGGCGCGCGCTGGTGTAGCGGCCACAATCGCAGAGCTTCGCTGATCCGGATTGGGTTTGCATGGCGATTTCGCTACAAGCGACTGTCTGCCAGCGCTGGCGTGAGGAAATATTGGGCAAACAGCAAAGCGGTTTTTCGGTCGATGCTGGTTCCCGCGGACCGCCTTCTGCCGCGATGAAGGCGTCACCCAGCTGCTGTTAGACGACTCCCCGCAAACCCACGGCAGTGCAAAGACCTTGGGCGACTGCGCGCCGACCAAACTGCTAAACCCAGCTCTCTAAGGCACCACAGTCGTAAACAGGTATGTCGCCAGCAACACCAGATGCACCGTACCCTGCAACACCGTGGTTCGGCCAGTGCTTAGTGACAGGGTGCACACAAACAGCGACAGGATCAGCAGCACGGTGGACTTGATGTCCAGTCCCAGGGTCAGTGTCCAGCCAGTTGCCATGGAGACCATCGCTACAGCGGGAATGGTCAGGCCGATACTGGCCAGTGCCGAGCCCAGCGCAAGGTTCAGGCTCGTTTGCAGGCGGTTGGCCCGCGCGGCGCGCACGGCAGCTATGCCCTCGGGTAACAACACCACGGCCGCAATGATGATGCCTACCAGCGCCTTGGGTGCACCCCACTGCGTAACCAGTGTTTCAATGCTAGGGGCAAGGGTCTTCGCTAGCAGGACCACCGCCACCAAGCTGCCCAACAACAAGACGGCGCTGGCCAGGGTGAGCTTGTTGGAAGGCGGCTCGGCATGCACCTCAGCGTCCTGCAGGGAATGGGGAGGCAAGAAATAGTCGCGATGACGCACGGTTTGTACCAGTACAAAGGTGCCATACAGCACCAGCGACACCAGCGCCACAAAGGCCAATTGGCTGTCGCTGTACACCGGGCCGGGCACCGTGGTGGTGTAGTTGGGCAGCACCATCGTGAGTATGGCAATGGCCGCCAGTGTGGTGAGCGCAGCGCTCACGCCAAACAGACTGAAAGACTGCTCACCATACCGGCTGGCGCCCACCAGCAGGCACAAGCCCACCATGCCGTTGATGATCAGCATGACAGCGGCGAACACGGTGTCGCGTGCCAGTGCCGACGTCGAGGGCCCGCCACTGAGCATCAGTGACACGATCAGCGCGACCTCAATGACGGTGATGGCCAGGGCCAGCACCAGCGTGCCGTAGGGCTCGCCGACGCGGTGCGCCACCACCTCGGCGTGGTGCACTGCCGCCATCACCGTGGAAAGCAGCGAGCCGGTGAGTAGCGCCGTCCACAGCCCGCCATGCACACCCAGTGTGTGCAAGCCCAGCAAGACAATGGCCGCGGCCGGTGCGGCGACCGTCCAGTAGGACATTGCAGAGGCAATTCTCATGGTGTTGTAGTTGTTGGGATGGTGGTGGGTTCAGGGCTATTGCAGCAGGAAACCGCACCTTTTGCAGCAGGTTGTCCGCAAGGTCCTGTGCACAGCGTGGCTTTTGTCGGCGCGCCGTGTTGTCGGCATCCATGCGGGAGACATGACCGGAGAAATTGCACGGGGCTAGTGAGTGGGCGCCGATACGCAGGACCATGGCAAGACCATCCTCACGCCCCAGATGCTAGGCGAGCAGTGCCTTCTTACACCTATACTCGCGTTGCTACGACGCTCAACATTGCTTTCTTATCTGCGAACGCCTCGAATTTTCCAGCACGGTCATCCTGACCGAGGCTACGGCAAAGAGCACCCAGACTGCGCGCTGCGCGCTCACCAACGTTCTCCAACTGATACCCCTGCTCTACGCCAGGGCGTTGCTCCAGATGCAAAACCTGCATCCATGCATTCTCCGCCATTTGGAGTAAGTTGGGCGCTTGGGTTGGTTGATCTTGCGCCCAGGCCCAAAACAGGTTTCCTACTGTCAACATAAAAGTACGTTCGGTCGAATACGTCTGCATCTCCTGTTCGAGAAGATTGGCCGCAATCGTCCACTCCCGGGCAGCCTGCAATGCGCACAAAAAACGATACATCAGGGCGGCACGGTATTGCGCTTTGGCCGGTGTCAGCCTTAAAGACTGGGTAAACATCTCGATCGCCTCGCCATACGATGACGACCCATAGAGTTCGGATCCGAGTTGAAAGAGGAGGTAAGAATCGTCAGGAGACTCCAGCAATGCAGCACGCAGAAGTTGTTCATTGCGCCCCCTCTTTATGCGCATCTGCTCATCACAGTACCCATCATGCCCAAACGTCAGGGGAACATTGACCATCGGTAGCGCTGTGTCAAGCTGCTCATGAACGCGGCCACTGTACCGAACCGCGCCAGGCAAGAATCGTGGCAGCCAGGCTGCAAGAACTCCAACTCTTCCAGGTGTGTCGACCTGACTTCTAATGAGCACGTTTCCAATCTGGTTCGGATGCCCTGCGCGCAATTCGGGCAAGCATTCGGCTCCGCTTTCCAGCCATTCATCAGCGTCGGCCACTAGGTGCCAATCCGACGAAGCGATTTTCAACGCCGCATTCCGAGCCATCGCGAAACTATCGACCCATTCAAACGAGTGAACCTGAGCGCCGGCCGCCTTGGCGAGGGCAACCGTTTTGTCTTTAGAGCCGGTGTCTAGCACCAACATACGATCGACGTGCTCAGAAAAGCTATTCAGGCAGCGTTGAATACATCGCGCTTCGTCACGCGCAATTACAACTAGGCAGACTGTATTTCTCTTGCTCATCGACACACTATAGGGCCTCAAAGTGCTGAGAGAATGGTAGGAAAGACACTCTTTAGGCCGCTACTTTCCACGCTTCGTCAATGGTCTGCACGGGTGGGTTAGGACGTTTGCCAATTTCCGCTCCCGTAGCATCCAACTTTACCGGTCCAGTGGTCCTGGAATGCGAGTGTTGATGAAAGGAGCGCGGCGTGCTTGCGCAGCCCTTCCATCCGGGCATCCAGGACATTGCCGCCCTCCCGGTGCAACTGTACGTGCGCATCCAGCGTCGCGTATCGCTGGAGGTGATCCGGCGCATCGCAGCGCGCTGTCCAGCCGAGGGCACGCCCGTGCTTCGCGAGCAAGTGGCGGCCTACCTGGGGGCAAGCCGGGGCGTGATCTGCGATCCATCACAAGTGTTTATTGTTAATGATGCATCAGGTGCATTTGGCAAGGGGTAACACCACCCCGGCCAGCCCCAACTCCACGAATCCCTGGGCGCCGCGTCTTGTGCCACCATGAGCTCCTTGAAAGTCAGCGCAGCGGGTGCGCGTGGTGTGCCAGTGGTTTTCCGCGACAATCTCGGCCATAAACGAAAAATCAGCGGTTCTGAACGGATGTAATTATCAAGAGAGGTTGAATGTTTCCTGAGAAGGTTTCAGATGAGCTAGCAGCCCAGCGATTTCAAATGTTGGAAGACCTTGCCAAAGATCTGACCGGCGAAGTCTTGTTTCCGACTTGTTTTGATCTGGTCATCAATCTGCGCAATTTGCTTAAAGATCCGGATGCTTCTATAGAGCGGGTGACTTCTGCTGTGCGGGCAGATCCTTTGATCAGCAGCAAACTGATTGCGCTCGCCAACTCTGCCGCCTATGCTGACAAGCCCGTGCTCAAAGAGGTACGCGCAGCAGTGCAGCGATTGGGCTTGAATACGGTACGTTCAACCAGCCTCGCGATCGCCATGCAGCAAATGATGCAACTGACCGCGATCGTCGAATTTTCCGAGATGGCCAATGAACTCTGGCTCCATTCCCTCACCACCGCCTCGGCGTGTTACGTCGTGGCCCAGCGAATGACCCGCATCAACCCCGATGAAGCGTATTTTGCCGGATTGGTTCATGATATCGGAGCTTTCTACATGCTGTTTCGCGCAACAAAATATCCCGAGTTGGTTGCGCGCCGCGAGAGTCTCAAACACCTGGTCATTCAGTGGCACGAGGCCATTGGACTGACACTTCTGGAGGCCATGCATGTTCCCGGGGAGGTGATCGAGGCCGCTCGTGAACACGATCTATTGCGCCCCGCGCCGACTGTACCCAAAGACCTTAAAGACATCGTGTATATCGGCAACTTCCTGGCAGGGAGCCATTTCGAATGGAGGTACCAGGACGTCGATCGTGCCATGATTGAGCGGCACGCCTTAGGTGTGCAATACACATCGTTGAGCGATGAGATAGCTGCTCACACAGCGGCAATGGCGGAAGTCCTGGCGTGAAACTTCCCGCGCTGGGGCATTTCGACAGCCAGTTTGAAGCCGCAAAACCTTCCTGGTCATTGATCCCGTAGGGCACCCGGTGGCATGGCCCAGGTAGAACGAAAGAAGTTGCACGCAAAAATCGGCCTTGGCCACCGTATTCATTGCGCAAGCCGCTATAAATTGATGAGCAAATTGCAAACCTATTCGCCGGTATCGGGTAGCGACACAACCACTTCCAATCCGGGTTGCGCATTGCGCACCGCAAAGCTGCCGCCATGCGCCTGCGCCACCAGCCTGCACAGATACATGCCCAAGCCCACTCCGCCGCTCGTGCGGGTACGGGCGGTGTCAGGCCGGTAGAAGGGCTGGGCCAAGTGGGAAAGCTGATCGTCTGGCACGCCGGGGCCAAAGTCGCGCACAGCGATCTGGATGACTCCGTCTGCGGTGCGTGCCAGCGAAACTTCGGGCGGCCGGGCTGCATCCACGCTGTGGCGCAGCGCGTTGTCCAGCAGGTTGCGCAGCAGTAGGCGCATTCGAGTGCGGTCCAGCTGCAACATGGGCATTTGGGGCTGCAGGTTTTGCACGGCGGCGGATGAGCTATTCGTTTCCGCATCCAACGCAGCCACCACTTCGGCCACCAGGGCTGCCAGGTCGGTGGGCTCGCGGTGCAGCGCGGCGTGCGGGCTGGCCAGGCGCTCGCTCTCCAGCAGGTCGGTGACCAGATCGCGCATCTGCCCCAAGTCGCGCAACAGGGCCGCACGGCTTTGTAATACATCTGGCGTTTCCGGCAACAGCTCGGTGTTGAGCCGGGCGCGGGTGAGCGGGCTGCGCAGCTCGTGGCTGATGGCCAGCAGCAGGGTGCGCTTGGCTTCCAGCATCTGGTGGATGTCTGCGCCCATGGTGTTGATGGTGACGGCCAGTTCGCCCAGCTCATCGGGACGGTGGGCATGGCGCACAGGAATAGTCTTTGCAAAGTCACCCGCACCAAAGCGCTGAGCTCCGGCGCGAATGGCGTCCAGCGGGCGCAGCAGGTGCCGCACACGCGCATAGGCCAACGCGGTCAGCAGCAGCAACACGCCCAGGGTCACCCAGCCAATGAAGCGCGGGCGGTCATGCCAGGCCTGAACGATCAGGCCAAAGCGGATGCGGTGGCCGTCTACCGTGGTTCGCTCGAAAAAGCGTGGAGCGTTGGCACTCCACGCGTTGGCATCGGCAGGGCTATCGCGCAAACGATAGTTGCTTGGGTGGTCGTAGTCCGGCTCATTGGGGTTGCTGCGCCAGTTGACCTGCGGGCCGCTGATGCGCACGCTCAGGGGCAGGCGCTGCACCAGCGCTTGGGCGGCCTCGATGCGCGGCGGGCTTCCCAGCTCGGCGGCGAGCCGGTCCACGTAGTCCATGACCAGAGGGCGGGCCGCGTCGCGCCAGCCAATGGACAACGCCCTTTGCATGCCGATGACAAAGATGACCGTCATGGCCAGCGCCAGCAACAAGAACAGCGCAACCAGCCGCACCCGCAGCGAGTGGGCCAGCGCGTGGCGGGCGCGGTGGTGCCACAGGGTCTTTTTCCCCAACCCGGCGGCGCTCATGGTTGCACCCGAGCCAGCGCGAGCGAATAGCCGGCGTTGCGCAGCGTTTTGATGCAGTCCAGCGGCTCCAGCTTCTTGCGCAGGCGACTCACCACAATGTCCACCGCACGGGTATACAGCTCGGCCTCATGGCCGCGCAGCTGGTTCAGAATGTCGTCGCGGCTGAAGACCTTACCCGCTTGGGCGGCCAGCAGGTGCAGCAGGTCAAACTCGGTGCTGGTCAACTCCAATGTTTCGCCATGGCGTTGCACGCTGCGGGTGACGGGGTCGATTACCAGACCGTCGAACACCAGGCGCCCGGGCGCTGAAAGGGCGGCACTCGCCGAAGGCACGGCAACCCGGCGGCGCAGCACGGTTTGCAGTCGGGCCACCAGTTCACGCGGCTCGAAGGGTTTGGGCACATAGTCGTCGGCACCCAGCTCCAGCCCCACCACCCGGTCCATCACGTCCCCACGCGCGGTGAGCATGACGATGGGGATATCGCTCTCCTTGCGGATGGCACGACACAGCGCAAAGCCATCCATCTCGGGCAGCATCACGTCCAGTATGGCGGCGTCCAGCCCACCCTGGCGCAGTCGCTCCAGGCCGGCGCTGGGGCGCAGAGCGCACTCCAGCACCATGTCAAACCGCGCAAAGTAGGCCGTCAGGGGCGGGCCCAGTTGCGCGTCGTCGTCGATCAGCAGTATGCGGTGCATGGCCCCCCGACTTTACCCGCGGTGGAACCAGCGGCCACGGCCTTCCATGTAATCGCGCACTTTCTGTTGCTGCGCGGCATTCAGGCTGTCGTAGAAGTCGGCCAGCGCGGCGATGACTTCAGGGCTCTTGGTCTGCAGGGCGGTGGTCTTCTCGGTGATCAGGGTCTGGGCGCGGGCCTTGTCAAACGTGGCACCCGCCACCAGCGCCTTCATCTCGGCGCGGGGGTCCTTGGTTTGGCCGATGAGCGCGGTGCGCTGCTCATAGAGCTTGTCACCCAGCGTGGCCAGGCGCTTCTTCTGGTCGTCGTTCAGGTCCAGCTTGCTGGCGGCCTTGCTGATTACTTTGTCGCGCTTTTGGGAATATTCCTCAGCACTCAACTGCGCGCCAAACTCGTGGTTTCGGTGACCGCAGGCTGTGAGGCCCGCCACCAGCACGGAGACACCGAAGAGGGCGAAGAGGGAGCGTTTGATCCAGCGTTTCATGGCAGTAGTTCCTATTGAAAAAGGTGTTGAACAGGACTGCAATGGTGCCGGAGCACACCGTGCAGGTCATCTCTGTGCGGTATCGGTTTGTTTCGGTTTGTTTCAGGGCTGGCCGTCTACGCAGGCCCGGTAGCCCGCTCGGGGTCTACCGCCGTGACCACCGTGCGAACGAATGCTTGCTCTTGTCGGCAGTAGTCCCATTGTTCAATCAGGCAACGTATACCTGAATGAACCCGGCTTTGTGGTGGGCCAACGCCCGTCTCTACCACTTCACCCCATCGCAGCACATTGACTGAGTTGGGCACCCCTGGTCGTGTGCGTGACGATATGGCGGTGCCTGCCTGAACCACATACAGGCGCCGCTTCAAGCCTTCCAGCGGCAGGGTGAATGGCAAGTGGATGTGTCCGCCCAACACCAGGTCCGCGCCCGCGGCAGCCCATGCTCGCGTGGCATCCGCATGGCCGCGCAACAGGTTGGGTTGCTCGCGGGCCAGCGGCACGGCCACGGGCTGGTGTACCACCACCACCCGCAACTGTTCGCGGCTGGCAGCAGCCAGCAGTTTGGTCACACGCGCGATTTGAGATCCAGAGACCTCGCCGTGCTTGTGACGCCGTGCGCGGGTGGTGTTGACACCGATCACCAACAAGTCAGGCGAGTCATATACAGGCGACAGATCTGGCCCAAACACCGTCGCAAAACGCTCGTAAGGCCGGGTTAGACGCGCCCACAGGTCGAGCAACGCAATGTCATGGTTACCCGGGATGGCCAGAACCGGTGCCCCCAATCGGTCAACGAAGCCCTTTGCCGCCCGGAACTCGCAGGTGCGTGCGCGCTGCGTGATGTCACCCGACAGCACCACCACGTCGGGCCGCTGCTGTGCTGCAAGTGCCACCAAGGCTGCCACTACCCGTGGTTGCTCGGTGCCGAAATGCGTGTCGGACAAGTGCAGCAACACACTCATGCGTCTACCTCAGCACCGCGTGACATGTCCGTTGCGCATCGGGGTTGAAGCAAATACAAAGGGCTCTCCAGCACCCGGATCTCGATGGGCACCCGCATGCGTGCCACTTCGCCATCGAACGCGACTAGCACGTCCTTGCGTGTGGTCACCCGTCTGGGCCTGACCACCATGTGATGAAACTCGAAACTCTCCACCCCTGCGGCTTCTCCCAGCCTGCCCATGGCACCGTGAAGCATCAGCCTGATCATCGCCAACGTGCCAATGGGGCGCAACATCACCGCTGCCATGCTCCCGTGGCCGGGTGCGCCGGTCAGGGTGTCTGCGGGTTCCGCTCCCAGTTGCTCCAGCTGCAGCCGGTTGTTGCCTACAAACAGTGTCAAGGTTTGCACGTCGCGCGCCGCGGCACCTATCTCGATATGCAGGCGTAATCGGCGCTGCGCGCGCACCAGGGTTGTAAAGGCAGCCACAAACGCGACCCAGCGGCTGCGACCAAACCGCGCCTTGTAAGCTTCCCGGTCCTGGAGCAGTTCAGGATAAAGCCCCAGGCTGGCGTTGACCAGAAACAGCCGGTTGTTGATGGCGGCCACCTGGACGGGGTTCGGATGCGCATCCAGCAGCATCAGCGCCGCGGTGGCCGGGTCGGTGGGAATGCCGTGTGTTCGGGCAAAGTAGTTGAAGGTTCCGTAGGGAATAACACCCATCGCGCAACCGGCCGTGTGTGCGGCCTGTGCCACTGTGTTGAGGCTGCCATCGCCGCCCACGGCGATAACCGCGGTTGAGCGTGCAACCGCCATCGCTGCGGCTTCTGCAGAAACCCGCTGAAGTTCCTCCGGGCGACAAATCAGCAGCTCCCCTTGGCGGCCACGCAGCGACAGGGCTGATTGAATCACCTCACACTTGGCATCTATGTCGTGGGTGCCTGAAGACGCATTGATTACGAACAGCAGCGGCGCCGTCCGGTCCAGGCGTGGACCGCCCGCCGCCAATGACATCTCGACGCGATCGCCCGCCGCAGCCAGCCCGGAAACCATCAGCCGTGCTGCAGCCGGTCGCCCGTAAAGGCTGCACCTGGCAAGTTGGGTTGAACCACGGGGCCGGGGGAGTATGGAAGGCGGGTGGCGTTGGCGTGTCGGGAGATGGGCATGGGATGTCTGTGGGGCAAAGTGGCAACGGTGGATGAACTTCTGCGCAGCGTGTATGGGATCGAACAGTGTGGAGTTTGCAGGCGGAATCGAGGTGCTTATTCAGCTTTTTTCGAAATGAAAGACCCTTAAAAACTGCTTTTTTAGGTTGATTTATTCACTTATCCTGCAAAAGTTTTTCGTTCAACGTGCGCCGCAGGCGACCTTGCTGTTCAGAGTCATGTCACTTCCCCGCAATTTGCCTGTCAGCGCATCAAAATGCCTCACGAACAAGCGTCAGTCCGCCGTCGAAAGAATTGCAATGACACATGTTGCGGCCTTGGGTGGAACGTTGGCAGACACCATTGGTGACAGCGCCCGACAACGACTGGTCTGGTTGGGCTTGCTCGCCATGCCGCTCCTGTTTCCGGTTGCTGTGCCCGGTATGGCTTCAGCGGTGGGTGCTTTGTGCCTGTTTGTCGCATTCGGGCTTTGTATCGGTCGATCGGTATCCCTGCCGAGTTGGCTTGCGAGGCGGGAGTTGGGTGTTCGCGTGCAAATGCTGCTGGCAAGCATGCTCAGCCGCACGATCCGTGTCCTCGCAAGATTTGGACGACCCCGCTTGCTGCTGTTGAGCAACAAGGCTGCCCGCGTGTTCAATGGGATGATGCTTTGTGTGGCAGGACTGTCCATGGCGGTTCCGGTCCCCATGGTAAGTTTCGACAATGTGCTGCCGGCGCTGGCCATCGTTCTGATTTCCTGGGGACTGCGCCTTCGGGATGGCCTGATGCTATTGGCGGGCTATTTGGCCACAGCTGCTGCAGTTGTTTCAGTGACGCTGTTCTGGTGGGCAGGCTCTGTTGTGGTCAGTGAACTGCTCACGCTGGCATGGATCTGACCAGAGCGGAATGGCGCGGTACCGCCATCATTTACTTGAAGTAGCCACGCGCGCGCTGCACGCCGGTTAACGCCAGCAATACCAGTCCACCAGCGATCACTCCAATGGCCGCATCGGCCACGGCCGACAGCAAACCGTGCAGCCAGGGAGTCGCCAAAACCCCTGCGAGCAATGCCTGCACGCCATGATGTACCGGCCCCAGGCCGTGTACCAGAATGCCGCCGCCCACCAGAAACATGGCAGCCGTTCCCAAAAGTGCCAGCGCCTTCATCAACCAGGGCGCAGCGTGAAGCAGGCCGACCCCCAGCGACCTGCGCGACCGTGCCCAGACACCGTTGCCGGGACGTGCGCTGAGGTGCAGACCCACGTCGTCGAGCTTGACGATGCCAGCAACAAAACCATACACGCCAAAGGTCATTAGCACGGCGATTGCGCTCAGCACCGAAAGCTGGGTCAGCCAACCGCTGTTTTGCACCGTGCCAAGGGTAATTGCGATGATCTCTGCCGAAAGAATGAAGTCAGTGCGCACCGCCCCCTTGATCTTGTCGCGCTCCAGGGCCACCAGATCTACGGCCGGATCGGCCAGAGCCTGTTTGAGCGCTTGCGCATGGGTTTGGTCGTCGTGTTTGCTGTGGAGGAACCGGTGCGCCAGTTTTTCGAACCCCTCAAGGCACAGATACGCTCCACCGATCATCAGCAGGGGCGTAATGGCCCACGGCAACACGACGCTGATCACCAGGGCGGAGGGAACCAGGATCAGCTTGTTGATCAGTGAGCCTTTGCACACTGCCCAGACCACGGGCAACTCACGGTCGGCAGTAACGCCCGCAACTTGCTGCGCGTTGAGCGCAAGGTCGTCACCCAAAACACCTGCCGTTTTCTGGGCGGCCACCTTGGAGAGCACTGCGACATCGTCCAAAATGGTGGCGATGTCATCGATCAGGGCGAGCAGACTGCTGGACATGTTGACTCAAAGTGCAAAGATACCATTGTCGCAGCATGGCTCTGGCCGGACATTTGCATTACTCAAACACGTGCCATACTTGACTCCCTATGGTCCGATTTTCTACGGGTTTCCAATGTCTTGCGGTACGGGGTGCGCAGATAATCCTGCGCACACTGGTATTGGTTTGGTTGGCCTGCACGATGAGCACGGCCATGGCCGAACGCGACCCGCTGAATGAGCCCACCTTCACCACGGTGGGCGACACGCGGTCGATCAATGATGGTGTGGTGACCGCTCTGGCGCAAGACGAGCGCGGGTTGATCTGGATCGGCACCACAGTAGGGTTGGTTCGCTACGACGGCTACCAACTGCGCCGCGTCGCAGTCGGCACCCCCCCCGGCGCGACGTCTGCGGCCGCGCCAGCTGGATCGAGTTTTGTGCGCACCTTGTTGTCGGCCCCCGGCGGTGCCTTATGGGTTGGCCTGGACGGTGATGGCCTGGCACGGCTAGACACCGAACGTCAGGTCTGGACCCGCTACAACCCGAACCCCAAACAAGCCGGTGCGCTGACCAACGGCACTGTGCGCGCCCTTGCAATGGGGCAGGACGGCGCGTTGTGGGTGGGCACCACCGGTGGCGGCCTTCACCGACTTGCGCCACAGGCCTCTACGTTCGAGTCCCACACGCGTGCCAGCGGTGCCTTGCCAGACGACCGCGTGCAGGCTTTGTTGGTGGACCGCCGCGGCGACTTGTGGGTGGGTACCTGGAATGGCCTCGTGCGCCTGCGCCGTGGCGGCCAAACCTTTGAGCCTGTGTGGTCTGATCCCGCCCGGACCGGCAGTTTGGCCGGGCGCATTGTGGCCATGCTGGGTGAGGCGCCCGACGGACGCATTTGGGCCGGCACGCGCCAGGGCGATCTGGTGATGATTGATCCTTCCACCGGTGACGGTGTTCGGGCCGAGCAAGCATCCGAACTTCCCGGGGCTCGCTTATCCGGTGCTACGCGCTACATCACCGCCATGGCGGTGGCCAGTCCGCATGAGATTTGGGTCAGCGGTACCAATGGCGTGGAGTTGCGTGACAGCACCGATGGCCACATCTTGATGCGTCTGGTACGTGATGCCAGAAAACCTTGGGGCCTGGCCGCCAACAACGTGGTGGCGCTGTTGCGTGAGCGCTCGGGCGGCATGTGGGTGGGTAGTTACGGAGGGGGCTTGCAGCGACACATTCCAACTGAAGGTCTGTGGGTTCGCCACGGAGAAGTGGACGAAAATAGCGTCCTGTCCAATGGCGACGTACGCAGCCTGCACCAGTTGACTAACGGCGAAATATGGGCCGGCATGAGTGAGCGCGGCGTGGCCGTGCTGGACTCGCAGTTGCGCCAGATTGACCAGATTCTGACCGACGACTCCGGACCCGGCCGCAAGGCCGGCACAACGCTATTCAAGGGGGGGGTGGCAGGTGCAATCACCCAGTCTGCCGATGGCTCGGTGTGGGTAGGCACCGACGGTGGCGTTTACCAGTTCACCCCGCAACGCAAACTGCTGCGCAGCTACACCGTCGGCCAGGGTCGCGCGCGGCGTATGTTGGCCACGCGTGACGGCAGCGTATGGGTGGGCACCCAAGACGGTGTGTACCGGCGCATGGCCGGTGGCGAGCGCTTTGATCGTTTGAATTTGAAGGACGGCGGTGCGCTGAACGGCAATGTCAATGCCCTGGCGGAGGATGCTGACGGCACCATCTGGGTCGGCGGCAACAATGGGCTGCACGTGGTTCTGCCGGGTGAACGCGGTCTGCAGCCAGTGACTTCCCCTGAGGGGTCCGGACTCATGCAAAAGATGGTCCTGGGACTGCTGGTGGACCGCCAGCAAGTGCTGTGGGTGGACACCAACGCCGGTCTGCACCGTATGGTGGGACGGGCAAACGACCAGATAAGCTTCAAGCTCGTGGCCGACGCAGGCGGTGCCAGTGTGGGTGCCAACCTGCTGGAGGATGCCCAGGGCCGCATCTGGACGCACCAAAATATATTTGACCCACGTGATGGCAGTCGCTACGAGTTAAGTCCTGCTGACGGGGTTGATATTGGTACAGGTTGGTTTCGCAGCTACGCGCGCTTGACCGATGGCCGCATGCTCTTTGGTGGCAGCACGGGTATTCTGGTGGTTCAGGCGGAGAGTTTCAAACCCTGGACATATGCGCCGCCGCTCGTGGTGTCGGAGTTGCGTGTGGCTGACGAGCGTGTACCGACCGGCACCCCATTGAAACTGACCCCCACGCAACGCAACTTCAACGTGGAATTTTCGGCGCTGGACTTCACGAGCCCGGAACGCCTGCGCTACCGTTACCGGCTGAGCGGATTTGATGCCAACTGGATCGATACGCGCGCTGACTTTCGTGTCGCCAGTTACGGCAACTTGCCCCCAGGTGACTACGTGCTGGAAGTGCAGGGCAGTAACCGCACTGGCCAGTGGAGCCCACAGACCCTGATTTTGCCGGTCAACGTGCAGTCGGCGTGGTGGCAAACCTGGTGGGCTCGCCTGCTGGCCGTCATGGTGTGCACGCTGGCAGTGGTGGTGCTGGCGCATTCGCGAACCGCCGTGTTGCGCCGCCGCCAGGTCGAGCTGGAGGGCAAGGTGCATGAACGGACGGCGGAACTGGAAAACCTGTCGCGCGAGCTGCAGATCAAGTCGGCCGCGTTGGAGGCCAGCAGCCTGATTGATCCACTGACCGGCCTGCACAACAGGCGCTTTCTGAACCAGTATCTTGACGCTGAGATCACGCAAGCCTTGCGCAGCCACGAAGAGCACCGCCAGCATGAAACACCATTGACCGAAGGCGCAGACATCGTTTTCTTTCTCCTCGACATCGACCATTTCAAGCAGGTCAATGACGAGTATGGTCATGCCGCAGGTGACGCTGTGCTGGTGCAGATGCGTCAGCGCCTGCAGCAGGCTTTTCGGCAGGCCGATTACCTGGTGCGCTGGGGCGGCGAAGAGTTCCTCATCGTCGCACGTGCCACATCGCGCTCGCAGGCAACGGAACTTGCCGAACGCGCTCGTGCGGCGGTGGCCGATGCTCCTTTCGTGCTTGCGGATGGCACTTTGTTGCACAAGACCTGCTCGGTGGGCTTTGCGGCCTTCCCGTTGGCGCCGGCCTGGCCCACCGCGCTGGATTGGCCGACCGTGGTGGACCTGGCCGACCAGGCCCTGTATGCCGTCAAGCACAATGGCCGCAATGGCTGGCTGGGCCTGCGCGAGGCCAAGGCGGAGTCGGCCGCCGCACTGCGTGAAGCCGCGAAACAACCTCTGGCGCAATGGGCGGGCAATGGTGAGGTGCAACTGGTGGGGTTGCCGGGCCATGCGGCGCTGGATAGGCTGCTGGCGCACAAGTAACCTGGTGGCACCATCCAGGTGCTACTAAATCGGTAGCGGCTTGCGCTCTATCGGCGGGCGCGGAGCGGCTTTTTGCCTTGAAATTCGTTTTGCGCTGGGTGCCACCATCGACCGGCTTCACACCAACTGGAAAGTTCATTTTTGGGCCCGCAATGCCTGCGACAATAGGCCGAAACACTTGTGATGAAACTCGAATTTTCGGATTTACGTCGAATGACGGCGCGCTGGCTTGTTGTGGAGCGCAGCGTTCAGGAGACCTCGTTGGGTATCAACCTTCAACGGGCACGCTGGCTGGCTCCGTTGATGGCTGCACTCAATGTGCTCCATGTGTTGGCGTTTTACGTGCGGTCTACCAGCCCGGACCTCAGCCCTCAGGTTGGCCGCTGGATATGGGCTGTGATATGGCTGCACGCAGCGATGGCGGTTGTGATGGCAGTTGGCACCGCGGTCACCCACCATCTGCGCTATGCACTGCGCTCCAATATTCGACGCTGGATTCCTCTTGCGCTGGTGTGCCTTGCCATGTTCTTTGCGATTGCGTTGTCAGCTGTCGACCAATGGGTCACGCCCAACATCACGCCATTTCTCCTGTTTTGTTTTGTTGCCAGTGTGGTGATTTACCTTCCGCCTACCACTTCTGCCTGGCTGTACTTGACAGCAGGCATGGCGTTCGTCTGCACGCAGGGATGGACGCAAGTCGACGCGCAGATCCTGTTCTCCAATCGACTCAATGGCGTGGCCATCTGCATCATGGGGTGGGCTTTGTCAGTGCTGCTTTGGCGCAAGTTTACGGTGATCGAGCAGCAGCAGGCGCAGCTGGAGCAAATCAATGCCGTGCTGCAAGGCAAGCAACGGGATTTGGAGCGCCTCACCAGGCTGGACGGACTCACCGGCTTGTTTAATCGCAATACCTTTGTGGATTTGACTCGGCAAGAACTGCTAAGGGCGCAACGTCAGGGCACATCCACGGCCTTGTTGTTGCTGGATCTGGATCACTTCAAGCGCATCAACGATACCTATGGGCACCCCGCCGGGGATGCAGTACTGCGCCACGTTGCCACGACGGCGCTGGGCACCGTGCGCAGTACCGATCTGGTGGGCCGCCTGGGTGGCGAAGAATTCATCGTGCTGCTGCCGTCAACCTCCATTGATGCAGCGCGCAGGCTCGCCGAGAAGATCAGGGCGCGCCTGGAGGCGTCGGCTACGCAGTGGGAGTCCACTGCGATTCCCGCTACGGCAAGTATTGGGTTGGCCGGCACAACGGCCAGCCAGAATCGGGACTTCGAGAGTCTGTACAGCGAGGCGGATGCGGCACTTTATACCGCCAAGTCGCGCGGTCGCAATCGCGTAGCGCTGGGCGATCAGACCATGTGATGGGGTGGTTGACCCTGTACCTATAGCGTCCGTGCAGTCCGCTGTCCAACACCGAGCGCCACCACCACACTCAGCAAGAGCACGACGGCTGCACCGAGCAGCGTGGCGCCGTACATACCCCGGTCCATCAGGCCACCAAATACCAGTGGCGATAGCGCAAAGCCGGTGTCCAGCCCGGAATACACCAGGCCATAGACACGCCCGGTTGCGCCTTTGGGGGTGGCCCGCTTGATCATCATGTCGCGCGATGGTCCGCCAATGCCGATCGCAAAGCCGGTGCAGGCCAGAATCACCATGGTCGCGTTGGCGCTCAGCCAGCCGGTGCCACACAGCGCAAACAGTGCTGCGCCCACGGCCATGCAAATGGCCACCACACGGTCGCTGTCAGAGCGGTGCGCGGCGACAAAACCGCCCACCAACATGCCCACGGCGCCGGCCAGCATGTAGGCGCTGATGGTGAGGGTGGCGGCCTCAAAACTCACGCCATACATGGCTTTGAGAATGGACACCGAAAAGCTCTGCACCACGGCCAGTGTCATGGTGGAGAGCAAGAAGAAGGTGAAGCACCACCAGACCACTGGCAGTTTCATAAAGGCCATGGCATGTTCGGCGGGTGCGTGTGCGGTGCCTGTGGTACTTTGAAGAACCTGGGTGCGCAGCTTGTCGCGCTGCAGTACCAGCAGCAACAGGATCAGCACATACATGATTGCTGCCGCCACGTAGGCATTGCGCCAACCCCAGAGCGCACTGGTGCCGGCCATGAACACGGGTGCCGCCGCCCAGCCCAGATTGCCGGTCAGGCCGTGCGCGCTGAAGGCGTAGCCCAGGCGCGCCTGCGAGACGCGCTGGTTGAGGATGGTGAAGTCCACCGGGTGGAAGGTGGCATTGCCCAGGCCCGCCAGTGCCGCCACCAGCACCAGTCCGCCATAGCCTGTGACCATGGAAGCACAGATGCAGGTCAGTACAAAGATCATCAGTGCAGCAAACAGCAGGGGCTGCGCGCCCAGCCGGTCCACCACAAAACCAGCGAAGGCCTGCCCCACGCCCGACACGACAAAGAACACCGTCATCAACAGGCCCAGCTCGGAGTAATTGAAGCCAAACTCACGCATGAACACCGGAAACATCAGGGGCAAAATCAGGTGGCTGAAGTGGGAGCTTGCATGGGCCAGACCCACAAGACCGATGATGGCGGAGTCCTGCTGCAGTGTCACGGCGGTGGTGGGCTGTGTGGCGGTCGTGGCGTGTGGGGCAGAGGACATGGTGGCTGCTTTAAGTTGTTGATGCTCGCTTTGATGGAATGGTCAATTCAACCAGGCGTGCCGTGTCAGCCAACGGCCCAGTTCATTGTCATTGGCCAGTCCGAGCTTGGCAAACAGGCTGGCCCGGTGGGTTTCGACTGAACGGGGACTGCAGGCGGGAACCAGCGTGCGGGCAATCTCCTTGTTGGGCTGGCCCAACCCTACCTGGCGTGCCACCTCGCGCTCGCGTGGCGTGAGCTCGCGCCAGAGCGTCAGCGCTTGCGCGCGCGCCTGTGCCTCGGCCAGTGCCAAGGGCAGTTTTTCGAGCAACTGCTGCGTGTCGGGCTTGACCACCCAGTCGAACGCGCCCAAGCGTACCGCTTCAAGCGCCATCGGAATCGTGCCGTGACCCGAGAGGAATACCACGACCAGCGGGCTCTGGCGCATGCGCAACTGCTCGAGCACGGCCAGCCCACTCATGCCACTCATGCGCAAATCCAGAATGACGCATCCAACCTGTTGCGGATCCAGCGCCTGCAAGAATGCCTCCCCCGACTCAAAACCGCGTACCGCCATGCCCTGGGCGAACAGCAGCAACAAAAGCGAGCGTCGCAATGCCTCGTCGTCGTCCACGACATACAGAGTCAGGCTGATTTCACTCATACGTTCAGTGCCAAAGTAAAGGTGAACACGGCACCACCACCGGCGCGGTTGGCCACGGTAATGTGCCCTCCGTGGGCTTCGACGATGGTGCGACAGATATTGAGCCCCAGTCCCAGTCCCTCAGGCTTTGTGCTGAAAAACGGCGAAAAAACCCGCTCCAGCAAGGCTTCTGGCATACCAGGCCCGGCATCGCTGACCTGAATCTGAACCGCTCGCTCCAGCAACTGTGTTTCTATGCCAATCGCCCGCTGCGCAACGGGAAGATCCTGCATCGCCTGCGCCGCGTTCTGCAGCAGGTTGACCAGCACCTGCTCGAGCAGCACGCGATTGCCTCGCACCCGCGGCAGCGCCTCACGCAGGTGCTGTTTCACGGTGATCGACTGTCGTTCCAGCTCCGACTTCAATAGCGCCATCGAGTGGTGAATCACTGCATGCACATCACAGTCTTCGTAGCTGCCGCGGCGCGGGTTGATGAAGCCGCGCACGCGCTGCACAATTTCGCTGGCGCGCTGTGACTGCTCCACTATGTCATCCAGCGCCGCTACCAGCACCTCCATCTGCGCCTTTGCTGCGATGGTGCGTGCCGCTACCGCAAAATTTGATAATGCCATCAGCGGCTGGTTGAGTTCGTGCGCAAGTGTCGAGGCCATCTCGCCCACACTGGCCAGGCGTGCGCTGCGCTGCAGTTGGCGTTCCTGATCGTGCTGGCGGTCCTCGGCTTGTTTTTGTGCAGTGATGTCCACCACCGAACTCATCCAGCCCTGATTGCGGCCTTGGGTGTCGATCAGCGGAGCGGTGTACACCCGTGTGATCACGTCGTGCCCCGCACGATGGCGTATACGCGACTCAAAGCCGTAGGGGCGGGCCTCGGCCACCATCGATGCTTCGCGGTCGTGTCGATAGCTGTCAAGCTCCTCGGGGTGCCAATACGGATAGGGCGGCTCGCAGCCGAGCAACTCGTCGGTGCTGTAGCCCACCATGTCGCAAAACGCGCGGTTGACGTAGATGATGCGACCTTGAGGATCGCGTGCGCGCATACCAACTGGCAGTGCATCTTCCATCGCCTTGCGAAATGCCTGTGCCTGCTCCAGATCGTGGGTACGTTCCTGCACACGCTGCTCCAGATCCAGTTTGGCCTGTCGCTGCTCTGCGAATCGGCGTTCATGCAGTCGCCAGTAAAGCCCCCCCAGCAGCATCACGGCCACCAGCAGCGCGGCCAGCGCCAGCGCCTCGGTCCGGGCTTGGGCCACGCTGGACAGATCACTGGTGACCACCAGCGTCCAGCCCAGCTCTGGCAAAACGGCCTCCAGGGCGAGAAGGGTGCGTTCCTGCGACTTGACCTGCGACTGCAACGCGTAGGCGGAAGTACCAGTCACGGGCTGGACTTGCCAGGGCAGTTTGGGGTAGCTCGTGCGTGCGCCATACTGGCCGCTGCGCGACAGCGAATCCAGATCGTCGCTGCTCAATGCGGAGCGACTCTGGTAGAGCCATTGCGGCTCTGAACTCAGAAACACGATGCCCCGTCTGTCCAGCAAAAGCAGCGGATCAGGGCTGTCGGCCCATGAACGCTCCAGCTCATCAAAACTTACCTTGACCACCATCACGCCCACCACCGTGCCGCCTTTGTGTACCGGTTCAGCAATAAAGAAGCCGGGTGCGCCGGTGGTCAGGCCAACGCCGTAGAAATAGCTGTGCTGCCCTTGCAAGGCTTGTTGGAAGTAGGGACGCTGCTGATACGACTGCCCGACAAAGCTGCCAGCCGTATTCCAGTTACTCGCAGCCAATGTCAAGCCTGCAGCATTCATCACAAACAGTGCCGCAGAATTGGTGCGCTGCTGCAATTCGCGCAGATCTCGGTTGACCCGTCCAGTCAACTCGCGATCTGCCGGTCGCTCCAGCAAGGCCAGCACGTCCGGGTGGCGTGCTGCAGCGTAGGGGAGGAATCCGTGCTTTTCGGAAATACCCTTAAGCCCCATGACGGTGGATTGCGCGACTTGTTGCAAGGCCTGGATGCGGCCATGCATCTCACGTCGCTCAGCCCATTGGCCCGCCAGCATGATCATCACTCCCGCAACCAGCGCGAGCAGGACCCATCGCAAACCGTGTTGCCAGGGCAACGGACGCAGTGGGGGAAGGCTCAATGGATTCACAGGGGGCACAGGGTGAGCGGTCAGGACATCAGGCTCAACGATAGCGCAATCCGGCGGCGTACAGATCCGTTGCAAGGATCTCTGCGTATTTCTACGCAGTGCTGGGAGGCGATTGGCACGGATGTGCAGTTGCCGGTGTTTTCGCATACTGCAAAGCACAAGGAGTAGCCTCATCATGCAACAAGAATCTTCTATCCGTAAGGGGCCAGCGCTGCTGGCCATCGCCATCACGCTGGTGATCTGGTTCGTCGTCCCGGTGCCAGAAGGCGTTACACCGGCCGCCTGGCATTTGCTGGCACTGTTCATTGGCACCATTGCAGCCATCATTGGCAAGGCAATGCCGATTGGGGCGCTGGCGATGATTGCCATTGCCCTGGTCGCGATCACCGGCGTGACCAACGCCAAACCCGGTGCAGCCGTCGCCGATGCCCTCAGCGGTTTCTCCAATCCCCTGATCTGGCTGATCGGGCTTTCCATCATGATCTCGCGCGGCCTGATCAAGACTGGGCTGGGCGCGCGCATCGGCTACTTCTTCATTCGCCTGTTTGGCAAGAAGACGCTGGGCATTGGCTATGCGCTGGGTTTGTCGGAACTGGTGCTGGCACCGGTGACTCCCAGCAACACCGCGCGCGGTGGCGGCATCATGCATCCGATCATGCGCTCCATCGCGATCAGCTTCGACTCAACGCCAGAACACGGTACGCAGGGTCGCATCGGTCGGTACCTGGCACTGGTCAACTACCACGCCAACCCGATCACTTCCGCAATGTTTATCACCGCCACTGCGCCCAACCCGCTGGTAGTGAAGTTCGTTGCGGAAGCTACTGGCGCACAGATTTCGCTGACGTGGGCCACCTGGGCACTTGCGATGCTGCTTCCGGGACTTGCTGCCATGCTGCTGATGCCATTGGTGCTGTACTGGCTCTCACCACCCGAAATCAAGGACACGCCGCAGGCCAAAAAGTTCGCGCAGGAACGCTTGACCGAACTGGGTCCGGTCAAGAGCAGCGAGAAAATTCTGCTGGCGGTTTTCGCATTGCTTCTGATGCTGTGGGCGGGTGTGCCTGGCATGGTGCTGGGCACAGGCTTTGATGTGGATGCCACTGCGGCTGCAGCCCTGGGTCTGGCATTGCTATTGGTCAGTGGTGTGCTGGACTGGGACGATGTGCTCAAGGAAAAAGGTGCCTGGGACACCATCACCTGGTTTTCAGCGTTGGTGATGATGGCTACGTTTCTTAACAAGCTCGGTTTGATCACCTGGTTTTCCAAGGCAGTGCAGAGCGGCATTCTCAGCCTGGGCCTGGGTTGGGTGGGCGCGGTGGCGTTGCTGACACTGGTGTACCTGTACGCCCACTACTTCTTTGCCAGCACCACAGCACACATCACTGCCATGTTCGGCGCATTCTTTGCAGCAGGCATTGCACTAGGTGCTCCGGCCATGCCGTTCGCCCTGCTGCTGGCCGCAGTGTCATCGATCATGATGACATTGACGCACTACGCTACCGGCACTTCGCCCATCGTCTTTGGCTCGGGCTATGTCACGCTGGGCCATTGGTGGCGGGTTGGTTTCGTGATGAGTTTGGTCAACCTGTCGGTCTGGGTCGTGGTGGGTGGCGTCTGGTGGAAGGCGCTGGGTTACTGGTGAAGTCAAGCCACCCCTCCCCGGCGCTGAGCGACAAGTTCTGCCAGCAAATGTCGTTGCCTGGTGGACGTTGTCGGCTCAGACGCCAACGACGCTATTGATTCAGTAGCTGGCTGCGCAGAACCGGTGGGGGCTGCGCAGCTTTTTGATGCAATTCTTGGAGCCACACACAACGCGGTAGGTGTGCCATACTTCGGTGCATGTGGCTCCAATTCCGTTTCAAATGACTGTTTCAACCATCAATCGGCTGATCGCCCTGTTTGATGGTGCGTACCGCACACTGGCCCCGGAGCTGGGTATGTGTGACGCGGAGCGCATGGCCACGCTGGTGCACCAGTCCATGAGCCCGCGCACCCGTTCTTACCATACCAGCGACCATGTGTTCGACATGTGTGAGGGTGCCAATGCCCGGCAAACGCTGGCGGGCTTGTTTCATGACCTGGTGTATTACCAACTCGATGGCGGTTTCCCCAGTGGCGTCGCACATCGGTTAAAGGATGTTGTGCGAGACGAGCAGGGCACCATCACCATTCGCCCCTTTGCTGCTGATGACGATGTCATGGTGTTGTGCGCAGGTATCTTTGGCTTTCAGGTAGGCCAGACGTTATCGGTGTACGCTGGCCTCAACGAATTCATGAGCGCGCTGGTGGCCGGACACCAATTGCACAAGTATCTGCAGCCCACGGACCTGATCGGCGTGATGGCGTGTATTGAGGCCACCATTCCGTTTCGCAATACGCTGCAGAACGGTGCGTCGGCGCCGGACCTGCTGGCCCGCCGTGTACGCACTGTTACACATACATATCTGCCTGACCTGGCGGGGGCGACACTGGACGCGCACGTCGCTTCAGTCATGCGCGATGCCGTGGAGATGGGCAATCGCGATGTGCGCGGTTTTGCACTGCCCAACCATGCCCAATTCCTGTCGAATACCTGGCTGCTGATTGATGAATCCAACGCACCCCTCAAGGCGGTAGGCGTGTATTCCATTTCCCAGTACCGTGGCGCACTCGTGCGCATGGCAGGCTTTTTGGCACACCTGGACCCGGCCAGCATCTTCCAGAGCCATGCCGGCTATCCGGGTGACGCGACGCTGGGCGAGTGGACAGCTGCTGCGGGCAGCAATCTGCGTTTTGCTTGCGACTATCTGGACTGTAAAACGGTAGCTATGGCCATCGTCGAAGCATTGGCGCTGGCGACGGGCACGGATTCACCTGTTTCCATGTTCCTGGGCGATATTGCGAGTTTGCATGGGAAACCAGATCGCGCCGAGGATTTTCTGCCGGAGGTAGCACCAAAAGCGCTTCTGAATGAGGCCTTGTTGAAGGTATTTGAAAAAGGGCGAGCGCAAGAATCACGTAACGATCTGACGTCTTCTCCTCTGACCGCCTTTGCCTACCGCTGCATCGGGCAGGAAGGGATGCGTACCGCGATCGCGCAGGCGCACCGCATGTTTGACGGGGCGATTGCGCCGCTCGAGTTCCTGCACATGCTCGACCGTGACATGGTGCGCGCCATCGTGCTTGCATGCTCCAGAATCGCAGTGTCCCGGCGCGAGGCCCTGCTGGCGCTGGAAAAGACGTTGTAGTACCCGACCCTTGGCGACCCCAGCATCCGTAAAATGCGGTGCTTCCTAAGCGGCAGCCGGGTTCAAGCAGCGACCTGCACCTGGTTGCGCCCGCCATGTTTGGCCACCTCCAGCGCTGCGTCGGCGCGGGCGATCAGAGCATCGAGGGGCTCGTCTACCGTGCGTGCGGTGAGACCGATACTTGACGTCAGGCGCAACTCCGGAGTGATTTTTTCCCAGCCATGCGATTCGATGGCGACCCGTATGCGCTCGCAAATGCGCTGTGCCGACTCCAGGCTGGCACCGGCAAGCAACAGCACGAACTCGTCGCCTCCAATGCGGGCCAATACATCGCCACCGCGGATGTGCGAATGAATGATGCGTGCAAGCGCCTTGAGTACTTGATCACCCACAGCATGACCAAATCTGTCGTTGACCAGCTTGAAGTGATCGGTGTCGAACGCAGCAAGTGCCAATGCGTGTGCAGATGCAAACAATGGAAAGCTGTGCTGCGCAAGTCCACGCCGGTTGTAAATGCCCGTCAATGTGTCGCGAAGGGCTGCATGTTCCCAGGCTTTTGATCGGGATCGAAGCGATTCAGCCTCTTTTCGCAAGCGCTCGGCCTCTGCGAACAACTCGGCACTGCGCGCCACGCTTTGCAGGCGATGATGGTAGTGCGTCTCCAGAAATGTGCAGTGCAGCTGTGACCAGGCAAGCGCTGCGCAAGTGTCTTGCGCGGCAACTTCCACGCGGACCGCTATGGGAAAAAGGCGCAACAACATGGGACCCAGTGATTGGCTTTGCGCCAGCCCATGGGCTTCCCTGAGATGCGCCCGCGCTTGCGCATAGTCCCGGGTTGCAAAGGACGAAAGTGCCAGCGCCAGCAGCAGCTCTACTTGAAGATGGGGATTCGGCAATATCTGTGAGACTTGCTCCTGTAGGGAGTCACGGGCTTTGGCATGCTCGCCCAGCATGGTCCATGCTTGCGCTCGGTAAAGATGTGCGGCGATGTTGCATTGCCCCGTGCCATCGGGGACCTTCAAATCGAGCGCGCGGGAGGCATGATCGATGGCGCGCTGGGCGTATGAGTGCCGTGCCTCGTCATCTGCATCCTGACGGCGTGCTTGCTGCAAGCAATTTTCCGCGATGCTCACGCAGCAGATTGCGATGGCGCGCAGGTCGCCCTGTGCGTCCGCAACGGTCAGCGCATGTTGCATCGCATCGAGGGCGCCTGAATGGTCGCCCATTTGTCCCAATAGGGAAGCCGTGGTGATGTATGCCTTGCGCCGACCGGTCGAATGGGGGTAGGTCTGTGTCATTGCCGCAGCCTGTCCCACCCACTCCAGACCGCGCGCGGGGTCGCCCATGGCCCCGAGCGCGAAAGCAATCGCCGTGTATAGCCAGTCGAGTTGGTTGCGATGGACGGATTGCTCGGCCAGCGACAGCTGTGGCAATATCAATTTGAGCGCTGACTCGTACTCGGCCCCGTCAATACGTACAGTGGCATTGAGGGAATCCAGCAACGCATTTTGTATTTGCGTGAGACCGGTTGGATTGGCTCCAAGTTTGGCGACGAGTTCCTCGTGCGCGCGATGGACGTCGCCCTTCCACGCGCATTCGATGGCGCTGGTGACGTAGTCTTCAACGGTTTGCGAGGTGGATATGCAAGGTGAGGTGGGCATCTTCGTTAGCAGTGTGACATCGGAAATTGGCCGGGCAAGACAGTGCAGTTGTAGTCCCGCTATCGTAACGTGGGGTCACCAGACCGTTCATCCGGTCAACAACGGTCTGTACTTCTTTACGGGTCGACTGCGCCAACACTTCAACACTTCTTGATTTATGTAAATGTGTTGCCCATGGCAGCGTCTGTACACTGTACCGTTTAGCGACCTCATCACCGTTATGCGTACCATCTCTGCCATCCTTGCGCTCAGCCTTGCCGGTTCCATCGCGTTGCAGGCTACTGCCCAAAGTGCCAATGCCAGCCGCCTGAGCCGCGTGGCGGCAGCAAAATCCGTGCGGGTCTGTATCTGGCCTGACTACTTCAGCATCAGCTACCGCAATCCGAAAACCCAGCAGCTCGCGGGTATCGACATCGATATGGCCAACGAACTGGGCAAAGACCTGGGCGTGGCAGTGGAGTTTGTCGACACTTCCTTTGCCAAATTGATCGACGATGTGACGCAGGAACGCTGTGATGTTGCGATGTTTGCGATTGGCATCACCCCTGCACGGATGGAGAAGCTTCGGTTCACCAAGCCACACCTGGCCAGCGACATTTACGCCATCACCAGTAAGACCAACCGTCGCGTCAAGGAGTGGGCCGATATCGACAAGGTCGGATCGGTCGTGGCAGTGCAAAAGGGAACCCTGCACGAACCGGTAATGAAAGACAAGCTCAAAAGTGCCCAGCTATTGGTGCTCGATACCCCGCACGCACGTGAGCAAGAGGTCCAGTCCGGGCGCGCTGATGTGTTCATGACCGACTATCCCTACAGTCAGCGTTTTCTGGCCAATGCCGACTGGGCGCGTCTGGTTGCGCCACCCAGCACGTATCACATTACACCCTACGGATACGCCATGAAGCCGGGTGACGATGCCTGGCACGCTCGCTTGGAACGTTTCGTCGAAGACATCAAGCGCGACGGGCGGCTTCTTGACTCTGCCAAGGTACACAAGCTCACACCGATCGTGGCGCAATGAATCAGCGCAAGCAGTCCCTGGGCCGAACCATTGCGCTGGGCGTGCTGCTGTTGTTTCTGGGTGTGCTGGGTACCGCTACCTTTTCCCTTTGGCGCTTGTATGAGGATTCGATTGAAAACGGGCTGGAGCAAGCGGCGCTGCACACGCATGCGGTTGAGAATCTGCTGACCGAGAGTCTTCGCGTTGCCGAACTGGCGGCGGTCAATGCATTGATCACTGCGGATGGCGTCGCTGACACGCGCCACATCGAGCATAACTTTGGCGCCACGCTGCGTCAGGCGCCGTTATTGCGATCACTCTCGCTCTCGGATGCCAACGGTCGAATTGTTGCCAGTTCGAACCCGGCCAACATCGGCACGGTGGTCGCGATTGACAGTTTTTATCCCAAAGTCGGGTCGGACAGCCCCGTGTCACGTATTGGCGTCCCTTGGGCCGGGCGAGACTTTGTAGATGCCACACCCTCTGCGCCAGATCGTCCGGTGCCGGTTGATGCAGTCAACTTCATTCCGTTGGTGCGCAGTGTTTTGTTGGGTCAGGAGCGGTTCCTGCTGCTGATCGCGGTGAACCCCGACTTCTTTCTCAACCACATTGGCCAGTCGGTCGATCCGACCGTAGGCGTCGTGAATGTGCTGAGGTTTGACGGAACGTTACTTCTGCACAGCGGGTCACGGGCGGCGCTGGGTTCCGTTGAGGCAGGTACGCTCGCCACGTTCGGGTTACCTGAGCGAGAGATTGGCCGCTTGGAGCAACGTTCCGCTGGCGGAAATCCCATCCTGACCGCATTTCGGGCGTCTGCCATCTTTCCAGTGGTGGTAGTTGGCCAATTCAGCAAGGATGTAGCACTGGCTCGTTGGCGTACCGAGGCCCTGACACTGCTGGGTGTATTGCTGCCGCTTTTGGTAATCGTCACGGCGCTTGCAGTCGTCTACTACCGTCGCCAACTGCGGGCAGAGGCGGAGCATATGGAATTCACCCGCCTGCAGCGCATCAGCGCCTCTGTCTTTGACGGCAGTGCGGATGCGATTGTCATTACCGATCCCGATGCCCTCGTCATTTCAGTCAACGAAGCGTTCACACGCATCACCGGATATGACCGCAGTGAAGTGCTCGGGAAGAATCCGCGTGTGTTGCGATCCGAGCAGCAGGACCCTGCAATTTTTGCTGCCATGTGGGATGACCTGCGCGACAAAGGTGCATGGACTGGCGAAGTGCTCAACCGCCATAAGGATGGTCGCGAGTACACCATGGCGCTTTCCGTTACACGGTCTCTGGATTCATCCGGCGCATTGCAGCACTTCATAGGTATTGGCCGCGACATCTCGGTCCAGAAGCAGGCTGCACAGACTTTGCGGGAAAGCCAGGCGTTCAGCCTGGCAATCCTGGACTCGATGACCTCGGAAATTGCTGTGCTCGATGGCAAAGGCGTGATCCAGGCGGTAAACAAGTCTTGGACTGAGTTTTCGCTGGCGAATGGCGTGATTGCGGGACAAGTTCCGGTGCGCACGGCGATTGGCGCAGATTACCTGACAGTGTCTCGGGCGGCGCAAGGTCTGGAAGCCCACGATGGTGCCAGCGCACACGCTGGTATTCAGGCCGTATTGCAAGGCACTTGTCCCCAATTCAGCATGGAGTATCCCTGCCACTCTCCAGACCAACAGCGTTGGTTTCACTTGAATGTCACGCCACTGACCTCTGGCGGCCAGGGGGTTGTGGTGACACACACCGATATCACCCAAAGGAAGAACTCAGAGCTTGCGGCAGTCCATAGCGAGCAATTGCTGCGCGCAGCGATCGATACCATCGATGAGGCATTCGTCTTGTTTGGCCCCGATGACCGCTTGTTGTTGTGCAACGAAAAGTACCGCGATCTGTATTCCATCTCGCGGGACCTGATCGAACCGGGGGCGCTGTTTGAGGACTTGATTCGGGAAGGTGCGCGGCGTGGGCAGTACCAGGCGGCCATTGGGCGGGAGGAAGAATGGGTCCAGGAGCGCCTGCAACAGCATCGCTCAGAGCACCCGGCGCTGGTGCAGCGTATCGATGATGGTCGCGTGTTGCGCATCATGGAGCGCAAGATGCCTGATGGAAGCACAGTGGGATTTCGCACTGACATCACCGAGCTGGCACGGGCGACCGAAGAAGCACAGGAAGCCAACCTGGCGAAGAGCCGCTTCCTGGCCACCATGTCCCATGAAATCCGCACCCCCATGAATGGCATTCTCGGGATGGCGCAACTGCTGCTGATGCCCGGGGTGTCAGACGAAGCCCGCGACGACTACGCCCGCACTATTTTGACCTCGGGGCAATCGTTGCTGACGTTGCTCAACGACATTCTGGATCTCTCCAAGATCGAGTCGGGGAAGTTCCATTTGGAAGCCATGGCGTTTGCGCCCGATCAGATTGCGCGCGAAACCCAAGCTCTGTTTGCCGGCACCGCCAAGGCCAAGGATTTGGTTCTCACTTACCAATGGCATGGCCCTGGTGGACAGCGCTACGAGGCGGACGCGCACCGACTGCGCCAGATGCTGGCCAACCTGGTGGGCAATGCCATCAAATTCACGTCGCAGGGTACGGTGACCATCGAAGGCACCGAATTGCCCTGCGACGACGATGACAAAGTGTTGCTGGAGTACTCAGTGAGCGATACCGGTATCGGCATCGAATTCAATAAACTGAGCAAACTGTTCTCGCCGTTCTCGCAGGCGGACAGTTCCACCACCCGGGAATATGGTGGTAGCGGATTGGGCCTGTCCATTGTGCGCAGCCTCGCGCAATTGGCTGGCGGCAGTGTCGGTGTCACCAGCGAACTGGGCGTGGGTTCGCGGTTTTGGTTTCGCGTGCAGGTCAGGCGGTTGTCGTTGCAAGACGACAGTCGCCAGGAAAATCGTGCCGTCGACAAGGCGGCACCAGGGGCTTCGCCTGCTGGGCAATTGAGCGGGCGCATTCTTGTGGCGGAAGACAATGTAATCAACACCATGGTGATCAAGAACTTGTTGTCTCGCTTGGGGCTGCAAGTGGCACTTGCGAAAGATGGCGAAGAGGCGTTGAACTGGGTGACGCAAGGCAATGTGCCTGATCTGGTGCTCATGGACCTTCAGATGCCTACCATGGATGGCTATACCGCGACCCAAAAGATCCGCCAGTGGGAGACCGTTTTCGGGCGAAGCCAACGCATCCCGATTGTTGCACTCACCGCGGACGCTTTCGAGGAAGACCGTCTTCACTGTATGGCTGTGGGCATGGACGATTTTTTGACTAAACCTGTGAGTTTGGACACCCTGCGCACGACGCTTGGCCGCTTGCTGGGTGCTGCCCACCAAGCAAGGCACGAGGTGACCGTGGCGGCTACGAGCACACCTTCGGCGCGCAAGTAGCCAAGCACATTTTCTGGCACGCGTTTTGCACGCTTAGGTTGAACACATTCAGGAGCGCATTGCCGTGGAGTCACCCATCCAGACCTACCTTGAGGAGCTGCATCAGCAAATCGCACGTAACACTTCGGGAGAGCTTGCCAGTTACATCCCGGAACTCGCGAAAGTAGACCCGGACGGATTCGCTATCTGTCTGGTCACCATGGACGGGGTGGCGTACTCGGTAGGCAATATGGAAACCCAGTTCACGATCCAGTCCATTGCCAAGGCCTTCGTTTTTGCCACGGCCCTGGCTGACCGCGGCAAGGATTTCGTTACATCCAAAGTAGGCGTTGAGCCCAGCGGCGATGCTTTCAACTCCATCAGCCTCAAATCGTCTGACAACACGCCCTTCAACCCCATGATCAACGCTGGCGCCATCGCGATTACCAGTTTGGTGGACGGTGGCACGATGGCTGAACAGTGGGCTCGCATCAAGGTATCGCTAGAGGGTTTTGCCGGTCACCCGTTGGCGTTGGACGAAGCGGTGTACCAGTCAGAGAGCGACACCGGTCACCGCAACCGTGCCATCGCATGGATGTTGAAAAACTTTGACATCATTGCGGGCGATCCGATGGCGGCGCTGGAAAACTACTTCAGGCAGTGCTCGTTGCTGGTCAATTGCCAGGATATTGCCTACATGGCAGCCACACTGGCCAACGGGGGTGTTCATCCGCTGACTGGGCAGTCCACCATTCCCGCCGAACATGTGGAGCGTGTGCTGAGCGTTATGGCTACCTGCGGCATGTACGACTATGCCGGAAGCTGGTTGTCCGAGGTTGGGATGCCAGCCAAGAGTGGCGTGGGTGGCGGCATAGTGGCGGTATTGCCAGGACGCTTTGGCATAGGCGTTTACTCACCGCGGCTGGACGAAAAAGGCAACAGTGTGCGCGGCATCGAGGTCTGCAAACGATTGTCACGGGACTTTGGCCTGAATGTTTTCAGCCCGGGCAATGACCCGGGAATGGCACTTGGCCGCCTCTTTACTGGTGCCGATGCCCCCTCGCGGCGCCAGCCCCCTGCGCATTTGCGTGCATTGCTTAAAGAGCAGGCGCACCGTATCCAGTGCCTGTGCCTGCATGGCTTTCTGGCGGTGGATGGCGTCGAATTTGTGATTCGAAAAATGCAGTCACTGGCAGCCCAGACGTGTTGTTTTGTGCTCGACATGAACCGGGTCGATGGCATCTCGGAAAGCGCGGCGAAACTGCTGAGTCAAGCCCGCATGGGACTGGCACAAGATGGTATTGCCGTGGTGTTTTCACGCGTCCGCAAGCGCAGCGCTGTTACCGGGCCACTGCGCAAGTCGGTGTCACGTCACGACCGCGGATTTTTAAGCTTTGAAGACAACGACCTGGCCATCGAATGGTGCGAAAACCGGTTGCTGGAATCGTCGGCACTGCCCGTCGTACCCAGTGACGCACAGTTGTCTGATGCCGCACTGTTCAAGGGTCTTCCGCAACCGCTTCTGCGCGAGGTGGAGGCAACCAGCCGTGTACAAACGTATGAGGCCGGCGCACAAATTCTGAGTAGCGGGCAGGCGGGCGATGGCCAGATCTTTTTCATCGTCTCAGGTCAGTTGAGTATTGTGGTGCCCCTGACCGATGGCGCACACCAACGCATCGCAACCCTGGGGCCAGGCATGGTGTTTGGTGAAATGGTGCTGCTCGGGCAGAGCACCCGCAGTGCCTCGGTGTTTGCGGATACGCCCGTGCATTGCCGCATCATGGAAGCCAATGATTTGGAGCGTATTTCCAGTCGTGAACCGTTGCTGAAAATAACCCTTCTTGAAAATCTGGGCCGTGATATGGCCGCCAAATTGAGAGCCAACATGCAATGGATTACTGCGCTGGGTTGATGCACCGGGGGTGTACCTGGTGGCTAGGGTGGATGCTGCCATTGAGCGTGGCGCACCTGCGCGTCTCAAGTAAAAAGTGGCTGTACCGCCCGTATAGTCTGCGTAAGCTGCTCCTAAAATGATATCGAATCTTCTTGATTGGTGTAAATGCTTGCCCCGGGGTTATCGTCTGTACACGCAGGCGCAATGAATAAGCACAAGCAGTTAGTGTCGCGCCGCAACATGCTCAGGGTTGTCCTGGCTGGTGGTGTCGGCTGCGCATTGCATCCAGGGTTGGCGCAGCATGCACCAGAGCCGGCCCAGGCGTGGCGGGCCTTATCCCGGTTGGGCTATGGGCCGAATCCGGAACTGTTGGCTGATCAGCAAGCCGCCGGTGGTGCCCGGCAGTGGGCGCTGGCGCAGGTGGATGCGGCCTTCGATGCCAGTCACCAGGCACCCCGCATCGCGCCAGACATGGCGGACTTCCATCAGCCCTTGCCGCAGTTGTTCGATGGCGTGCAGCAAGAGCGACTGGCCCGCGCCAAGATCAGGGCGGATGGGGAGAAGCCCGAATTGGAGGCCCGGCGATTTGACTTTTCTGGCGAGCATGATCCCCTGTACTTCAGCCGCCTGGTCTCGCAGCAGGCTATTGCCTGGCGTTTGCATGCCAGCAGCCGTCCATCGGTGGAAGTGCCCTTGTTGGCACGCATGACCGAGTTTTGGTTCAACCATCTCAATGTGTACTCCGGCAAGGGCGCGGTGCGGCCTTTTGCTGGGCATTACGCCATCGCGGTAGCGCGCGCGCATGCCCTGGGCAAGTATGAGGACCTGGTACTGGCCAGTGCCCGTCACCCGGCCATGCTGTACTACCTGGACCAGGTACGCAGCGTTGCTGAAGGCACCGCAAGTGATCCGGGCGGCGCGCGCGGGCTCAACGAGAACTATGCCCGTGAACTGATGGAGTTGCACACGTTGGGGGTCGATGGCGGGTATGCCCAGCGCGATGTGCGTGAACTGGCACGGGTGCTGACCGGATGGACCGTGGCACCGAAGTCGGAGACGGGTTTCCGGTTTACCGGCCGTTTGCACGACGCTGGCACAAAACAACTTCTGGGGCTTAGCATCCCGGGCCCGGGCATCGCAGCGGGCGAGGAGGAGGGCAGGGCAGCCATTCGCATGCTCGCCAGGCATCCCAGCACAGCGCGCCGCGTGAGCCTTCGATTGGCGCAATTTTTTGTGAGTGACCTGCCTCCAGATGACTTGGTCGGGCAACTGAGTCAGACCTTTATCGAAAGTCAGGGCGATCTGCGGGAGGTGATGCGAGCCCTTATCAGTTCGGAAGCATTTTGGCAAGCCGAGAACCGGTTGTTCAAAACGCCCATGGACTATGCCTGTTCGGTGCTGTGCGCAACCCAGGGTGCGCAGGAGCGGCGCAACCTCGTCCTGGCGACCGGTTTTCTGGCGGGAGCGGGCCAGCCTTTGCACGGCTGGCAGACGCCAGATGGCTACAAAACCGATGCGGCGACGTGGCTGGTGCCTGAAGCGTTGTCACGGCGGGCCGACTTTGCGTTGGCGGCAGCGCGTCAAACCCCTGAACTTGAGTTTTTGCAGCCGTTCCTCAGCATTGCGACCCGAAATACCCTTGCATCCGAAAAGCCACCTCTGCGTGCAGGCTTGGCGTTAGCAAGCCCGGAATTTATGTTCAAGTGATGCGACTGAACCCTATGGCGCTCCCACATATCGACGAACGCAAGCGCAGACATTTCCTGGCCGCAGGTCTTCAAGCGGGCCTAGCTATGGCTGCCAGTGGTGCCTGGGCTCAAGATGTTGCGGTGCGACCCGCTGGCACGGGCCGTTTGGTGGTGGTTTTTCTGCGCGGCGCGTACGATGGTTTGTCTGCGCTGGTGCCCTATGGAGATGCAGACTACTACCGGCTAAGACCCAACATCGCCATCGCCGCGCCGGATGGTACGCCACAGGCAGCCCTGAAGCTCGATACCATGTTTGGCCTGCATCCTGCGATGGTGCCCATCCTGCCGCTTTGGCAACAGGGCGTTCTGGCAGCCATACCGTGCGCGGGTTCCCCCGATCCCACACGATCCCACTTTGATGCCCAGCACCACTGGGAGGTGGGTGTGCCGGGCAGGAGCGGTGGCGAAGTAGGTTGGCTCAATACGCTGGCCGGATTGCTGCCTGCCAGTGTTGCGCTGGGCGTGGGCGAAGCCAATCCCTTCATCCTGGCTGGCAGCAACAAGGTGCAATTGATTCCGCGTGGCCTGGCGGCAACCCGACAAGGTGCGCTGGGTGATCCGCGTACGCGGCAAGCAATACTGAAGCTTTATGAGGGGCAGGACGCGCTGTCTTCAACGTTTCGCAGTGGCGCCGAAAGTCGTATGCAAACCGCCAGAACCCTCGCCGCAGAAATGGATCCCTCCGCCAAGGTGGCGGGCGAAGTGCAGGCAGCTAACAATGGAGCCGGTCCGGCGCAGGGGCTGGTGCTCGATGCGCAGCATTTGGGTACGCTAATGCGACGAGATCGCACCTTGCGTTTGGGGTTTTTGTCTGCTGGTGGTTGGGATACGCATGCCAATCAGGGCAACGCCACGGGCGCTCTGGCACAGAACCTGGCCAATCTGGCCCAGGCATTGGTTCAGTTGCGCCAGGATTTTTCGCAAGCCGGTGATGTCGTGCTGGTGGCCAGCGAGTTTGGTCGGACCAGCGCCGAGAACGGCACCCGCGGCACCGACCATGGCCATGGCAACGCCCTGTGGCTGTTAGGCGACATGGTGCACGGCGGCCAGTGGCACGGTCGCTGGGAAGGTTTGGCAACGGGCAATTTGCATGAAGGCCGTGATCTGCCAGTGCACCATGACTTCCGTGCCGTGCTGGCGCAGGTGGTACGGCGCAATCTGCAGGTTGACGCATCCGGTCTGGATCGGCTCTTTCCAGGCTTTGCGTGGGACTCCACGCTCGATTCCCTGATGCGCTCCTGATGCGATGCAGCAGTGTCGATCGCACGTTTCAGTAGGAAAAGTGGCTGTAGCGCCCGCAGAACAAGCGTGAGGCGCTACTGATTGTGTAGCGCATTGATGTGGATGGCGGCTTGCTGAAAGTCAATGCAGGTGTGTTGGCGACCCCTAAAATGCTGTTGTCTGTCACTGCTTCCTGTGAGTCTGTATGTCCACTACCCTGATTCGTCGTCTGGCACTTGCGCTGCTTTTGGTGGGTGGTTTAGGGACCGCCATGTGGTGGGCCAAGCGGCCAAAGCCGGTGGCAGTGGTGCTGACCACCATCGACCTCGGGCGCGTGGAGTCCAGCATTGCTAATACGCGTGCCGGTACAGTGGAGGCGTGTCTGCGTACCAAACTGTCGGCCACCATCGGCGGTCGCATTGAGGTGCTTGCGGTCAAGGAAGGGGACCGGGTCACCAAGGGTCCGCATCGTCCAGGTCCACCCCCAAAAACTGGGTGCTCGCAGAATGTGTAGCCATTCTGATTGGATTGCTGGCGGGTGTGTTGCCAGCGCGCAATGCAGCCCGTCTGGACCCGGTGGAGGCCTTGCGCGTGCAGTAACCTTCTTCTGTGGCACCGGTTAGGATGGGTGCTTACCGCAGTATCGTGCGGGGAACCAACTCTCTAAATTCGCCATGACGCGTTACGACCTTCTCATAGTGGACCCGCAAAATGACTTTATGGACATTGCGGATGCGGCGTTGCCCGTGCCTGGCGCAGCGGCCGACATGGAGCGCCTGGCACGGTGGCTGGATGGCGCAGTCGAACAAGTCCAGAGCATTACGATTACCCTCGACTCCCATGCCAATGTGGGAATTGAGAGAACCAGCTTCTGGATGGATGCTCTCGGGGTCGACGTGGTGCCATTTACCGTGGTGACTGCGGCTGAGGTGCGCTGCGGAAAATTCGCAACGCGACATGCACAGTGGCAAAGCGATGCACTGAAGTATCTAGAGGATCTGGAGGCTGGCGGGCGACACCAACTGGTGGTCTGGCCCGTGCATTGCGTGACTGCCACCTGGGGTCATTGCATGTACGCGCCCATCGCACGCAGCGTTGCGCGTTGGGAAGTGCAAACAGGTCGAACCTGCGCGAAGGTACTCAAGGGCTTGCACCCGCTTACAGAGCAATACAGCGCCTTTCGCGCGGAGGTGCCACGTTCCGACGACCCTGCGACCCAGCTGAATCGGGATCTGTTATCGCGACTCGGAGCAGGTGTTGGCACGCTTTTGGTCGCTGGAGAGGCGCAAAGCCATTGTGTTGCTGCATCTGTGCAGGACATGATGGCGCATCTGCCGCCGTCACGCCTGGCGCAAACCGTTTTGCTTTCGGACTGCATGAGTCCGGTGCAAGGTTTTGAGTCGGATGCGGCGCAATTGCTTGACCAGGCGCGTGCAGCGGGGCTGCAGGTAGGCAGTGTGAATAGTCTGGGCTAGAGCGTGCCGCGTCCCCCGGTCGCGAGAGAGTAGAGGTCAGGCATCCAGCGGCGCATGACCACGCCGATCAGCACAGATGCAACGATGAGCGACACCGGCAGCAGGAAAAAGACCCAGAGATGGGGCTCGGGAAGGTGTGCCGCAAGGCGCAGGGCCGGGTCGATGAAAACAGCGACCAGTGGCGCGTGCAATGCGTAGATCATGAATGAAAAGGCGCTGAGCCAGACAAACCACGGGCGGGACATGCAGGCGCGCACGATCGGATCTGCACCGTACCAGGCGGCGACCAGGCCGGAAAAGACCGTGATCTTGTGAAGAAGCATCATGGTAGGAAAAATCGAATCGCCTAGCGCACCCACACCCTGGAAGGCCAGCCAGGACTTGACAAGCGCTGCGACCAGTGCCACCAGCGCCCACCATCCTGGCCGGAACCAACGATCAGGCCGAGTAATGTTGAAGCCTGTTTTTTGCATCCACACACCCAGACAGAAGAAGAGTAGACCCTCGCTCTCAATGAAGTAGAGGTGCACAGACAGAAGCCACGCGACGATGGCCACCGAGAAAAAGACCCAGCGACCGATCGCATGGTTCAACCAGCCCGCAAGCATGGGGTAAAGCAGGTTGTAGAAGAACAGGACCCGGATGAACCACAACTGGTATGGCGCAGGTGCCAGCAGCCACCGACCCACTACTTCGTACCAGTGGTAGTCATGCAACAAGTGACGCTCCTGGTCGATCTGGTTAATGCCATTGTCCACAATCCACCCGCGCAGGGTGGGCTCCATTTCCATGCCAAACAGTAGCACCAGGTGGAACCCGCTCCAGAAAAAGTAGGGCACCAACAAGGTACGCACCCGCTTCTTCACGCGCAGCCCGTGTGGTTGTGCATCGTGCAGGGCAAACAGGAAACCCGATATGGCAAACAGCATGGGGATCCGAAAGCGAAGCAGCCCATTGGCCAGCAGATACTCGGTGAAGCTGGCAAATCCGATCGCTTCACCGGGCTGGGTCCAGGGCTGCAAATAGCGGGGCTCAATCGTGTACCCATGCACAAACACCAGCAGCACCATCGACACAAACGCCCAGAATCGGAATTTGGCGCTGAGAAATGCGTCCAGAGTTGGCGTGTTGGTGGCTTCAGTCATGGCGTCAGCTTATCGGATTTCTTTGCAGAAGTGCCCATGTGCGAAGTGAGGTCGTGGTGGTGGACATATCAGAATGAATGGACAATTGCAGCCGACCTCGCGAACTCTGCTTTTTCATGAACACCACTGAAATCTTCCTGATCGCCATGCTGCTGATTTTTTCCGTGCCCTACCTGATATGGCGGCTGGGGAAAACGGACTACTACGCGCCACTGGTGGTGGTGCAAATCATTACTGGAATATTGATGGGGCCCGGAGTGCTGGGAGCGATGTTCCCCGCTTACTACCAATTTGTTTTCAATCCAGCAGTGATTCAGTCACTCAACGGCATCGCTTGGTGGGCGGTCATGCTGTTTGTCATGATTGCCGGTATTGAGTTGGACCTCTTCAAGGCTTGGCAGTATCGGCGCGAGAGTGGTGTCACGGCAGGATTGGCGCTCGGGCTTCCGTTGATCTTCGGTAGTTGTGTCGCGCTGGGTTTGCTGCGCTTTGATGGCTGGGTGGGTCCGCAGGCCCTGGAGTGGCAATTTGTGATGGGCATTGGCATGGCATGCGCCGTGACTGCCCTGCCTATTCTGATTTTGCTGATGGAAAAGCTCGGCATCCTGCGCCAACCCCTAGGCCAGCGCATTCTGCGCTACGCCAGCCTCGATGACATCGCTATTTGGGGAATTCTGGCAGTCATTCTGCTGGACTGGCATCGTGTCGGACGACAGTTTGGATTTCTGATTGGCTTTGCCATCGCCACCGTGTTGTACCGCCGTCTCATGGAGCGTCTGGAAGAGCGAGACAGGTGGTACGTCGCACTGATCTGGCTGGCTGCGTGCGCTTTTGGCGCTGACTGGGCGGGACTGCACTTCATGGTGGGTGCGTTCCTGGCTGGCGCGGTCATGGACGCGCATTGGTTCAACCAGGAAAAGATGGACGAGTTGCGCCACCACGTACTGCTGGTAGTGATGCCGGTGTTTTTTCTCAGCACCGGTTTGCGTACCAACTGGAATGTAGGTGGCGTGGCGGTCTTTGTCGCAGCGGCTGCACTTCTGGTGGCATCCGTGGCGGGAAAGCTGGCCGGCATTCATTTGGCTGGCAAAGTGCTGGGGTGGAAAGCAGGGGAGGCAACCATTGTGGGTTGGCTGCTGCAAACCAAGGCATTGATCATGATCATCTTTGTCAATATTCTGCTGGACAAGGGAATCATCACCAGTGAAGCCTTCACGGCAATGTTGTTGATGGCGGTCGCCAGTACCATGCTGACCGTTCCGATGGTGCATCCGCGGTTGGCGCGCGCCAGAGAATTGCTTGCTAAATCGGGCTGATGGGTATGCGCGCCTCGACCCCACGGTCAGTGCGTGGCATGGCATGATGGCGTCTTGAGCATAAAGGGTGCTTTTTTTAGTGGTGTGGCAGGAGCAGCGCCCGAATAGGAGAGTTTTGAATGAATCGAGCCGTTATTGTGGTGTGCCTTGCGCTGGCATTGCCGGTCTGGGCGCAAGTGCCTGCAAACAAACCCATTAAAAAGCCGGAAGCCAAGAAAGCCGGCGGCGAAGCCAACCCAGCCAAAGGCATCAAGAATCTTCTGTCCCGCGACGAGTTACGCGCGTGCCTGAAGCGCAACGACGACAACAAGGAGGAGGGTGCTGTGTTGGAAAGGGAGAAAACTGCCTATCAACAGGAGCGATTGGAAATCCTTGCGCGCAAGGATGCCTTGGTGAAACACATGGGTGAGCTTGACGTCGAGGGTTCCTCCATCAAGGTGGAGCAGACCGACTTGCTCGCACTTCGCAAAGAACTTGAGAAACCGGTGGACAAAGCGGATATTGCGGCTGCCGATGTTCGTCGTAATGCCTTCAACGAACGCGTACAGTCGAACGAAAAACGAGTTGCGCAATACAACGCTGCAAAACAGAGTTATACCCAGCGCAAAGCGGTACTGGAAGCGGATATTGAAGCTAGCAACAACGTGCGCGGCTATGCCTTGGCGGTTCGGGAATTAAAATGGGACCTATCGTTGGAGTACTGGCGGGTCGAATGTGGCAGCCGACCATTCCTGGAAACCGATGAAGCCGCCATCAAAAAAGGGCTCTGAGTCGGGCCTTTGCAAATCGGGCAGTGAGCGCCCGAAGTTGCCGGGGCTGGCGGACTAACCTTCTGGCGGTGTCGAATTCTCTGCGAGCACCCTGCGCGCTCCATCAAAGCGCCTGGTCCAGTAGCTGCCGCCCATGTCGTCTACCCGAACCTTTGCTCCCGGCTTGGGCGCATGAATAAACTTTCCTTCGCCAATATAAATTCCAACGTGGCTGAATGCACGTCGCATCGTGTTGAAAAACACCAGATCACCGGGCTGCAGATCGGCGCGATCAATTTTTTCAGTGGCAGCTGCTTGCTGAGCGGCGCTGCGCGGCAGCAGTAAGCCCGCTGTCTGCTGGTAAAGGGTTCGCACAAAACCGCTGCAGTCAAAGCCGGTCTCAAAGCTGCTGCCTCCTCTGCGGTAGGGCACGCCAAGCAAATCCATGGCGTTGGAAACCAGTTCAGAGGCCTTAATGCCGACTTCACTGCCTACTTCGCCAATACGGGCCAGAAAACCGCGATCGTGTTTCGCCGCACTGTGTGACTCATCTTCAATGGCTGGTGTCGCATGGGCCAGAGTTGCCAGCAGCAAGCTTGCAAGTAGTACAAAAATTCGCATCGCCGGATCATACTCCAGTTCAAAAGGTCTACATAAATTCATGTATTACATTAATAAAGCTATTTAATTAGTTGAAAAATAACAATTAAAGCAATTTTCATGAAAAATTTGGTGCAGCGAAAAACTTGGATATGCTCGGTCATTTGTTGTTGGAGTAATTTATGTTGCTGGATGTTGAAGAGTCGCAACTGGTGTTGGTGGACTACCAGGTTCGTTTGATGCCTGCAATGGTGGACAGTGCTGCCGTGATCGCCAATGCGGTGCGATTGGCCTGCGTGGCCGCATTGCTGCAGATTCCAGCGTTTGTGACCGAGCAAAATCCATCGAAGCTGGGCGTATCCGTTGAAGAGTTGGGTGCGGCGATCGCTGCTGCGAACGCGCGCATTCTGAGCAAGATGCATTTCAGCGCGGTGGAAGAGGGGCTGTCCGAGGAGTTGCGGCCGCCTCCCAGAACGAACCAGGGCAATGCCCGCAGTTTGCCCAAGCAACTGCAGAAGCCGCAAGCCGATTCGCAAAGGGCGTCGATTGTTCTTGCAGGATGCGAAGCACATGTATGCCTGCTGCAGACGGCACTGGATTTGCTCGAAGACGAGTTCGATGTGTGGGTAGTGACTGACGCCTGCAGTTCGCGTACCGAGCGAAACCGCGATGCTGCCTTTGACCGGCTGGCTGGAGCAGGCGTGGAATTGGTGACGACGGAGATGGTTGTGTTTGAGTGGATGCGCTGTGCTGAGCATCCCCGGTTCAAGGAGATCCAGTCACTGATCAAGTAGAGGCGGGCATTTTCTGTTCGTCCAAGGGACAGACATGAAGTTGATGTGAGAGTCAGCAAGCAGCAAGCTGTCTATTCATAATTATGAATTCAGTTTCAAAAGACAAACACGGAGACACCTATGAGCCACTATGCTGATTTTCATCGACGTTCCATCGAGGATCGCGAAGGATTCTGGTCTGAACAAGCCAAACTCGTTGACTGGAAAACTGCGCCTTTGCAGGTATGTGACTACAGCAACCCTCCCTTTGCTCGCTGGTTTGTAGGTGGCACCACCAATTTGTGTCATAACGCAGTGGATCGGCACCTGAAAGAGCGCGGCGAGCAGGCGGCGCTGATTGCCGTGTCAACCGAAACCAATACCGAGCAGGTCTATAGCTTTTCCCAACTGCACGCAGAGGTGCAGCGCATGGCTGCTGCACTGGTGGAACTGGGTGTGAAGAAGGGCGATCGGGTGCTTGTCTACATGCCGATGATTGCGGAGGCCGCATTTGCCATGCTGGCTTGCGCACGTATCGGTGCCATTCACTCCGTAGTATTTGGCGGCTTCGCGTCCGGCTCGTTGGCATCTCGCATCGAAGACTCAACACCTACCGTGATCGTGAGTGCCGACGCCGGGTCTCGTGGCGGCAAAGTGGTCGAATACAAGCCATTGCTGGACGACGCGATTGCATTGTCCAGTCACAAGCCGCAGGCGGTTCTTCTGGTGGACCGCAACCTGGCTGCTATGAATCTGGTAGCTGGTCGCGACCAGCTGTGGGGCGCTTTGAGGCAAAGACATCTGGAAACCCAGGTGCCCTGTGAATGGGTCGATGCCACCCATCCGAGCTACACGCTGTACACCAGTGGCACCACCGGCAAGCCCAAAGGCGTACAACGCGATACCGGTGGATACGCGGTAGCGCTGGCAGCCAGCATGAAGCACATTTACTGTGGCAACGCGGGTGAGACCTATTTTTCTACCAGTGACATTGGTTGGGTCGTTGGTCATAGCTACATCATTTATGGTCCGTTGATCGCTGGCATGGCCACCATCATGTACGAGGGTCTTCCAACGCGTCCGGATGGCGGTATCTGGTGGAGTCTGGTCGAAAAGTACAAAGTCACGGTGATGTTTAGCGCGCCAACGGCAGTGCGTGTGCTTAAGAAGCAGGACCCGGCTCTCCTTACCAAGTACGACTTATCGAGTCTTCGGGCGCTGTTCCTGGCCGGTGAGCCACTGGATGAACCCACGGCGCAGTGGATCAGTCAGGGGCTGGGCAAGCCCATTATTGACAACTACTGGCAGACTGAAACAGGCTGGCCAATTCTGAGTATTGCCAATGGTGTGGAAAAGGCTCCCAGTAAGTTTGGCAGTCCCGGCGTTGCCATGTATGGCTATGACGTCAAATTGATTGATGAAAACACGGGAGAGGAACTCATTGGTGCAGATCAAAAGGGCGTTGTGGCCATCGAAGGCCCGTTGCCTCCGGGCTGTATGCAGACGGTGTGGCGCGATGATGATCGTTTTGTGAAGACCTACTGGAAGAGCATCCCCGGCAAACTGATTTACAGCACGTTTGATTGGGGCGTGCGTGACAAGGATGGTTACTTCTTTATCCTGGGCCGCACCGACGATGTCATCAATGTAGCCGGCCACCGTCTTGGAACTCGGGAGATCGAGGAAAGCATTTCCAGTCACCCCAACATTTCCGAGGTTGCTGTGGTGGGTGTGGCGGACCAGCTCAAAGGCCAGGTCGCCATGGCATTTGCTGTGGTCAAGGATGCTACGGTGCTGACGGACGATGTTGCCAGGGGCAAGCTCGAAGCCGAGGTCATGAAAGTGGTGGACCAGTCGATTGGTGCCGTTGGTCGGCCAGCGCGGGTGCAATTTGTTGCGGTGCTTCCCAAGACCCGAAGCGGCAAATTGCTGCGTCGGGCGATCCAGGCCGTGTGCGAGGGCCGCGATCCTGGAGATTTAACCACCATGGAAGATCCCGCCGCGCTGCAGCAGATCAGGGATTTGGTGTCTGGAAAACAGTGAGGCCCTGCGGCCGCTTGACACACTATGGTTTTGGCGCGACTTGCGTGGCCATCGAGTTAGGTTCGCTGCGTCGGTGTGTCGCAGTGAGCACCAAGCCGAGGATCATTGCAGCGGCCGCGTCTTGGCAGCGTCGATCGGAGGTCTCCATGCCCTGCCCGGCTACCAATACGAGTGCGTCTAGGTGATATCGATGGCGTGGAACTGGTAGTTTCCCGCGCGCCGGTCAGCAAAGTACATTTCGAGCGTTGCGCGAACGGTTCGAAAAGCGATGTCATCCCAGGGAATTTCATGCTCGGTGAATAGCCGAGTCTCGAGCGTTTCAAAACCGGGATCAAATGTATCGCTTAGCAATCGGGCGCGGTAGAAAAGATGGACCTGACCCACTCTGGGCACGTTGATGAGCGAAAAAAGGTTCTGCAACTCGAATAGTGCACCGGCTTCTTCCACAGTTTCCCGCGCGGCGCCCTCGGAGGTCGTTTCATTCAACTCCATGAATCCCGCAGGGAGAGTCCACTTTCCCCACCGGGGTTCGATGTTGCGTTTGCAAAGAAGCACTTTGTCGCCCCAATGGGGCACTGTTCCCACTACGTTAAGTGGGTTCTCATAGTGGATCGTTTTGCAATCGGTGCATACGGCGCGCTCTCTGGTATCACCGTCATCCGGCAACTGGTACGTGACTTTGGAGCCGCAGTGCCGACAATGTTGGATGGGTGCACGCAACATGGTTTTAGCTTCAGGGCTTTGGCGCAAGCCCGTGTTTTTCGATCAGGCTACGGGCCACGTCACGCAACTTACCGCCCTCGAGTCCGCGCTGGTTCATGTCTGCCACCCACTCGGTTTCTACGAGCGCGGCCTTGCGCTTGAATTCCTGGGCGTTAGCAGGGTTGATGGTGGTCACAGCGTTGCCTCGGTCGGTAGCGGTCTTGCGCCCCAAGGGGTCGTTGGCTTGTTGCGTTTTGCCCAGCCACCCGGAGGTAACCAGTCCGGAGTTGTTGTCGATGACTCTTTTCAAGTCCACCGGCAACGCCTCATACCGCGACCGGTTCATGGTCATTACAAACGTCGCGGTGTACAGGGCGCCCGCTGAAGGTTCGAATTCGCTGTGGAATCGGGTCAATTCCTGGACCTTGATTGAAGGCACAACCTCCCATGGCAGTATGCAAGCATCAATGCTTCCTTTTGATAGGGCATCGGGAATTGCCGGCAACGGCATACCAATTGGAATCGCTCCCAAGTAGCCTAGCATCTTGGTGGTTTGGCGCGATGGCCCACGGATTTTCAACCCGCGCAGATCGGAAACACTTTGGATTGCCCGATTTCTGGAGTGAAACACACCGGCTCCGTGCACATTGACGGCAAGGATCTTGGTATCTTTAAAGTCATCGGCGCCGACCGTCTGAAGGTAATCCCAATACGCTTTGGAAGTCGCTTCGGCATTGTTCATCACGAATGGAAGTTCAAAAACCTCCGAGCGCGGAAATCGCCCAGCGGTGTAGCCAGGCAAGGTCCAGACGATGTCGGCGACGCCATCGCGTGCCTGATCGTAGAGTTGCGCCGCCGTTCCACCGAGTTGCATGGCAGGGAAGGCCTCAAATTTGATGCGCCCGCCAGACTCACGCTCAACTTTTTCCATCCATGGCTTGTGCATCGTCTGCCAGACATGGGACATAGGCGCCATGAAGGTGTGAAACTTCAGAATAACTGGCGTTTGAGCAACTCCACAGACACTGTGTGCCCCCAACGCGGTTGCCCCCGCCGATCGAAGTAACGTTCTTCGTCGCATCACGGTGTGGAAATCTTGAAAAATCCGGTCCCGCAAGTGCCCCTGGCTTCTTCATCCTCGGTGGCTGGGCGTACCGATTTGACGTTCATCCGAATACGAATGGCAATTCCTGCAAGGGGATGATTGCCATCGAGCACCACATGCTCCGGGTAAATGTCTGTGATCGTGTACAGAGCGTCTTTAGGCGCGCTGGGATTGCATCCATGCGGCAAGGCCGTACCTTCCAGAGTAAGGCCCACCACCAATTCCGCAGGAAAGAGTTTGCGCGGCTCCAGAAAAAGCAGCTTGTCGTCAAAATCGCCAAAGGTCTGCTCAGGCTCCAACTGCATCTCGATCGTGGAGCCAACCCCGTGCCCTTGCAATGCTGCTTCAATGGCGGGGAGTAAGTCGGACCCTCCAATCAGAAACTCGACCGGATCGTCCAGAATGTCCAGTTCTTCCCCCAAAGTATCTTTCAGCGTCCAAGTGAGGGCTACGACGCAATGTTGAGTGATTTCCATGGCGGAATTGTCGCAGCAAGAATTGCAATTTGTTTTCAATTGCGCAGAAAATGTCTCCATGAAAATTCACGAACCACTGGCGCTGCTCGGAGGTCTTACCCCCGCGATGTTTATGCGTAACCATTGGCAGAAGAAGCCTCTTCTGATTCGTCAGGCCATCAAGGGGTTTGTCCCACCGGTGGGCCGGTCCGATCTGGTCTCGCTGGCCGCATCCGGTGAAGTGGAATCGCGTTTGGTCGTACAGGCCGGCGCTGTGGATGGTTCGGGCTGGAAGCTGCGGCACGGACCGTTCGAGCGGCGAGCCCTCCCGCCGTTCAAACGTCCAGGCTGGACATTACTGGTACAGGGCGTCGATTTGCTGGACGAGCGCGTGCATGCGCTGCGTAGACAATTCGATTTCATTCCATCCGCCCGACTCGATGATGTGATGGTCAGCTACGCCACAGACCAAGGCGGCGTAGGACCGCACTTCGACAGTTACGACGTTTTTCTGCTGCAGGCACAGGGACAACGACGATGGCGGATCGGGCGACAGGAGAACTTGCGCCTTTTGCCGAATATGCCACTCAAGATTCTTTCAGATTTTCAACCTGAACAGGAGATGGTTCTTGATCCTGGCGATCTGCTTTACCTTCCGCCGTTGTACGCACACGATGGCGTGGCCGTAGGCGAATGCATGACATATTCTGTCGGGTTTCGCTCGCCGAGTCGCTGTGATCTTGCCAGCGAGTTGTTGCACCGAATCGCGGAAGCGCATGCTCCTGCAGGTTCGGACGTGTTGTACCAGGATCCTCGGCAAGCAGCCACCACGCGTCCCGGCGAAATTCCAGAAAAGGTATCAAAATTCGCCTCCGATGCGGTGTTGCGTGCCCTGCGTGACCCTAGCGCAGCTGCGCGGGCGCTAGGCGAATACTTGACTGAGCCAAAGGCAACGGTCTTGTTTGCGGCGTCTTCAGGCATGGCAACAAAAGGTGTATTGCGCCTAAGCCGTTGCAGCAGGATGCTTTACGACAGTGCGCATGTGTTCATCAATGGAGAGAGTTTCCTGGCTGCGGGGCGCGATGCGTTGCTCATGCGGGAGTTGGCTGACCGCGGCGTATTGGCTGCCGATAGTGTTCAGCGCCTGAGCCACGGCGCCAAAGCTTTGGTAGCAGATTGGATTGATGCGGGGTGGTTGTATGTCGAGTCCTGATCCTCTTGTGTCATTACCTTCGGGTCCGTTCGTTGGTGCACAGGCATTTTCACAACTGGTACGCGACGCACTTGCGACGGCGGCACGGGATGGTTGGAGCGCGATGGTATGGAGCGATCCCAGTTTTCTGGACTGGCCACTACGAGAGCGTGCGGTGGTCGAATCGCTGAATGCCTGGGCACGAAGCGGCCGAAAATTGACACTGCTGGCGGCGCAGTACGATGATGTCCGCCGCTACCATCCGCGTTTTGTGACATGGCGCAGCACCTGGAACCACTTGCTGGACTGTCGTGTTTGCAAAGGAGTGGATTCGGGCGAAGTTCCGAGTGCGCTGTGGAGCCCTCATTGGGTGATTCGGCGACTGGATGTACAACGCTGCACGGGTAATTCTGGCTTTGAACCTCAAAGGCGGGCAGCTCTCCTAGAGGAATTGGACGAACTTCGACGTCAAAGTGGGACAGGGTTTGCAGTCACTACATTGGGTTTGTAGGCTCGGTTAGAGGGTTTTCCCCAGTCTCATCAATGCAATAAAGTACAATCGCGGGCTAGGCAAAAAAGCAAGACGCTTTTATGCCGAAGTCCAGGCGCTAGGTCAACTAGGCCGTTTTGCCATTTTTCGTCAACACACATTGGTTTTCAACATGAACAAATCTCTCGTATTGGCAGCAGTTATTGCTGCCGCTGCCCTCGCTGCCTGCGGTAAGAAAGAAGAAGCGCCTGCTCCGGCACCCGCTCCAGCCGCAGCACCCGCTCCCGCGGCAGTAGCACCTGCGGCACCAGCCGCTCCAGCCGCAGATGCTTCGGCCCCCGCAGCCGCTGCGCCTGCTGCAGCTGCACCTGCAGCCTCGGCTCCCGCCAAGCCCTGATTCGAGACACTTACAAAAAAACCACCCTTGGGTGGTTTTTTTTCGACCGGACTCGGGACCCAATGCCCCAGTTCCGCGTTATTTAACGTCGTCAGCAATGATCTTGAGAATGCGGTTGGCAGTCTCAGACGGGTCTGGGGTTCCCTGTTCGTTTAGCACCGACACCGTGCTGACGTCGCCCGCGCTTACGACCAGTATTTGGTATTTTTGCGTATCACCAGTCTTGCTCGAACTGCTGAACAGTTTGGCAAGGAAGCCTGCGTCGTTACCAGTGCTGGGAGTGGCGACATATCGAACAAAATAGATCCCCTTTTTGCGGTCGCGGTCTTCCACCGTAAAGCCTGCACGATCCAGCGCGAGGCCAACACGCCGCCAGGCGCGATCGAAGCCTTCTTGAACACGTACCACCGTTCTACCATTCTCCGAGGTTACTGCCGACAATGGCTTTGTGGCCACGCTGGTTGCAACCATGGTCTTGGCGCTGTCGCTGCCGACACCTAACTTCACCATGAGGCGTCGCAGGAACTCTGTCTCCAACTCGATGTCCGCAGGGCGCCCTTGCCAGACTGTCTGGTCCTTTGCTTCGGTCGTGTAGATTTCCATCACACCTCTGTGTGTGATGAAGATTTCTGTTTCGCCCTGTGTGTTACGTTCCACCCGGGTGCGGAATTTGTCTCGTTCCGGGGTGGAGTAGAGACCGTCAAACAACTTCCCGATCGTGCTGCGAATCATGTCCTGCGGAATTTTCGCTCTGTTCTCGGCCCAATCCGTCTCCATGATTCCCAAGTCACTCTGGTCCTTCACCAGAATAAATCCATTCTCCTGCCAGAATTCTTTCAGCGGATCCCACAGCTTTTCCGCTGGTCGGGTTACCACCAGCCAGCGCTGATTGCCTGAGCGTTCGATACGCACATCGCCCGCCGAAATGGCGGCAATGGAACTCTTGCCGGTTGGAGTGTTTGCGCGACCCGGCAATGATGAGGCAGAAACAGCTCCATCCACCACGACATACCGCGTATCTCTTGAGAGCTGGGTGAGGTCCGGCGGGACATCGAGTGATGGTGCTTTGGTGGACGTCACGCTACGGTAGTCCACCTTGTCGGTTTCGAGTGCCGAGCAGGCGCACAGGGAAACGGAGATCCCAAGTAGGGCGACTTTTGAAAATGAATTCACAAATTTCCTTGAAATTGAAATGGTCGTCAAATGAGCTCGAGAGAGTGCAATGCTGCCTCAAGAACACGGTGATTGGCTGACGTGAGGGGTGTCATGGGCAGTCGCAACGCTCCTTGGCATTTTCCCATCCGAGCCACGGCCCACTTTACCGGGATCGGGTTGGCTTCGACAAAAAGGGCCTTGTGCAGTGGCAACAAACGGCGCTGGATGTCATTGGCCAACGCCAAATTGCCGGCTATCGCCGCCGCGCAGAGTTCATGCATCTGTCGTGGTGCAACATTGGCAGTCACACTCACATTGCCATGACCACCGCATAGCATCAATGCAATCGCCGTCGGATCGTCGCCAGAGTAGATCGAAAAACCGGGTGGGGCCTCCTTAATTAGCCATTGGGCGCGCTCAATGTTCCCTGTCGCTTCCTTGATGCCGACGATTCCAGGTACTTGCGCAAGGCGCATGACCGTTTCATGGGCCAGATCTGCCACGGAGCGGCCGGGCACGTTGTAAAGCACCATTGGCAAGTCGACTGCCTCCGCGATTGCCTTAAAGTGCTGAAACTGCCCTTCCTGAGTCGGCTTGTTGTAGTACGGCACGACCTGCAATTGGCTGTCTGCCCCGACTTTTTTCGCGAATTGAGCGAGTTCAATGGCTTCCGCAGTGGAATTGGCACCGCAGCCAGCCATGATAGGGACCCGCCCGGCGGCTTGCTCAACGGAGACGCGGATGATTTCGCAGTGCTCGGGTACCGTGACAGTGGGCGACTCGCCGGTGGTGCCGACGACACCGATACAGTCCGTTCCCTCGGCAATGTGCCAGTCGATCAGCTTTCGCAAAGCCGCGTAGTCCACGGAGCCATCGTCATGCATCGGCGTGATGAGGGCCACGATGCTACCTTTGAGTTGACCTTGAGCTGATTTCATTTCGAGTGTTTGGTAGTAGGCAGGCATTCTACCTAGAGCGGGTAGCGATCAAACGGATGGGTTGCTTCGGACAACTCCGGTTTGGCTACAGCGACGATACGCTGCACAAAGCGCTGCGGTTCATCGAGAAAACCCTGTTCATAAGCCACCACATGAAAATCTTCACAGTAACGGAGCAGTTCGCCAGGGCGCAGTAGAAACTCGGCACGTGTGGGGCGGCCGACTGTTTCGTTACCTTGGGTGAAAGTCTCGTAGAGAAGGATGCCCTTGGGTGCCAGGCTCTGTAGCAAGATTGGCATCAATGGACGCCACAAGTAGTTTGTCACGATAACCGCGTCGAACTGCCTGGGTTTTCCCGACACAGCAAGCGGCCAGGTTTCACTTTCCATGTCCGCCTGTACCAGCGTGGCGCGGCTTGACAAATGCAGGGCTCCCGACAGGTCGCGATCAATTCCTGTCACCCGATGGCCGTGATCGGCAAACCACTGTGTGTGCCGTCCAGCGCCGCATGCCACATCGAGCACATCCGCATAGGCCTTTAACAAATGCGTCCAACGAGTTATCCAGGGTGATGGGGGCATTTCCATGGTTAAACTGGTATCCCTAAAAGCAGGCCCACAGATCATTCACCATTTGCACGAGAAAGTCCGGGCGGGTATAGAGATAGAAAACGCTTCCCAGAACGGTGGCTGCCACGACAGCCATGAGCAAACGTCCTGAAGTTTTCATGCGGCGCTGGCTCTTGTTGCAGGCGGACGGGAAATTGCATTTTCCTTGACGGGGAGATTGATCAAAGCAGCCGCGATGCCCAATCCTATCGCGATATACCAGACGACGTCATAGCTGCCCGTGGTGTCGTACAGGTATCCGCCGAGCCATACCCCCATGAAAGAGCCAATTTGGTGGCTGAAAAATACAAATCCACCGAGCATGGACAGGTGCGCAACGCCGAATATCTGCGCGACGGTGGCATTGGTGGGCGGTACGGTCGACAACCACAGAACACCCATCACCGCGGAAAAGAGATACACACTGATGGGTGTCAGAGGTGCCATCAGAAACACGGTGATTGCCACCGATCGAGCGAAATAGATGAATGCCAAAATATTCTTCTTTTGCATTTTCTGCCCAAGCACTCCGGCGGCATAGGTCCCAAAGACGTTGAACAAGCCTATCAGAGCCAGGGAATAACTCGCCACTTGCGGCGTGAGTCCGTTATCACGCAGGTAGCTTGGCATGTGCACACCGATAAAGACCACCTGGAATCCACACACGAAATAGCCTGCCATCAGCAACTGGAAGCTGGGGTACTTGAATGCTTCCAGCAATGCCTGCAGGATGGTTTGATCGCGCTGGGGAGTAGTCGCTGCGTCAAACGTCGGCTCCCGCAGTCCCCAGGCCAGCGGAACCATGAGCAGACAGGCCAACCCAAGCAAAACCAGTGCCTGCTGCCAGCCGAACTGGCTGATCAAGAACCCCTCCGTTGGCACCATGAGAAATTGACCAAATGAGCCCGCTGCAGCCGCAACGCCCATCGCCCAGGATCGATTCTCTGCACTGACGTTGCGACCAATGACGCCGTAGATCACTGCATACGTCGTTCCCGCCTGCGCCATACCGATCAGTATTCCGGTACTCAGAGAAAAGAGCAGAGCTGTGGTGGCGTAGGCCATGCCGATCAGTCCCACTGCGTACAGGATCGAGCCACCCATGATGACGCGAAATGCCCCGAACCGATCGGCCAGCATGCCAGCAAAAATGCCGGTGACTCCCCACACCAGATTCTGAATCGCCAAGGCGAAAGCGAAAGTTTCACGAGTCCAGTTCTGCGCCTGAGTGATCGGCTGAAGCCAAAGACCAAACCCGTGACGCACGCCCATGGACAGGGTCACAATGGTGGCTCCACAGGCCAATACCTGCAGGGTGGAGAGCTGTTTTTGGGCCATCGTCATCCCCCGATTGTCGCCAATCCTGCGTGTTTGCGCGTTACTGGAATTGCTGCGGGGAAAAGCAGGCTGTTGTTATGTACAGGAAAACGCGATCCTGCGTCTACAATCGCGCCCTATGTCTGTCAAACCCAACTCCGAATATTCCGAAGGATCGATCCGTGTCTTGAAAGGGCTGGAGCCTGTCAAACAGCGACCCGGCATGTACACCCGTACCGATAACCCGTTGCACGTGATCCAGGAAGTTCTGGACAACGCCGCGGATGAGTCACTCGGTGGCTATGGGAAAAAAATTAAGGTCATTGTGCACACCGATGGTTCCGTCACGGTTGAGGACGATGGACGCGGCATCCCGTTTGGCATGCACCCCGAAGAAAATGCACCGGTGATCGAGCTGGTATTTACGCGCCTGCATGCCGGTGGCAAATTCGACAAGGGCAAGGGTGGTGCCTACAGTTTTTCGGGTGGTCTGCACGGCGTGGGCGTGAGTGTGACCAACGCCTTGGGCAAGCGTCTGGAGGCTACCAGCTACCGTGAGGGTTCGGTGGCTCGGATCGTATTTGCGGGTGGGGATGTCGACGAGCCATTGCAGATTCGCAAGGCGGTCGAGGGTGACCGCAAGTCCGGCACCACGGTGCGAGTCTGGCCAGATGCCAAGTATTTTGAGTCTGCGGCGCTACCCATGGCTGACCTGACCCACTTGCTGCGCAGCAAAGCGGTGCTCATGCCGGGTGTGAGTGTGTCGCTCATGGTGGAGAAGACCAAGGAGTCCCAGACCTGGCTCTACAAGGGTGGTTTGCGCGACTATCTCGAGCAAACCTTGAACGGGGAGCCGGTGATCCCGATGTTTGATGGTGAAGGTTTTGCCGACGCCCACAGCGACAATTTCGCGGAAGGCGAGGGCGCGGCTTGGTGCGTGGCATTTACCGAAGAGGGGCAACCGGTACGCGAGAGCTATGTCAACCTCATCCCGACCAGCGCGGGCGGCACCCACGAGAGCGGACTGCGTGATGGGCTGTTCACGGCAGTCAAGAGTTTCATCGAGTTCCATTCGTTGCTGCCCAAGGGCGTGAAGCTCATGCCCGAGGATGTGTTTGCGCGGGCCAGCTATGTTCTGTCGACCAAGGTACTTGACCCGCAGTTTCAGGGACAGATCAAGGAGCGCCTGAACTCCCGCGACGCAGTGCGCCTGGTGTCGAGTTTTGTGCGGCCGGCGCTGGAGTTGTGGCTCAACCAGCACGTCGACTACGGAAAGAAACTCGCGGAACTCGCCATCAAGGCCGCACAAAGCCGGCAAAAGGCGGGGCAGAAGGTCGAAAAGCGCAAGAGTTCAGGGGTGGCGGTTTTGCCAGGCAAACTCACGGATTGCGAAAGCCGAGACATTGCCTACAACGAAGTGTTTCTGGTCGAGGGCGATTCAGCTGGTGGCAGCGCCAAAATGGGGCGAGACAAGGAAAACCAGGCGATCCTTCCCTTACGCGGAAAGGTGCTCAATACCTGGGAAGTGGACCGGGACCGTCTGTTTGCCAACACGGAGATTCATGACATTTCGGTCGCAATCGGTGTCGACCCGCACGGTCCCAACGACACGCCGGACTTGAGTGGACTGCGCTATGGCAAGGTTTGCATATTGAGCGATGCGGACGTGGATGGCTCGCACATCCAGGTTTTGCTTCTTACGCTGTTTTTCCGCCACTTTCCCAAACTGATCGAGACTGGGCACGTGTTTGTAGCCCGCCCGCCATTGTTTCGGGTGGATGCCCCCGCCCGCGGCAAGAAGCCTGCATCCAAGGCGTACGCGCTCGATGAAGGTGAACTCACGGCCATTCTCGACAAACTGCACAAGGAAGGTGTTCGTGAAGGCGCCTGGAGCATCAGCCGGTTCAAAGGCCTGGGAGAGATGAATGCCGAGCAGTTGTGGGACACCACGCTCAATCCGGACACACGTCGGTTGTTGCCCGTCACTTTAGGCGCCATTGATTTTGGACAAACTGAAGTGTTGATCACCAAGCTGATGGGCAAGGGTGAAGCTGCTGCCCGACGCGAGTTGATGGAGCTGCACGGCGACTCTGTCGAGATTGACGTTTAGCTATGAATTTGGTAGCTGGTTACGCTTGCTGTACGGGCGTCAGGAGCATATTTGGTTCATATCTTTGGTTACCGATCGGCGACTGGTGTATCGGCAATCGCCTCATGGTGGGGTACCACAAATCGGCTATTGCCGATACCCCAGTCACCTCCGTCCAAGTATGCGAGAAATCTTGAAAATCTATTTTTGGGCGTGCCAACTGATCACGGAGGTAAGGGGTTGGGCGGCTGACGATTTGTGGTACCCCACCATGAGGAAGCTGCCCAATCCCTTATCTCCGTAGCGAACGAAGTAACAAGTCAAAAAGACAACAACCCGATGACCGACCAACCCCTACTTGACTTAGCCCAACCGGATGACGGTGGCGATGACCAACTCAACCTGGCAACTTACGCTCAGCGCGCGTATCTTGAATACGCCCTGAGCGTTGTGAAGGGCCGCGCACTGCCCGATGTGTGCGACGGCCAAAAACCGGTGCAGCGACGCATTTTGTATTCCATGGCGCGGATGGGACTGGGGTTTGGTGGTCCCAATGGCAATACGGGTGCGCGGCCGGTCAAAAGTGCGCGCGTGGTGGGTGATGTACTGGGCCGCTTTCATCCCCATGGGGACCAGGCTGCCTACGACGCTCTAGTGCGCATGGCGCAGGACTTTTCTCAACGCTACCCGTTGATTGATGGTCAGGGCAATTTTGGCTCCCGTGACGGCGATGGTGCGGCCGCCATGCGTTATACCGAAGCACGGCTGTCCAGGATCACCAGTTTGCTGCTCGATGAGATCGACCAGGGCACTGTGGACTTTCAGCCCAACTACGACGGCTCCACCGAAGAGCCCAAGCAGTTGCCGGCACGGCTACCATTCTCACTTCTCAACGGTGCCAGCGGCATTGCGGTCGGCCTGGCGACTGAAATTCCGAGTCACAACCTGCGCGAAATTGCTGATGCCTGTGTAGCCTTGATCAAGACGCCGGCTCTGGACGACGAGGCATTGGCAGCGTTGGTGCCAGGCCCCGATTTTCCGGGTGGCGGGCAGATTATCAGCAGCGCGGCCGATATTGCCGAGGCGTATCGTACCGGGCGCGGCTCGCTGAAAGTGCGTGCCCGCTGGAAAATTGAAGACTTGGCGCGCGGGCAGTGGCAACTGGTGGTAACCGAGCTGCCGCCGGGTGTGAGCAACCAACGGGTGCTGGAAGAAATCGAGGAGTTGACCAACCCGAAGGTCAAAGCCGGCAAGAAGGCGCTGTCGCAGGAGCAGACCCAGTTGAAAGCCAGCGTGCTCGCCGTGCTCGATGTGGTGCGCGATGAGTCCAACAAGGATGCGCCAGTGCGACTGGTGTTTGAGCCCAAAACCAGCCGCATCGAGCAGCAGGAACTGATCACCGCGTTGCTGGCGCACACCAGCCTTGAGACGTCTTCGCCCATCAATCTGACGATGATCGGTCTGGACGGTCGGCCCACGCAAAAGTCCTTCAGGCAAATGCTGCAAGAATGGATTGCATTTCGTCAGGGGACCATCGAGCGGCGTTCGCGCCACCGCTTGGGCAAAGTGCTGGATCGCATCCACATTCTGGAAGGTCGGCAACTTGTCTTGCTCAACATTGACGAGGTGATCGCCATTATCCGCCAGTCCGACGAACCCAAATCGGCGTTGATGGAGCGGTTCCGGCTTTCCGAGCGCCAAGCCGAAGACATTCTCGAGATCAGACTGCGCCAATTGGCGCGACTGGAGGCCATCAAGATCGAGCAAGAGTTGACCGAGTTGCGAACCGAACAGGGGAAACTCGAGGAGATTCTGGGCAGCCCGGCGGCGCTGCGGCGCTTGATGGTCAAGGAGATTGAGGCTGACGCCAAGGTTTTTGCCGACCCGCGCCGCACGCTCATTCAGGCCGAGAAAAAGGCCGTGCTGGAAGTCAAAGTGGTGGACGAGCCCGTGACCGTGGTAGTGAGCCAGAAGGGATGGGTGCGTGCCCGCACCGGACACGGCCACGAGGCGGCGGCGTTTGCGTTCAAGGCGGGTGATGGCCTGTACGGAACGTTCGAGTGCCGTAGTGTCGACACCCTGCTGGTATTTGGATCCAACGGGCGTGTCTATTCGGTGGCGGTCTCGCTGCTGCCCGGTGGTCGGGGCGACGGGCAGCCGGTTACCACATTGATTGACCTGGAAAGTGGCACCCAGTTGCTGTACTACTTTGCTGGTCCGTCCAGCGCCACGTTGCTACTGAGCGGAACGGGCGGCTACGGTTTCTTGGCGACAGTGGATAACATGGTCTCGCGCCAGAAGGCGGGCAAGGCATTTGTCACCTGCAACGAGGGTGAGACGTTGTGTTGCCCCTCATTGGTGTCCGGCGCGCAGGGCAGGGTGGTAACCGCAGGCACTCCGGCAGCAGTAGTTCTACCGGCGACACATGTTGCATGTGCATCCATTGGTGGCCGAATTCTCACGTTCGACATTGCCGAACTCAAATCCATGGCCAATGGCGGACGTGGCTTGATGCTGATCGATCTAGAAACCAAGGATGCGCTCGCTGGGGCTGCCGCCTATACGCGCAGTGTGCGTATCGAAGGTACTGGGCGCGGCGGCAAAGAGCGTGAGGAAACACTGGAGATTCGCAGTTTGAACAATGCCCGCGCCGCAAGGGCGCGCAAGGGAAAGGCAGCGGATCTGGGGTTCAAGCCGAGTCGCATCACGCGCGTCGAGTGAAAGAAGAAGTCATCACCTCGCCTGCCAACGCCCCGATGACGCTGACGGGCCTTATTTCTGCCTACGTGCGTCGTAACTGGCGTCCGTACCTGCTTTCGGCATTGATGTTGGCATCGGTCAGTGCGCTGACAGTGTTTATTCCGCGCCAGGTCGGACGTGTGGTGGATGGTCTTGCCAACGGCAGCCTTGGACACGAAGCGTTGTTATGGCAACTCGGCACATTGATACTCGCAGGCGTGCTCATCTATTTTCTGAGGGTGGCCTGGAGGCTGCAGTTGTTTGCTGCCAGCTACCGTCTGGGGGCCGAACTCCGCACGCGTCTGTACGCGCGCCTGTGCCAGCAGGGGCCGCACTTCTTTCATCAGCGTGGTACCGGAGACTTGATGGCGCTGGCCACCAACGATATCGACTCGGTGGAGATGGCTTCGGGCGAGGCCATGCTGGCCGGGTTTGATGGCACGCTGACGCTGATCCTCGTGGTGGCCATGATGACGCTGGGTATTGACTGGCGCTTGGCTGTGGCGGCTTTGTTGCCATTTCCATTCATGGCATTCGCTTTCTGGCGCATTTCGTCGCACATCCATCAGGCGTCCAAAGACTCTTTGGAGCGGTTTGGCAAGCTCAATGACCATGTGCAGGAAACACTCACGGGAGTGCGCACCCTGCGCGCTCTGGGGCTCGAGGCGCGCAGTGCCAAGGTGTTTGCCGACTTGGCCGAGAGTGCGGCCAGTGCCAGCCTGCGGGCGCAGCGCTGGGAGGCAGCCTTTGAGCCGGCCGTAGGTATCGCGCTGATCAGTGCCACTGTGCTCACTTTTGGGGCGGGTGGCATTCTGGTGTGGCAGGGCGACCTCACTATTGGCGCGTTGACCGCATTCACCATGTATTTGGGGCAACTCATCTGGCCCATGTTTGCAGCGGGTTGGGTTCTGGCGCTTCTCGAGCGTGGCCGCGCAGCCTGGGGGCGCCTGCAACCCACGCTGGATGCACCGCTGTCCATTGAAGACCACGGTGAGCACGCGGTAATTGAGCCGGGTGCGCTGGTTTTTCAGGACGTGACATTTTCCTACCCTGGCCAGCCGGCACACGCACTGGCGAAGTTCAATCTCCACGTTGCAGTGGGAGATACGTTGGGCATCGTAGGCGCTACCGGAGCCGGAAAATCCAGTGTGCTGCGTCTGATTTTGCGGCAGTACATGGCGCAGCAAGGTCAAGTGCGCTGGGGCCGTCACGCACTGCACGACTACAGATTGGATGCATTGCAGAAGGCCATCAGTTGGGTGCCGCAGGAGCCCTTCTTGTTTTCCGCTTCGGTTGCAGAAAACATCACCCTGGGTAAGGCAAGCGCGAGTCGGGATGACATTGAGCGCGCGGCGCGCCAAGCCTGCATTCACGACGATATCGTGCGCATGCCACAGGGCTATGACACCAAGGTAGGTGAAAAGGGAGTGACCTTGTCAGGCGGGCAGCGCCAACGCGTGGCGATTGCCAGAGCCTTGCTGGCCGATGCTCCCTTGCTGCTGCTTGACGATGCGCTGTCCGCAGTAGATACGCACACCGAGACAACGATTCTGGAACACCTGGAGGCGTTGCGACGCGGTAGTGCCAGCAGAATCACTGTCATCGTCAGCCACCGACTCAGCGCAGTGGCGCGTGCCAATCACATTATCGTGGTGGACGGTGGCCGCATTGTCGAACAAGGTGACCACGAAGCCCTGATTGCCAGTGGCGGATGGTACGCCGCTCAGTGGCGTTACCAACAACTGGAAGCGAGCCTGGATGCTGACTGACACCCCGTTCCAGCGGCACAATGTGCGCCGTGCCGTGGCGCTGCTGGTTCATTCCGCTGCCACCGAGCATCACCATGTGTGGAAAGGCTGCGGCTGGCTGATTGTTGCGGCTCTGCTGGAAGCGGCAGGGCCATTGCTTGGCAAGTACTTCATTGACCATGTGCTATTGCCGCGGCACTTTGAACTGACCCAGGTCGTGCTGTTGCTGGGCGGTATCCTTCTGGCCGGGTCGATGGGCAGCATAGTCCGTTATACCCAACTGACCCGCCTTGCCGGCGTGGCGATGCGCTCCGTGCGCCGCTTGCGTGAAGAGGTCTACGGGCACGTGATGCGACTGCCGATGGCATTTTTTGACAAGGCCATTACCGGACAATTGGTGAGTCGGGTCACCAACGACACCGAGCAGGTGAAAAACCTGTATGTGCAAGTGCT
>JFJP01037102.1_pt1 | contig 60984 bp, 47 predicted proteins | sample 431651 | NCBI WGS metagenome assembly JFJP01 (sample SAMN02602958, study PRJNA72255) | Microbial mat metagenome, whole genome shotgun sequencing project. | biome: fresh water; feature: sink hole; material: water; isolation source: purple microbial (photo- and chemosynthetic) mats found in... | reverse complement strand
TCGTTGGCTTTATGAAAAGAGCCAACTAAAAATTCGTTGCTTTGGAGTCCGTCTTTTACATCGTAGTTTCTAACCTTCAGTGTCTTGCGGTTGAGTTTGCATAATCCGTTGTTGGTACTCATCCATAAAAAGCCTTCATTGTCTTCCAATATACCCATTACCACGTCGTTAGGCAAACCATCGTCTTCATTTATTCGTGTAAACAGATTGATTTTTCTATCAAATCTGGTAAGGCCACCGCCTTTGGTGCCCATCCAGAGTATGCCTTCTGAGTCTTCGAAAACAGAATATACACGATTGTCGCCCAAAGAGTTGGTGTCGTTGTCTAAGGATTTGAATGCCTCAAATTTATTTGATTTTCCGTCCCATTTGTTTATGCCACCACCAAATGTTCCAATCCAATAAATACCGTCGCGGTCTTGAATGATAGAAGTAACCATGTCATTGGAAAGGCTATTTGGGTCGGCGCTGCTATTTTTGAAAGCGGTGAAAGTATTTTCTTTACGGTTGTACAGATTTAGGCCTCCGCCATAAGTCGCCACCCATAGGTTCTTCTGTTTGTCTTCATATACCCTGAAAATACGGTCGTTGCTCAAGCTTCCGGGAACATTGGGGTTCGATTTGAATACTTTGAATTTGAGAGTCTTCCGGTCGAATAGGTTCAAACCGCCTCCATCGGTACCCACCCAAAAGTTTCCAAAGGAGTCTTCGAGTATAGTGCGTACATGGTTGTGACTTATACTACCGGCATCAAACGGATTGTGCAGGAAGCGAGTAAATGTATTGGTTTCTGTATTCCAGCGATTGAGTCCGCCATCTACAGTACCTATCCAAAAATCTCCGCTTTTGTCTTGGTAAACAGATCTTACTTGGCTAGTACTAAGTGAGTTTGAGTCGTATGGGTTGTGCCTGAAAATATCGAGCCCTTCTACTGTACGGTTCCATTTGTTTATACCACCAAGCGAGGTTCCTACCCATAGTACTCCGGTACGGTCCTGAAAAAGAGATAGTACATGGTTTACACTGAGGCTGAAATTGAAAGTAGGATCGTGCGTGTAGCTAGTAAATTCATCTGTTGAAATATCGAATTTGTTTAAACCACCTTTTTCAGTTCCTATCCAAAGCAACTTTGTCTGGTCGAGAAATAGGGTAGTAATGGCATTGTCGTTGAGTGCTTTTGGGTTGTTTGCTTTGGTAGTATAGGATCTTGCACTTGCACTCAGGTTGCCGTTGTTGTTTTGCAAACTCAGTTTGTTCAGGCCATTATCGGTACCAAGCCAAATGGTATTTTTATCTTGTCTGGCAAACGAAGTAATCTTATTGCTGCTAATTCCACTATTTTGCTGGGTAAAACTGGTAAACATACCACTGGATGTATTTAATATGCTCAGACCTTTGTTGGTGGCTATCCATATATTCCCTTCTTCGTCTTCCTCAATGCGAGAAATATAGTTTCCGGCGATGGATTTATCGTCGCCCGCTATGTTTCTGTATGTATGTGTAGTTCTGAGTTTTCTGTTGAATTTTATTAAGCCGTTGGCGGTACCTATCCAAAAGTTCTTTTGTTTATCTTCGTAAATAGTTATTACATTTTCGAAACCAGGTTGCTGGTCGCGGTCGTTCATATAAGATACTGCATAAAATTTGTTTTGCAGGCTGTTGTATACACATACGCCATTGTTTTGTGTACCAATCCAAAGTAAGCCTTCAGAGTCTTCATAAATGGTATTTATGGCGTTGCTCACCACCGAATTGGGATCATCGGGGCGATGTCTGAAAATCTTGATAGAATATCCATCGTATTTATTGAGGCCATCGATGGTTGCAAACCACATAAAACCTGTACGGTCCTGTATGATGGCATTGACGGTACTTTGCGAAAGACCGTTTTCGAGCGATATTTTTGTAAACTTAATGCTGTTCTGTTGTGCTGAACTATTTAAAGCCAAGGCAATAAGCAACAGTGTATATAGTATTGAATTTTTGAAAATCGTAATCATAAATTTATCTTTACACAAAAGGGAAAGAATGGAATGTAAACCAAATAAGGTACCAAATTAGCAAAAAATTAAATATTTAGTTCAAAATTATTCACCTATTATTTTCACCAGTACTCTTTTGCGCCTCATGCCGTCAAATTCACCATAAAAAATTTGTTCCCAAGGGCCAAAGTCGAGCTTTCCATCGGTAATGGCAACTACTACCTCTCGCCCCATGATGGTACGTTTTAAATGCGCATCAGCATTGTCTTCGTAGGTGTTGTGCTTATATTGGTTGTGAGGCTTTTCGGGGGCAATTTTTTCGAGCCAGGTTTCTATATCTTGATGTAGGCCTTGTTCGTCATCGTTTATAAAAATACTTGAAGTGATGTGCATAGCATTTACGAGTATCAATCCTTCTTTTATGCCGCTTTCAGCAAGGCATTTGTTTATTTCGGGAGTGATGTTGATGAGCTGCCTGCGCGATGGAATGTGAAACCAAAGTTCTTTTCTGAAAGATTTCATATATTCTAAAATATTAAGGTGTAGGTTTTTTATTTTATGGCTTTTCTGTTTTCTGCGAAAACACGGATAAAATTTCCGCTCCAAATTTTTTCAATGTCACTTTCAGTGTAGTTACGTCTCAGCATTTCGGCTGTAAGCATATATAGTTGCGACACATCTGCACAGTCTGCGAGACCTCCGCCACCATCGAAATCGGTACCAATACCCACATGTTCTATACCAGTCACTTTAATCATATGGTCGAGGTGGTCTATGGCTTGTTTTACTGTGGCTAAATCGCCCGGATATTTAGCTTCTATGGCATAATACTCAACCACAGCCGAATCTCTCTGCTCAGGGGTAAGTTTTTCCCAAACAGGGTATTTTGCGCTAAATATTTGCATGGCAGCATCGTAGTCGGGGTTTGGGGTTGGGGCCTTCACATAGTCGCTAAGTATACAAAGTTGAGCTACACCACCATTATATGCAATTTGTCTGAGCTGTTCATCGTTGAGATTGCGCGGATGGTCACAAATGGCGCGGGCGCTGCTGTGGCTAGCTATGATAGGTTTTTTCGATAGCCGCATTACATCGGCAAAACTGTCTTCAGATATGTGCGATACGTCTGACATGATGCCCAAGCGTTCCATTTCTGCAATTACTTTCTCGCCAAAAGCACTTACTCCTTCATGTATCTTGCCATTCTTGTCGGTAGATGAGTCGCAAATATCATTGTTCCAAGAGTGGCAAAGGGTGATGTAGCGTGCTCCTTTTTTGTAAAAATGGGCAATACGACTCAAGTCTAATCCTATGGGAAAACCATTTTCCATACCCAAGTATATGGCTCGTTTCCCGAGTTTTTTGAGTTTCAGAGCATCTTCCGGTTCGTAGGCCAAGGCAGCACCTTGTATGTTCTGATTTATTTTGGTGTTTATGAGGTCGAAAATATTGTTGGCATCGTTGTATGCTTTTTCTCTGTTTTCGGGGGTTAGTTCGGTTTGGCCTAAAAACACTGCAAAAAATACCGACCAGAGCCCGCCTTCCTGCATACGCATTAAATCTACTTTTGAGCCTTGCAAACTGCTATTGTTTTGCTCAAAATCGTATTTTTTGTTGCTCATCCACAAGGGGGTGTCTGCATGCGAATCGAGGGTAAGTATTTGTTTGTGCAACTCTTTGGCTTGTTTTACAAAATCGTCGTTGGTGTTTGATTGTGCCAAAAGCCCGTTCACCCAAGATGGGGCAATAAGCAAGCTTGAGCCTGCTAAAATGCTGTTTGATATAAATTTACGTCGGCTGGTCATGCTATCATTTTATAGCTCTATTTTACCCGAAAAGTATAAAAAAAATGCCAGCCTAGTAAATATTTTTTTGGTTTTACTTTTTAATGAAATGGAATATGTGCGCCCTATATTTTCGTAAAATGTTTATTTTAGTTTAAACTTTTCAAATACCTGAGTCTTGCGCTAATGGATGTGTTTATATTTGCACGTATTTCATGCAAAATCATAAACAGTCCTATATGCGTGCGGTTTACATATATTGCTTCGCGCAAACCTCTGGCTGAATTTATTTTGCGTATGCTTTTGTCTTCGCCAAATTCACGTCCCTGGGCTATGAGCGAATCGAAAAATGAATCGTCGCCAAAATCGAAAGTCTCGTGCTGAAATGGTAGAATGACTTTACTTACTACTTTGGTCATCATGCCTATTACCAATTCTTGCACTTCGGGTGTGTCGGTAGGTAGTATCATATTCATGCCTTTTAGTAAGTCTATATATTCTTGCCCCAGGTTGTTGTAATCGAACTCAATAAGCTTAAAATACATATGATAAAATGATTCAGAAATAACCGATACGCAACCAAAATCCAGAATTCCGAGTTGTTCATCCGGCGTAACGACAAAGTTACCGGGATGAGGATCGGCATGCATTTTATGCAATACATGTATTTGGTATGTGTAAAAGTCCCAAAGCGATTGTCCCAGTTTGTTCCTGGTTTCTTGAGATGGGTTTGTTTTCAGATATTCCTTCAGTGGAATTCCTTCGAGCCAGCCCATGGTGAGTATTGATTTGTTTGAAAATTCGGGATAGTACTCCGGAAAAACGAGGTGCGGCAAATGCTTGCATTCTTGCGTGAGCATTTGAGCGTTTTTAAGTTCGAGTGTATAGTCGGTTTCTTCAATCAATTTGGTTTCAACTTCGCTCATGTAATATTCTACTTCGTCCTTGTTGAGATTGAAAAGGCGCATGGCAAATGGTTTTACAATGGCCAAATCTGACTTTATGCTATCGGCTATTCCAGGATATTGGATTTTGACTGCTAGTTTGTTCCCGTTTTGCAACGCACTGTGCACCTGTCCTATAGATGCTGCATTCACTGCCACTTTCGAGAATTCGTTGAATATTTCGAACGGACTTTTGCCAAAACTCTTGCGAAAGGTGTTTACAATAAGTGGCAACGAAAGGGGCGGCGCTTTGAACTGAGCCATGGCAAACTGCTCGTTGTAGGCCTCAGGCAGGGCTTCGTTCATGCTCAGCATTTGTGCTACTTTCAGCGCACTTCCTTTGAGCTGGCTTAGGGCATCGTATAGCTCAGCTGCGTTTTTTTTGTGCAGATCGTCGTCATTTACTTCATCGCCAATGAGTTTCTGCGAATAGTGTTTTAAGTAGTTTCCGCCCACTTTGGCGCCAGCCTTCAGAAATTTTGTAGCTCTGGCCACCTTACTGGTGGGAATTTTATCTTGTTCTTTCATCCGTTTTTTTTTGTATTAAAAATTTTACCATATCAAATCCCGAATCTATGAGGTTACGCCCCAATATATCGGCTATCAGGTTGGTAGTTTTTTCGATGGCTGCATCGGTATTCAGGTTATTTTCGCTTTTGTCTGCGCTCCAAAATCGAATCAGGTATACCGTTTGCATCCAAATGAGGTAATGATTATACCCGTCTATCACTTTGCGAGATTCCATCATCCCCGAATCTATCCCTTCGTTTATAATTTGTTTGTAAATATTCATGAAATGGTTTTTGTGGTCACTCAGACATTCAGGCACTATCTGAAGCAATCCGGTGTGTTTGAACAAAAGTCTGACGTAGGCTTGTTGTTCGCTCATTTGCATGAACAAGGTAAAATAAAAAGCTGCTAGCTTTTCATAAACATTGTAGCTTTTGAATATTTCGTCGGAGTTGAGTACCTCAACTGATTTTTCCAACCAATGTTTCCATATTGCAGTTCGCAAATTCAGTGCGTTTGGCTGAGAAATCAAGTTTTCACCTTGTCTATTCAAGAGTTTACCGAACTGGTACGAAGAAAGTATTTTGTGGCTACTTACGCACATTTCCATGTACTTAGGTTCTAAATTTTCATCTTTCAACATAATTTATTTCTAATTTTATTCTAAAAATCAAAATTACTTTTTATTTTTATACCTTTGAAGAACGAATAAAGCGATGTTTTCGTTTTCTGATTTAGAAATTTTTGCAGATATATATATGGAAAATATTGTTATCAAAGGAAATAAAAAAATGCCCTCTGTAAATTTTGATGCACAGGAAGGGATGTTGGAAATTAGCGGAAGGTCAATTGTTGAGAACGCTCCAGCATTCTACGAGCCTTTGATTCAGTGGATTGATTTGTATGCGAAACAGATGTGCCCTAAGACTGTTGTAAATATCAAGATGGATTATTTCAACACCAGTTCTTCGAAATGGATTTTTACTATGGTGAAGAAAATACGGGAATTGTATGATATAAATGATAACGTTGAAATAAATTGGTATTACGACGATGATGACATTTTGGAATATGCTGAAATCATTCAGAAAATTACCAAATTGCCTATCAAAATGATTCACAATATAATTTAGTCAATTGCCTATACTTTTGAGGTGCCATTGAACAACAAAAAAACGTTGATTAGTTTTGGAAAGCTAATCAACGTTTTTTTTTGGGATAAATGAATCAGATTCAACTACCTAGTCAAATAGGCCGCCTAATTTTTTACCTAAGTCTTTGCCAAAGTCTTTTGCTTTGTCCATAAGCTTATCTGCGCCCGGAAAATACTGCGAAAGTTTCTCTATGATTTCATTGTCTTTGTCCATGCCAAGCATGTTGAGCAGAGCACCTTCATTTTCAGCTACTCCGGTTTCTTTATTGCCCAATTTTGACATTACAAACGGAACCAAAGTCTGAGCCACTGTACCTGCCTGCGTTGCATCTATGCCAGTGTGCTGTATGAGGCCTGATACGCTGTTGCCTATTATGTTGGCCACAATCGGGTTGGTTTGGTCTACCGGCGATTGTCCGTTGAACATTGACATCAGGTCGGTGAGTTGACCGCCCAACGCAGCAGTTTTAAGACCATCAAAAACAGAACTTTTGGTAACATCCAGTGCTGAACCTAATTGTGTTTCAGATAGGCCTGCTTTTTGCATGAGCTCTGTGCCTAGCATTTCTTTTCCTTGTTGAATCAACTGATCTATCATTTTGCTTTGTTTTAAAGTTAAAAGTTTCATCTAATTTACTTGTTTTTTCAATGATTTTATACTAATTTGGATTGAATTACCGTTTTCTGAGGTATGTTGTAAAACATAAATTGATTTTAATCCAACTCACTTATGAAAATTCTTTCTAAAACATTTATAGCTATAGTATTGATTTTTGGTAGCTTTCTTCCAAGCACTGCTCAGGTAGTTGATTTACCGGATGAAGCCCGCAAAGCAGCCGATTATGTCAATAAAATTCGTGCAAACCCCTCGGCATACTCTTCAAGTTTTGGTGTAAATCTTTCAGATGCGCCTGCTATGCCTGCTTTGGTTTGGAACGAAACTTTGGCAAAAGTGGCTATGAAAAAAGCCCGTGATATGGCCAGCCGCGAATATTTCGACCATGTGACTCCCGAAGGTGATGGCATAAACATCATGATTCACGAAGCGGGCTATACACTTGAGTCCGCTTGGGTTTCTAGTCGATCTTCCAATTATTTTGAATCCATTAGTGCGGGTGTATTTCCGGGCGAAGCTGCCATTAAGGACCTGATAATTGACGAAGGAGTGAATCCTCCCGGCCACAGGCAACACTTATTGGGTATGAAAGATTTTTGGGCAAATTGCACAGATATTGGCATTGGGTATGTTAGAAAGCCTAATTCTATATATCAGTATTATATGGTAGTGGTGATTGCCAAACAGACTTGGTAATCTTGTCTTATTGTTTTTTAATCCCAAATTCAGCATTTAGTGTTAATCATGTTTTATGGAGCACATGAATTGATATTATTTAGTCAGATAATCTGGACTTTATGAATTCAACTTCCCGGAAGTTTTGGAACTACCGGGAAGTCCTCATAGATTTATGTGATAGTTTTTAATCTGGGGTTAAACAAAATCTATAGAAAAATACTTTATTACAATATTCTTCGAAACCCTCTGTTTGAAACACAAAAGCATACCATGCTATTTTATATCAAATTCCAGAAATGTTTCACCTTCAATAGATGCTTTCAGATGATCGCCAATTTGAACGGGACCGACTCCTGCAGGTGTACCTGTAAAAATGAGATCGCCAATCTTGAGGGTGAAAAACTGAGATAAATAACTGATTATGTAGTCTATGTTAAAAATCATGTCTTTCGTGTTGCCATTCTGCATCAGTTCACCGTTTTTGTGCAGGCTAAACTGAATGTTTCCTAAATCCGGGAAATTGGTTTTAGGAACAAATTTGCCGAGTGGGGCGCTGCCATCAAAGGCTTTGGCAATTTCCCAAGGCAAACCTTTGTCTTTGGCTTTCTGCTGCCTGTCGCGGGCAGTAAAATCTATGCCGAGTCCTATTTCGTTGTAATAGCGGTGAGCAAATACGGTGGCTATGTTTTTGCCTACGCGGTCTATTTTTATCACTATTTCAGTTTCGTAGTGTATATCTTTCGAAAAATCGGGGTAAAAAAACGGATCGTTGTTGCGAATAATGGCCGTATCGGGCTTCAGAAAAAAAACAGGCTCAACGGGAACCGGATTGTTTAGCTCTTTGGCATGCTCAATGTAATTGCGACCTATACACAAAATTTTCATACACAAATTTTTATTTTACGTTGTCGAATGCAGTCCTGAGTTTTATGGCAGTAAGTACTTTTTTGGTGTAAAGCGGGAAATCGCCGTTCATCATCCAACTGTAATATCCGGGTTCTTCCTTGAGTATGTCTACCACCGGCTTGCCTTTGTGTTTTCCGAAATTAAAGATTTCAACACCTGCCTCGTTGTATACTATGCGACCTGCAAAATCGGCTGATTTGCCTTGGGTTGTAAAATCGGAAAGTTTACCAATATCGTTGGTGAGGTTGTTGTACCGTTCTAGTTGCGCTTGCAGAATTTCGTAAGTTGCTTTGGTGTCGGCATCGGCAGAGTGCGCATTTACCAAATCTCGCTCACAATAAAACTGATAAGCAGCCCTGAGGGTGCGCTGTTCCATTTTGAAGAAAATGACCTGTACGTCAACAAATCTGTTCTTTTTTAGATCAATATCTGTTTCAGCTCGTATAAACTCTTCAGCCAGCAAAGGGATGTCGAATTTATTGGAATTGTATCCGGCAATGTCTGCTCCATGAAATATGGCAGCCAGCTCTTTTGCAATTTCCTGAAATAATGGTTTCCCTTGCACATCTTTATCATAAATGCCATGTATTTTACTGGCATTTACGGGTATAGGTACCGAGGGGTTTACTATCCACGATTGCGAAATTTCTTTCCCATCCGGAAACACCTTTAGAATAGCAATTTGTACTATCCGGTCTTTGGTTATGTCCAGTCCGGTTGTTTCCAAATCAAAGAAAATGAGAGGCTTAGTTAAATTTAATTTCATGTCAAACTTTCATTGGTCAACAAAGCTAAATAAAAAAAGCAAACCATAAAACTTAACTGCTTTATAGCACGTTATTATTTCCGAAATCTGCCAGAATCCAGTATTTATTTTTTAACAAAAAATTTATACTACCAATTTGTTTAATAGCTGATTAAGATTAGACGTAATGTTATATTTTTGCACTAAAGACAATACGAAATGGAAAAAATACAATATGCCAACATCGATGATTCGAAGTTGCCTATTATAATCATAAAATATGCTGAGTTTGAACCCACTGAAGATGTGTTCGAAGAGTACCTGAAAAAAATGGAATCTTTATATACCCAATATAGCAATTTTATTTTGGTATTTGATGCCTCGCAGTCTAAGTACCTTTCTTCTAAGCTAAGAATTAAGCAAGGGAAATGGATAAATGAAAATGCTGCTCAAATAAAACGGGAATGCATCGCCCAAATATTTGTTGTGCCTAATGCAATGGTAAAAATGCTTTTTCAAGGCATTTTACTAATCACCAAAATGCCTGTACCATACTATGTTGATACTACTGTAAATGAGGCGCTTACTCGGGCAAAGAGTATTTTGTCGTTAAGATAGTGACGTTTGGATATTACAAAAACATTTCCTTTTTATTATTTATGATGAAAATTTACAGATACATATTTTGCTATTTAGTATTGGTGCTTATCCCAATTGGCGTATCAGCACAATCAGATACCTCTGCAATAATGCATGCTGACAGTTTGACCACTGATTCATCCGTGTTACATGACAATTTTTTTGACAACAAAACCGAACAACGGCGAGCAATGATTATGGCCGAATCTGAAGAATTTCGTCAGTTTTTGTTGTATAAATTAGAAGGATTAAACAAGCATCTGAATAAGCACAAGGAAGTACAAATAGCAGACAGTCTTATAACTGTACTCAAAAATAAAGGAATTACATATGTAGATACTGCTGCTCTTTTTATAGATACCCATACTTATTCCATCCTCGATAGTATAAAGCGATTCGAAGATAATTTTTATGATACTGATATCGAAGATATTGATGATATAAAGGCATCGAAATGCGAATCTGAATTGCACACCGAGCTTAATATGCTTACCAACTCATCGACCCAAGTCGATTTGTCTATTCGGAATGCTCCCAGCGTGATAACTGTAATCACAGATGCGCAAATAAAAGCACTCGGTGCTCGTGATATCATGGATGTGCTGCGGCTTGTGCCCGGTTTTCACGTGGCTTTGGGCGAGGCCGGAAATTTGGGGATTGGTGTGCGGGGCAATTGGGCCAACGATGGAAAGGTATTGTTGCTGCTCGATGGGCAGGAAATGAATGATATATACTCTGCTCAACTTACAATTAACAAACGTTTTCCTGTTGATTTTATAAAGCGGATTGAAGTTATACGTGGCCCCGGAAGTATCAATTACGGGGGATTCGCAGAGTTTGCAGTCATCAATATAGTCACATACTCACCTGGAGAAATGAATGGACTCTCCGTTGGTTATTCAACAGGGCAAACCAGTAAAATGCACACTTCAGATTTGTTCAAAATATCCTACGGGAAAAAATGGACCAAGGCTGCGCTTTCTGTATGGTATTATGGCGGCATAGCACAACAATCTGATGCCAATTATTTTGGTTTTTTTCCTATGACTGAATGGGTAAACAGTGGTGCTGGTATTGGAAAGTATGCTTCGCTAAAAGGAAATTCCGACGTGTTGCCTAGTTTATCCAATGTGCTTTTTACTTACAACAACTTTTCAATTCGCACCATTACCGATTTTTTAAATGTGCAGGATATTTCTAAAATTTCCAAAGATGGCTCTCGTCCTGTGCGTGTTGGGAATAAAATGAATTTTACTGAAATGAGCTACAAATGGAAAATCTCAGAACATTTTAGCTTTACTCCTAAATTGAATACTGTTTCACAATACACAGAAACCAACAATGATGAGTTGTATGACGAATCTACCAATTTTACAAGCAGAATTAAAATTGGTGGTGTTTTACAATATGACAATTCAGTACGGTCAAGTCATATGATCGGAAGCGAATACTTCATCGATTATTATACCCAAGCTTTTGACATGCTGAGCCCGGTGAACGAAATCAAAGATTTAAATTATAGAAACCTGTCTGCTTACTATCAGACAATTCAAAAATTCCCATTAGTGAACATCACATTCGGATTGCGTTATGACCAGAACTCTGCCTATGGCTCCAGTCTTGCGCCCCGAATTGGGTTTACCCGCAAATTTGCGGAGTGGCATTTTAAGGTTTTATTCAACAGGGCTTTCAGGGCACCTTCGGCAGGGAATATTGCACAATCATATACTGAGAATTATATAGTTAATGGCGACACTTCTGAAATATTGTGGATGGAGCGCAAACTTAAACCCGAAAAAACTACTGTAGTTGAGTTTGAGTTGGGTAGGCAACTAACAAAAAATGTGATGCTTACTGCCAATATTTTCTATATACATACCCGCAATCCGATTGTTTATTCGCTCAACCAGTCGCAATTGATGCTCAATATTTTTGAACAAAAAAACAGAACGGATGCCATGGCTTTGCCCGGATATCGTTTTTATACAAATTTTGATGAATCGGGTTCTTCTGGTTTAGAATTGCAATTTATAGGCAGGTATTCTTGGGGTACATTTGATGCCAATTATTCATTCAATACCGTAGCTGGCCACAAAGTCCCTATGGATTATAAAGTTACTACTTTCTCTTACGACCCTGAAAACCGAAAAACAATTACCAATTGGAACGTTCTGGCTTTTCCTATGCATTCGGGATCTCTCAATTTTACCTTGTATCTTACAAAAAAATTTAGTTTTAATATCAATTCGAAGTACTTTGGAGAGCGTTACGGATTCACACTGGTGCAATACCCAGATGTTAAAGATATAGATGGGAATGTAATATTGCCCGAAAAATTGAATATATACGGGGTACACCAAAAATTTAGTTCAACTTGGGTCACCAATTTATTTTTGGGTTATCAAGGCGAGAAGGGACTTGAACTTGGTTTTGGTGTAAACAACACTCAAAATCGAAAATACGAATATATTCAACCCTATTTTGGTCTTAACCAGACATTGCCGGCTCTTTCGCGCGAATTTTTTATAAAGGCTGCCTGGCACTTTGGTGGAAATCCGCACTGGAGAGGGGGGCAAAAATGAGGAAAGGTATACTCTTATTTATATTTATGTGTATTTCTATTTTGGAAGCCTTAACCCAAGATGTAAATTATAAATCACAATCGCTGTATATATATCTGTTTACTAAAAATATTACGTGGCCTGCTCAAGTTTTAAAACAAGATTTTTTTCGCATTGCTGTATATGGGTCATCTCCAATCATGGGGGAATTACAAATAATGGCTACCCTTAAGAAAACACCTTCAGGTCAACATATACAAGTTGAACAAATAAGCAATATGGCTGATTTAGCAGATTTTCAGATTGTTTACATACCGGCATCCAAAAGCAGAGAACTTAAAAGTATATTGGACAAAGTAAAAGATAGCCCAATACTTATAGTGGCAGAGCGTGGCGGATTGGCCAAAAAAGGTGCGTGCATTAACTTTGTTGCCCTCGAAAACGACAACCTGAAATTTGAAGTGAATAAAAAACAATTGGCATTTCATAACCTGAAAATGGCCGATGCACTGATGCAAAAAGGGTATGTGGTTAATTGATAATTGATAATGGATAATTGAGAAATATTTTCTTATTTATTAATAACTCATAACTCATAACTCACAACTCATAACTCATTTACGTTTTATTATGAAGCAGCGGGGCAAGCAGATCTTCCACTTCTATAGTATTTGCACATTTAAAATGTTGTTTGGGACATTTTCGGTGACCATGTAACCCACATGGCCGGCAATTTAGTTTTTCGCGGGTTTGTACAATATAGCTCTTAGAGCTGAGGGGGGTAAAACCAAATTCGGGCACTGTGCTGCAAAAAATTGCAGTAACAGGGGCATTCATTGCACTGGCAATATGCAGCGGGGCCGAGTCGTTCACGTAATTCATGGCAGCTCCGGCCATAAGTGCCGCCGATTGTAAAAAGCTAAGCTGACCACTCAGATTTTCTATTTGTTTGTGCCTGCTGCCTGCTGCAATAGTCTGGCAGGTATTCCAGTCTGCGAGTGAGCCAAGTAAATAGATAGTATATTTTGGCGGAATATTATTAATTAGATTTATCCATCGAGCAGTAGGGTATTGCTTTGTAAACCATACAGATGTGGGAGCAATACAAATGAATGGAGCCTTGGGGCGCATTTTTTCGAAATCGGCTACACTGGGGTAAAGTTTTGGCAATGCTGGCTCCTTGTCGGTTAGATCTGCTATGAGGGCTTGATTGCGCTCTATTTCGTGCGTTTTGCCCAAAGCATGAATCTTACGTTGTGTAAATAAACGCGAAAGCGGATTCTTATCAAAACCAATTGTGTTTTTGGCGCCTGAAAAAACAGTGATCACTCCAGTAGTAAAGAACCGCTGGGCATTGATTACATAATTATACTCCTCGTTCTTTATCAGCTTTATGAGTGTAAGCAAATTCTGGTATTTCCCTTTCGATTTATCAAAGATGATTAATTTATTGATATGCGGATGATTATGCAGTAAACCCTGATTTCCTTTCCGCAGCAAGAAATCGATTTTGGCATCAGGGAAGTTTTCATTCAGCTTTTCAATAAGTGCAGTAGCTAATATCACATCGCCTATAAATGCTGTCTGAATAATCAGAAATTTGAGCATAAATTTTGGGGTAAGGTTTAAAATTTCAGCTTAATTTTCGATAACAAATTTAAAACTATTACTCAGATTTCCGCTTCTAAGCCTTGCTAAATAAACCCCATCAGGCAAATGAGGCAAGTTGAGTTCGGTTTCTGAATCCAAATACTCAAGTTTTTGTGATAATATGCTTGCACCTGTAAGCGTGGTAAGTTGCCATTCTGTGGGGGTTACTATGGCCGAGGGCATACTTATATGTAATTTCCCCGGCGAAACGCTCCAAGTAAGTCCTTCAATCTGATTTTTTTCCACTGAATAGTATGTAATAACTATGTCTTTCTGTGTACTGTCACTCTCACAATAGTCTGCATCTATGCGCAAAAGCACTTTATATGTTCCGTTAGTGGTGTATGTGTGCACAGGGTTCTGTTCGGCAGAAGTCTGACCATCTCCAAAGCGCCAGGTTAGCTTTTCGTGCGGAAGCCCCGGAATACTAGTATTGACAAAATTGTAAGTAAAACCATTGTCGGAATTTGTAAAAATGGCAGTTGGGTTTTCGTGCGAACGAATCCAACATATTCGCGGCCAATGTTAAAAATGGCAGTGGTATCAGTATTGGTAATAGTGCCCGCATTGAATGGGGATATGCTCCATGTATACGAGCTACTGAAATCGGATTTATAAGTTGAGTAAATCACATTTTCGGCGCCGGCACAAATGTGGTCGGCACCAAATGGGGGTGTGGGTTGCTTAGGAAGTGAAAAACGTGTTATAGCGGCAATATTGCTATTTGGGCCTTGTCCACAGTTGTTTGAAGCATAAACACTGATATATGCGTTTCCTGTAAAAGCAGCGTTCCAAACTACCGTCCCCAAACTAAATTCGCCGGCAATAGTGCCTGCCTCAGCTGGTAATATAGTCCAAGTATAAATCATAGCATCTTTCACCAATGATGCACTATATGTACTGCTGCTTTCATTTTGACAAAGTGTTTGAATATCAGGACTAACCAAAGGCGAAGCAGGAATAGTTCTTACTTTTATAGTGCGCCAATCCGTGACTTCGCTTGTTCCACACTCATTGACAGATTGTAGCTGAATATGCGCGGTATCTGTAAAATCAGGATTCCAGGTAAAAATGGCAGCTGTATCTGCTGTAGTTACTTCAGCAGCGTTTGAAGGTACTACAATCCAATGGTATGACGTAGCGTATAGCGATGATGTAGTCAGAAAAACTGTGGTATCTTTTCCTTGGCAAATAGTATTCGGGCCTAATGCAGGCGAAGGTTTTGTGGGAACAGTAACTATATCAATGTTTTTGATTGGACTCTGATCTCCTTCTCCACAAATATTGTTTCCAAAAACAAATATTTGCGCAAGTCCTCTGAATTCAGGATTCCAGTTTACAATAAGTTTTGTATTGTTTGCTATGGCAGTACCTGCATACGAAGGGGAAATATGCCATGTGTAGGAATCCGTATTTTCAGTGGGTTCAATAAGATACACATCCTCTTGCATTCCTTTGCATATTCGGGAATTCCCACTTATCTGGCCGGGGCCCGAAGGCAAAGCGTGAATAGTAATATATAAAGTATCTGAAGTTTCGCCGCTAACATTATTATTTATCCCTTTCACACAGACTTTAGCTTCGCCGTAGAATTCCGGATTCCAGCTTATTCTTGAACTCTTGGCACTGCCTGCAATACTGCCAGCGTTTTCTGGAAATAATTGCCATTGGTAAGATGTTGCATTTTCGGTACCAATAGTTTGATAATCAGTTGAGCCACTTTTTTGGCAAAGTCCATTTATGCCTGTTGGTATGCCGGGTTTTCCTGGGGTTTGTGCCGCGAGTGCACTATACAACAGCATAAATACTAAAAGCGAGTAGATAGTTCTCATATACTTCGGGTTTAGGGTAGGCTTTAAAAGGGTGCGTAGCATTGAAACTATGCAAAAATTTTGCAAAACAATTACGTAAAATTGTACCTTTCAATAGCGGTATACTTGGGACCTTGTGGAGTTATAAGGCTATCGTACAGTACTATTTCCGAAACCGTTTCTATGAGTTCGAGCGATGAGAAATGTTTTCGTGCAGGCTCTCTTATATCTGTCAACCCTTCCGAATTTCGGATACGAGCCAATGTAAGGTGTGGCTTGTACAAATGCTTATCGGGTGCAACTCCTACAAATTCAAATTCCTTATCTAAATCGGCGTGCAACTTGGTATGCGGTCTTGGGGTAGAAATTCCTAGCCATACTACTTCAGGGCGCGACCAATTGCGAAATGCTCCTATGCCCGAAACTTTAACATCGAAGGGGCTCTGAAATTTACTGATGCGATGCAGTGACTGTTGTACTGCTTCAATTTTTTTCACGTGCAAATCGCCCAAAAATTTCAATGTTATATGGTAATTCTCTGCTGGAACCCACTTTATGTTGTTTTGGGGCAAATCATTTCTCAGACTTTCTATTCGTGTGAATATTTCTGAGGTATTTTTTATATCAAATGCTATAAATACTCGTTTTTCCATCTTATATGATATTCGAATGTCAAAGATAGCTATAATTTTGCAACCTACATTCAACAAATTTTCTTGAAAAAAATAATGGAAGAAGATATTTTTAAAAATGGCGCCATTCTGCCGCTCATGGAAGAATTTTATACATTGCAAGGGGAAGGCTTTTTTACAGGAAGTGCTGCATATTTTATTCGTATTGGCGGTTGTGATATCGGATGTCGCTGGTGCGATACTAAGCTTTCGTGGAACCGCGAGCTGCATCCGCTTACTCCGATAGATGAAATACTGGATAGGGTGGAATCTTACCAAGCGCCCACCATAGTGGTTACAGGGGGCGAGCCCAGCATGTACCCGCTCGACTACATAACTACTCGGGCACATGCCAGGGGGATACAAACCAATATTGAAACTTCGGGTGCATACACTGTAACTGGTGCTTGGGACTGGATTTGCCTTTCTCCCAAAAAAAACAGTCCGCCTTTCGACTTGGAAATATACAACAGATGCCACGAGCTAAAAATGATTATTTCTGAACCGTCTGATTTTGAATGGGCAGAAGCTAACGCATCCAAGATTCACCCCGATTGCAAATTGTACTTGCAACCTGAGTGGAGCCAGCATAAAATTATTTTACCACTTATAATTGAGTATGTGAAGAAAAACACAAAATGGAAAGTTTCGTTGCAGGCTCATAAATTTATGCGCATTCCCTGATTCGTTCATAAAAATTTATTGCTAAATTGCGTTATAAGTATTCAGCATGGCTTGCTGGTATATGATAGTGGTATTTCCGCATTTTTATAATATCCTGAAATTTTTCATGAAAAATATTTTACTCTTCTTCCTAGTGCTTTTAGCTTATCAGGTTGCTTATAGTCAAAAGCTTTATACAAAATCTGATAAAGCAGCTAGGATGTATACCGAAGCGTATCTGGCGTTGGAACGAAACGACGGTGAAACTGCTAAGATATTGCTGGATAAAGCGTTGAAGATAGATAGTGCTTTTGCTGAAGCATGGTTGCTGAAAGCTGAAATATATCGCGAGAAACAGGATTTGAAAAGTGCCATTATTTTTTACAAAAAAGGCTATCAGTGCAATCCACGAATATTTTTTGAGGTGATGTACTATATTGCTGATTCGTATTATCTGGATGGCAACTATGCAGAGGCCATGCGCTGGTTCGATGGGTATCTGCAATCGGAATTCGACAAGTCGGCTGCGCTGGCTGAAAAGGCCAAGTATAAGATGAAAAGTTGCATATTTGCAAATCATGCCGTTAAAAATCCTGTTCCGTTTGAACCTAAGAACTTGGGGAAAATGATTAATACTCTACAGGATGAGTATTCGCCTGTAGTAGATTTCGATCAAAATCTCATTATTTTTTCGCGTGCTCAAGTTGCAGATGCCAAGATGGAAGACTTTTATACATCGGTAAAAAGTGAAAATGAATGGATTTCTGCAAAAAACATGGGCTATACATTGAATACAGAAGGAAACGAAGGATCGCCGGCACTCAATGCAAGTGGCGATTTCATAGTATATGCTGCATGCAACAGAAGTGACGGTCTTGGAAGGTGCGATTTGTACTGGGCTTACAGACGAGATACATTGTGGGCGAGAGGTGGCAATATGGGAAATATGGTGAATTCTGTATATTGGGATTCGCATCCGGCGCTCACTGCAGATGGTAAACGCATATTTTTTGTAAGCAACAGGCCAGGTGGCAAAGGTGGAATGGATATTTGGACTTCTGCACTTGATGAAGATGGAAAATGGACTTCACCGGCCAATTTGGGTGATTCTATTAATACCAGTGCCGACGAGATGTATCCTTTCATGCATGCCGATGGGAAAACGCTTTACTTTTCTTCAGACGGATGGCCGGGCATGGGGCAAAAAGATATTTTTTTCACCCAAATGAAAAATGGTTACAGCAACTGGAAAACTCCTGTAAATATTGGATATCCCATAAATACGGCTTCATCGGAAACAGGAATTGTGATAGCAGGTGATGCGCATACGGCATACTTTGCATCTAGTCGTGCCGAGGGATTCGGTGGAATCGACATTTACTCGTTCGATTTGCCTATCCATGTTCGTCCCAAATTGGCTTTCAAATACATAGGCTTGGCTTTAGATAAAAATACCGAAAAGCCTGTTTATGCTTTGGTTTCACTTGTAAGCATAGAAGATAGCTCCAATACATTCACCACCGTGAACCGGAATGCAACCGGGAAATTCGATTTTTATGGTGCCAACGATAGCCTGTATTTGCTGAGCATACTTTCAGTGGGGTACATGCCCTATCAGAAACTTGTAGTGCCTGATACACTGCATTCTACAGTATTACATCTACACATGCTTTCTAAAATTACTAAGAACCAGCAATATGTTATTCCAGCGTTATATTTTGATACTGATAAGTTTGAATTAAAGTCCGAAAGTTATGCTTCGCTCAATACTTTAGTTAGTTTTATGGAGCTCAATCCAGGGGTGAGTATCGAAATATCTGGCCATACAGATAATACTGGAAATGCTGCTAGCAATGCTGTACTTTCTGAAAACCGGGCCAAATCTGTTGTTCAATATCTTCAGACGTATGGTATTTCAGCTGCCAGGCTTACATATAAGGGGTATGGTTCCGCAAAGCCAATTGATTCCAATACTTCTTCTGAAGGGAAAGCACGCAACAGAAGAACCGAAATTTTGATAATAAGTACTGAATAATGTTTTTAAACGTTTTAGAAATAACATAATCCAATAATGACATGAAAAAAATAAATGCTTTCATTTTTATTCTGTTTATAAGTGTTTTATTGATTGGTGTTTATGGTTTTACACACGATACTCAGGCCAAGGAATCTGAAGTAATAATCTTGCAAACCATAGAGCCAATAGGTATACCCGGACAATTGCTCATTACCTCGTCAGATGGTACGCAACAAGAATTTCCATTGGGTGAATTCAATTCTAAAAATCATGCATCCAATGCATTGGTGCTTGCACAGAAACTAAAGGAACAAGAAAAAAACGGCTACCAAATTGAAGAATTTTCGTCAGCTGCAGCTGGCAACGAGACATCGTTTGTACTAAGCAAAACTTTCGTATTGCGTAAAAAATAACATTTAATCTATCTTTTTCACAAAAATAGTTTTAATTTTGGGCTAGTATTTGCCATAAAATATTAAGTTTGGTGTATTTATGCACCTTAGGGAAGTGAAAAATTATAATTAGAATTTATACATATGAAGAGAAAAATAGTATTGGCCTTATTCATAAATGTACTTTTTACATTCGTTTTAATGGCTCAGACTGAAGCAAATATGGTTTTGGTGGAAGGCGGAACTTATACCATGGGGCGCGACTATTCAGCTCCGGAATGGGTGGGTAAAGACGAAGACCTGAATGATGAATTGCCTCCGCACAAAGTGAAAGTATCCGATTTTTACATCGCTAAGTTTGAAGTGACTGTTGCTCTTTATATGGAGTTTACCCAGTCTAACAAATTTGGGATTAAAATGCCGATAAATCCTGATGATATTACCTACGACCATGAAATAGAAGACCCCAAAACAGGCCAGATGCGCACAAAAACCTGGTATGATGAATATCCGGGTGTGGATAAATGGCAATGGGCTGCCAGCAATCCTATTACTGGAGTAGTATGGCGAGATGCCATTTCTTATTGCAATTGGTTAAGCGAAAAAAACAGGCTCCCTGTTGCTTACAAATTTAAGAAAGTGGATTTAGGCGACAATATCTTTGAAGAAGTGGTAGTAATGGTTGATGCCAATGGCAATGAAACTACAGACGTAACCTTGGTTCGCGGATATCGTTTGCCTACCGAAGCAGAATGGGAATATGCCGCACGCGGTGGTAAAAAAGCTACAGGCGTTATTTTTGCAGGAAGCAACAATCCCTCGGAAGTAGCTTGGACAGATGAAACTACCTATGGAAAAGGCCCTCAAATGGTTGGAAGTTTGACTCCTAACGAATTGGGACTATTCGATATGAGCGGAAACGCTTGGGAATGGTGTTTTGATTTTTATCAAAAAGATTTTTATGCCACAAACAAAAATAACACAAACCCCATTGGTCCGTCCAGAAGTTTGTATAAAGTGATAAGAGGCGGGGGCTGGTATTATATGCCAAAACTTGCTCGTTCGGTGGTACGCGATGGCCCTGAGGTAACTTATACCAATTATACTTACGGCTTCAGAATTGTAAGAAGTAAATAGAATATTGTACTTCAGCTACTGGCAATTAAAATTTTTTTCTTATATGAATATCAGGGGGATTTTACTAGTATTGGGTATGCTATATTTTTACACTGCTGGTGCTCAGCAGTCCAGAGAACCCGAAATGATTTTTGTAGAGGGTGGCTCCTTTACTATGGGCAACCCAAACGGGGATATGGATGAAAAGCCAGCTCATAAAGTTACTCTGAGCGATTTTTATATTAGTAAATTTGAAGTTACTGTTGCACAATACAGAATGTTCTGCGAAGATACCGAACGTCCTTTTCCGGCAGCACCGCCTAGTACACCAGACCCTCGTACAGGTGAGGATTGGTATTATGAACATGACAACGTTGAAAAATGGGTTTGGAAAGACGATTTTCCTGTCGTAAATGTTTCATGGAATGATGCTATGGAATACTGCAAGTGGCTGTCTGATTATACCGGCCGCAAATACAGATTGCCATCTGAAGCTGAGTGGGAATATGCTGCTCGTGGCGGTGATAAGTCCAAAGGATATTCTTATTCGGGGAGCAACAACCCATTCGACGTCGCTTGGTTTGATGAATCTACCTCTGAATCGGGTTTAAGAAAAGTAGGCACATTAAAGCCCAACGAATTGGGTATTTATGATATGAGTGGAAATGCCAGTGAATGGTGTTTAGACTTTTACGATATGAAATATTATGGAAAAAGTGCTTCTAAAAATCCGAAAGGCCCTACCGAAGGGCAGTTCAAAGTAATCCGAGGGGGCGCTTGGTATTTTGTATCGGATATGGCTGAGCTCACTACCCGCGATGGCCCACGGCCATCTACTGCCAATTGGTATTACGGTTTTAGGGTTGTAATTGCCGATTAATAAATATAATTTTTATTTCTGATATGTCTGCGCATCAGCATCATAGCCACCAACATCAGCATCACAATCACCACCATGTAAGTGAATTAGAAAATGATGCAATATTCAAAAATACGCACACAAGGCTGGTGGCCGCTGCTATTTTGAATTTGGTAATTACATTGGCTCAGGTTATTGGTGGAATTATGTCCAATAGCTTATCGTTGCTTTCTGATGCGCTTCACAATTTTTCTGATGGGATGGCTCTTTTTCTTGCATGGGCAGCACAATCCATATCCCGCAAAAAATCGAGTTCCAGCAAAACATATGGTTATAAACGGATTGAAATTATTTCAGCATTTATCAATTCGTTTATTCTTATTTTCATCTCTTTATACATTTTTACTGAGGCCTACCATAGGTACTTCAACCCAGAGCCAATTAAAGCCGGCATCATGCTTAGTGTGGCGGTTATAGGCTTACTTGCCAATGTATTCTCTGTGTTTTTACTCCATTCAGTATCTGAAGGGTCGTTGAATATAAAGGCTGCTTATTTACATTTGCTTGGTGATACACTTTCTTCGGTGGCTGTTATTCTGGGAGCTGTTGCTATTCATTTCTGGAATGTGGTATGGATTGATCCATTGGTATCTGTGATAGTTGGAGTATATGTGATTATTCTGGCATGGCCTGTATTGCGCAAAAGCATGCATGTACTTATGCAAGGTTCTCCAGATACTGTTGATATAGCCGAGTTGGAAGAACATATTTGTGCAATTGCTGAAGTGAAGGGGATACACCACTTGCATGTATGGAATCTGGATGAAAATACAGTACTGATGGAAGCCCATATTACTTTACACAATGATTTGAATGTATCTGAAACTCAGGCATTACATTCGGAAATCAATAAAATGCTAGATGAGCATTTTGACATAAAGCATACCACTCTGCAATTTGAATTTGCCGACTGTCACTTCAAAGAATGTTAGTGCAGTTCTTCGAGTTTAGCAGAGTTTTCTTCCACAATTAGCTCACGGCACGGAATCCTAAAACCATGTTTTATGGCTTCTTGCCACGGATATACACCAAATCCGGCATCCAAAGCCATATTACGAAACGAAATTTCGAAAGATTGGTCGTAAGTATCGCACAATAAATTTGCAAATCTGTCTACCGAAATGATGATGGGGGTATTTATGCCTGAAAAATACAAATCGGGCATACCTGCATTGCATCTGCTCAACCAAGTAAGATGCTCCATAAATACTTCCAAATCGGATATATCTACCCTGAAACCACCATTAAAATCGCTGGTTATGCCTAATGAATACAGATAACTATATGCTTCTTTCACCTTTGCAAAGTTGTTCTGTTGAAAGAACCAGGGGGTATTAAATTCCAGAATAAAAATAACGGAAGATTGGTGCAACGATTCGAATAACTTTTTGAGATTTTTGGCAACCAAGTTGGGTATAAGAATTTGTTGGTCACAATCTGTACAAAGGGCAAAAGTAGAATAATATTGAGGTGTGTTGTATTCCAAATCCATTACATCGCGGTTCTGATCGTAAAGCTCTGCTTCTTCCTGCAAAATCTCCTCGTTTTCTGAAATCTGGTTGATCTTGCGTGGGTTGTACTTAGAATCCTGAATGGATATGAGGGCAGCAGAGAATACCAGATTTATCTGCAATAAATCATGTCTTGAAACCGGCTGGGTCATAAAACTTATATTTACAAATTACACAAAGGTAATACAAAATTAAATTAAATGCATTAAATTTACCAGATTGAATCCTTGCAAAAGATTTAAGCAAAAGCCTGATTATATTTTCAATTAGCGCATAACATACATATTTATTTTAATATGCTTAAAACCATCGATTTAGTAAAAGTGTTTGCTAATGAAGAAGTGAGAACTATTGCCCTCAATAAAGTAAGTTTAGAGATAAAACGAGGGGAATTTTTAGCCATTATGGGGCCTTCAGGATGTGGCAAAACTACGTTGCTCAATGTACTGGGATTGCTAGATTCTCCTACTTCCGGTCAAATTCATTTTATGGGAGAAGATGTTTCAAGTATTAGCGAGCGCAGTAGATCTTTTTTGCGAAAAAAGAATATTGGTTTTGTATTTCAAAGTTTCAACCTGATTGATGAGCTCACTATTTATGAAAATGTAGAATTGCCATTATTATACCTCAAATATTCTGCTGCCGAGCGTAAAATGCTTGTTGATAGTATACTGGAACAATTGAAAATAGCACATCGCCGTTATAACTATCCTCCTCAACTAAGTGGAGGCCAGCAACAACGTGTGGCAGTTGCTAGGGCAGTAGTGGCTCAGCCTAGCCTGATTCTGGCTGACGAACCTACCGGAAATCTGGATTCAGTAAATGGCGCTGAAGTGATGGAATTGCTTACCGAACTGAATAAAAATGGAACAACCATTGTGATGGTTACACACTCTGTGCGTGATGCAGAGCGTAGTCACCGTATTTTGCACTTGTTTGATGGCAAGATAATTACCGAAAATTTCAGAAAGAGTGACAAAATGATTGTCAATTCAGCGAAAGAATAATATTGAATTATCCTTTCGCTTGTATCAGTGCATTTTATTCTATTACCAGCTCATCTACAAAAATGAATGCATCGCCGCCTTTACCCAGATGCCATTCTGGAATTTTACCAAAATTTTTTGCAGTAAACTTTATGTAGCGTGCCTGTTTTTGGGTATAGCTCACAAAATCTTTGCTTACTACTTCGTAGCTATCCGATGGAATATTGTTTTGAATTATATCTACTGTCTGATAGCTGATTCCGTCGCTAGATATTTCTATTTTCAACTCAGTAGGCATCCATATCCACGACTGTATTTCCTGCAAAAATCCGGCACCAAGTTTTCGCACAGTTTGGGTTTTGCCCAGGTCTACAATGGCCACGAAATCTGTACTTTGATATCCTTGCCATTTCCCGTTTCTGAAATTGGATGCACCCCTCAGGCCATCTATCAGGCCATGATCGCCCCCGGCAGTGTATTGCCTGTTGTATTGGGCTTGTATGTCTATTTTGCGCGATTTATCGTATTTTGAATATATGGCGGTCATGGTTTTCGATGATTCACCTTTAGCATTGAATTTTTTTGCTTTTATTGTTGCACTCTCGCGTATGGTAAAAGGTTTTATGAAAAGAGGGGAGTACATGGTAGGCTCGCTGCCATCGATGGTATATCTTATGAGCTCGGCTGTTGAGTTCTCTTTCTCGAAAGTAATAAACAAACTATCTGAAAATGAATAAACTGAAGGATAAATAACAGGAACAGTCATTACCTGATTATCAGTAATGTATGTGATGGCACGGTTTTCAGGAAGCGGCACAAATGCCTCTTCGGGGGCTGGTGTGAGTTTTATTTCCAACAAACCACCTTCCATGATCATTTTATGAGTAATGAAACCTTTGTTGTATGGCTTTCCGTTCCATTCTATGCTTTTTATATATTTTTTGGCAGTGGTTATCTGTTGTGTTTTTATTCTGAAAGGTACTTTGCCAGCTTTTATGATTACGTTTTTGAATTGTGGCAAACCTATTGTATAACGGTCGTCGCCGGGTGCTACCTGATAAAATCCCATTGCACTGAGTACATACCAAGCCGACATTTGCCCGCAGTCTTCATTCCCAATCAATCCATCGGGATTAAGTGTATAAAACTCGTCCATTATCTTCGAAACCAAATCTTGTGTTTTTACCGGATTTCCTGCCAGTGCGTATAAATATGGGATGTGATGACCCGGCTCGTTGCCATGCGCATATTGCCCTATCAGACCGGTGATATCGGCTTGCTGGCGTCCGGTGGGTTTTGTGTTGGTGAAAAACATAGAATCGAGTGCAGAACTAAAATTCATTTCGCCACCATACATACCCAAGAGTGAGCCTATATCTTGCTGTACTCCAAAGTTGTACTGCCACCCGTTTGCCTCGGTGTAATGAAAAGTGACTTCTTTTGGGTCGTAAGGCTCTATCCAACTACCATTTTGACGCGGACGAATGAAACGGCTGCGGTAGTCGAACAGGTTTTTGTAATTCTGGGCACGGCTAATATATTCCTTGTAAACCTCTTCCTTTCCCATTTCTTTAGCCATCATAGCAATACACCAGTCGTCGTAGGCGTATTCCAATGTTTTGGACACCGATTCGTGTTCCAGTTCAATGGGAATAAAACCTAGTTCTTTGTAGTATTTTAGCCCAAAATGATCCTTAGTGGCACTGTGTTGCATGGCTTGGAGCGCAAGGTCAGCGTCAAAGTTCCGATAGCCTTTTTTGTATGCGTCTGCAATCACCGAAACGGAATGATAGCCTATCATACAATAAGTTTCGTTTGCAGCTAGTTCCCACACGGGTAACAATCCACCATGCTTATACATTTGCAGGAAGGATTGTATAAAATCTGCTGTGCGCTGAGGTTGAGTGAAGGTATACAAAGGGTGGGCAGCCCGATAGGTGTCCCATAATGAGAATACCGAATAATTTGTAAAACCTTCAGCTTTGTATATTTTTTTATCTAATCCCAGATATCTTCCGTCAGTATCGGTATATATATTTGGGCACAAAAAACTGTGGTACAATGCAGTATAGAATATTCTTTTTCGTTCTGTAGGACCTCCTTTTATTTCAATCTTCGAAAGTTCACGGTTCCAATCTTCTTTTATGGCTTTTCTTATTGCGTCAAAATCCCAATCGGGTTGTTCAGTGTTCAGGTTGTTACGTGCACCTTGCTCATCTACGGCCGAAAGTGCAATTTTTACGAATAATTTTTTTGTATCATTCATATCGAAAGAAAAACCAGCAACCAATTGGTTTCCAATATACATAGAATCTTGTGGAAGAATCTGGTCGCTATTCTTCACTTTTACGGTTTTAATAGGCTCAGAAAAACGAGCAACAAAATAGACTCTTTGGTCGTTAGCCCAACCTTTAGAGCGCCTGTATCCGGCAATTTCAGTAGGCGAAATTATTTTCAGGTACGATTCCAGAACGTGATCCCTGTGCTTGAGGTCGAGCATTAAAAATTGCTCTCCTTTCTTATCAAACGTGTACTTGTGCAAACCTGTGCGCGAGGTTACGGTAAGCTCAGCTTTTATATGGTCGTCATCTAGTAATACAGAATAAAATCCGGGTGAAGCATTTTCGTTGTTGTGTGAAAAGAACGAAGCATAGCCCCCCGCTTGATTATCGGGGGTACTGGCTTCAAATTGCATTTTTTCGGAAACAGGCATAAAAAGTATATCACAATAGTCGGGTATACCGGTTCCGCTGAGGTGAGTATGGCTAAAACCATAAATTACCGAGTCGGAGTAATGATATCCCGAACAGCCATCCCAACCATCGAGCCGGGTATCGGGACTTAGCTGTACCATACCAAATGGGGCACTTGCTCCAGGATATGTATGACCGTGTGCATCGGTACCTACGAATGGGTCTACAAAACTGGTATAATCTGGTTTGAAACAACCACTCAGTGCAGTAAATAATAAAACTGCTAAAATGGGAAGGGATGTTATATAAGTTGGTTTCATGCCTGTATGGGTGAAAGTTAGTCTTTTAGTTCGCTTCCTTTTATTTCATGCTTTAGGTAAGTATCAAAATATTGGGTTATTTTTTCCATCAGATGTATGCGATCCATGCCACTCACATTGTGCTCGTGTCCTACGTACAAAAGAAAATCGGGGTAGGTTTTGGCCGCGACGCAAGCTTTCAGAAATTGAAGGCTGTGCTGCGGTACTACAGTATTGTCTATATCGCCGTGTATGATGAGTAAATTTCCTTTCAGATTTGAAGCTTTGTTTAGTAACGATGTTTTTTGATATCCTTCTGGATTTTCATCTGGGGTATCCATATATCGTTCGCCGTACATTACTTCGTAATATTTCCAGTCGATAACTGGTCCGCCTGCTACACCTACCTTAAATATATCATTGTGCTCAGTCATAAGGGAAGTGGTCATAAAACCACCGTAGCTCCAACCATGCACTCCTATGCTGTTCATATCTACGTATCCGAGCGATTTGAGCAATTCTACGCCTTTCATTTGATCTTCCATTTCACTTATACCCAATTGGCGATGTATAACGCTTTCAAATTCAAAACCTCGGTCGGCGGTGCCCCTATTGTCAACCACCAGCATTACATAGCCTTTTTGAGCCATTAGAAATTGCCAAAGGTTTACACCCGCCAACCACGAATTTGTAACTTGCTGTAAGTGAGGACCACCGTATACATAAATAATAGCTGGATATTTTTTAGTTGCATCAAAATCGGGTGGGGTAATGAGGCGGTAATATAAATCGGTTTTACCATCTGCAGCTTTGAGAGTTCCTACTGTCATTTTACCCAATTTGTAGTCTTTGAGAGGATTATCAGCTTTTAGCACATTACGTACCAGTTTGCCGTTCTTTTCACGTATGTCTATCTGGTTCGGATTTTGGGTGTTTGAAAAAGCATCTACAAAAAACTCAGCATTTCCAAGGGTTACAACCTTGTGCATACCCGCATCGGCAGTTAATTTAACCGAAACACCCGATTTTAGGTTTACTTTATACCAATGCCTTTCTATTGGAGATACTTCAGTAGTTTCCACAATTATGTTCTCTCCTTTAGTATCGAAACTCTCGAGCTCAGTAACAATCCAGTTTCCTTTGGTTACTTGTTTAAGCAATTTGCCATCGGTATTGTAGTGGTAATAATGATTGTACCCATCTCTTTCGCTCAGCCACAAAAACTCATTATTTTTTCCCGGTATAAAACGAAGTGGATTTTCGGGTTCTACCCATCGGTCGTTTTTCTCTTCAAAAAGGATCATTTCAAAATCGCCGGAATTGGCATTGAACCTGCTCATCTTCAGGTGATTTTGTCCTCTGTTGAGTACACCAATAAAGATTTGCGAAGAGGTTGGATTCCAGCTGATTGCAGTTAGATATTGTTCTTTTGGTTCACCAGTTTTCATAAAAACTGTTTTTTCAGAAGCAAGGTCAAAAACTCCCAAAGTTACTTCTTCACTTGTCATTCCGGCCATTGGGTATTTAACGGGGGTCGATTCTGCAATGCGGGCATCCATATTTACAAGCGGATAATCCGTTACCATCGTTTCATCTTTTCTATAAAAAGCTAGCTTGCTCCCATCTGGCGACCAGAATATGCCTTTGTTTATACCAAACTCTTGCCTGTGAACGTAAGCATCGCCATTAACAATGGTTTTTAGTCTGTCTTTAGTTACAATATACTCTTTCAGTAAAGTTTTTACATACAAATTGTTTTCTATGGTATAAGCTATTGCCTTGCTTTCAGCATGCACACTCATGTTTTTGGCATTTTGAGGTGCAGAATGCGATGCTACAACATTTTTGCCTACCACATCGTACCATACAGCCGTATTGCCATTTATAAAGAGCAATGTATTAGCATTGAGCCATTTATAATCATATATGTAAGGAAAGGCTTCGATACCAGCCACTTTTAGTGTGGTATTTAGTTGATCAAGTGTAAGTAGGTTTTCGGTTTTATCAGATTTGGCCTCGGCCAATACCATCGTATTGTAATTGACCAAGTAAGTAAACTGATTGGTACCGGTACGAGCAACAATGGCCTGAAGATTAGCAGGGGCTAACTCTCTGTATTGCCCCCTCACGGCCAAAGCCATATTCAGTTGTTTTTCTTGAGCAATAGCTTGCAAACTGAATAGGATGATTAAGAAAAATAGTGAAATTCTATTCATAAAAGTTTGATTATTTAAATGAGAATGAAAACATAAATGAAAAAAATAGTTTTGATATAAACAACGATTATTTGCCAGCATTTAAAACTATGTAAAAAGTGTTTTGTAATTTACCGAAAAAGTACTAATTTTCACCAATATTTGGTACTACCATACTTATAAGTAAAAGATTTAAGAAATATCAATTTAAAATTAAGTTAGGTATTGACTTATCTATAGCAAACATTAAATTTGTGGCCAAATATTTGTTCAGTATAAAAATGCGACAAGAGTTAAAAACGCTTTATGCTATGACTAAAAAACTGACTTTAAGTAACATACTTTTACCATTTATTGCTTCATTGATGATGATTATTGGTATTGGATGTAATGATACCCCCCCAAAGAACAACCAGACTAATAATCTGGATGAGGAATTTCAGTCTACCGGTGGGCTTATAAAGCTCAACGATAGGCTTTTTAGTATTCCGTCGCCTCTACAAGTGGCTTCGTTGGTCAAAGAAACGGGTATACCTTACAATAAAGAACTACTCAACCCGGTTGAGCGTACGTCTAGGTACACCACTGCATTCAAGCAAGCCCTAAATTTGGGTGTATATGGTGCAAACCTGGGGTATTTGAATATGTACGACCAATTGCCCGATGCCGCAGTTTATTTTGGAGTGGTGAAGATCATGTCGAAAGAACTTGGTATTATGAGTTCCATTGATGAAAAACTCTTGGAGCGTTTTGAATCGAATAAAAGCAACAAGGATTCAATTATGCAAATAGTTTCTTCCATGTATAAGAATGCAGATGCTTACCTGATGGATAATGAAAGGAACGAAATAGGTATCATTATTCTCACGGGCGGTTGGGTCGAAAGTCTTTATTTCCTTTCGCAACTAGCGCAAACAAATAAAAGTCAGGAAATTATAAATAGAATAGGCGAACAAAAATATCCACTCGACAACCTGATAGAGCTGCTTAGGCCATACTACGGAAAGCAATCTGAAGAGTTTGATCATTTGCTGGAGCAACTGGTAGATCTGGCTACCGTATTTGATGGTATTACTATAGAATATAAATATGTACCGCCTACAACCTATGCCGACAAAAAACTGACGGTCATAAACAGCACAACTAAAACCATCATTCAGGATGTACAACTTAACCTGATTACCGAGCAAGTGGAAGCCATTCGCAATAGTATTGTTCAATGATAAAGTTCAAGAAAATGAATAAAACATATCTTAAATTAACTTTCTTTTTTGCATTTCTTCTGCAATCATTCTTTGTAAATGCACAAGAAGAAGTTACCACTGCAGTATGTGATAAATACATGAATCCACCCTTTGTGTCTGACGGACAACAATACAGAGCGCTTATAAACGCTGAGGAAGTCGCAGAGTTCAGAGCTACCTTCTATGGAGGAAGTATTTACCGTATCACTGCCTGTTCAGGAAGCCAAGAAGGACAACTTATTTTTGCAATTTACGACCGCGAACGAAATGAACTTTTTTCAAACAGAGGTTACAACAATGCACCGTATTGGGATTTTAAATTTAACTCTACAGTAGATTGCATTATTGAAGCATATCTGGCACCTACCGCACCGCCTTCAGGCTTCGCAATCTTGCAAATTGGGTTCTCTAAATAGCGTCTATCATTCTGATTTTAAAAATATAAGGTTTTTTCATGAGCGAACGTATCCTTAAAGCTTTGATGCAACTATTTGCTATTTTGGCCAAGCCGGATAGCAATGCCGATGAGCGTAAAGAAGTGGTTCGTTCCTTCTTGAAACAACAATTAAACCAAGAACTGATTGAGAATTATCTGTCCATGTTTGATGGCTTTTTCGATCAGTACCAAAAGCGGCAAGGATCTGAGACTAAACAACGCAAACGTTTAGCTGCCAGCTCGGTAAAGGTGATAATGATTGCCACTGTCATAAATCAGGAACTTACCCAGAAAGAAAAAATTATAGTTCTGGTGCGTCTTATTGAGTTTGTAACTACTGTAGGCGAAATACCTGAACAAGAAAACGAGTTTGTAACTACGGTTTCAGATACTTTCAATATTGATCGCATCACTTTCGAACAAATTAAAACCTTTGTGGTTGATAATTTTGTTTTTACTCCTGATTGGGAAAACTTATTGGTGATAGATTCTAATCAACATATTACAGGACAGCGCAAAGTAAAACGTATTTTCGTAGACAGCTTTAAAGGCCAAATTAGGGTGCTCAAAATTGATATTTCGAGTATTTATCTTATGCGCTTTGTAAGCGAAAGCGAATTGTATCTCAACGGACAATTGCTTCAGGATAATAAGGTTTATCTTATTTCCAGTGGTAGTTCTATTCGTAGCCCGCAACTTAAACCTATATACTACAGCGATATTGTTGGCAATTTTTCGCTTGATATCAGCAAACCAAGGGTTGTACTCGAGGCCAACAATATTCACTATACGTTTAAAGGTGGAAAAGTTGGTTTACACAATATCTCTTTTGTTGAAAAATCGGGCAAACTAATTGGAATCATGGGCGCAAGTGGTACCGGAAAGTCTACTCTGCTCAATGTACTTAATGGTTCTGAGAAGCCCAACCATGGCGAAGTGCTCATTAATGGGGTGAATATTCACAAGGAACCACATAAAATAGAAGGTCTTATTGGGCATGTGTCCCAAGACGACCTCCTGATTGAAGACCTCACTGTTTTTGAAAACTTGTACTACAATGCCAAACTTTGTTTTAGTAATTATACTCATTTTCAGATTCTAAGGTCTGTAGTAAAAGTACTTCAAAACCTGGGATTGTATGAAATAAAGGATATGAAAGTGGGCAATCCGCTTAATAAAAAAATTAGTGGTGGACAACGCAAACGTTTAAATATAGCACTCGAACTCATTCGTGAACCGGCTGTTTTATTTTTGGATGAGCCTACAAGTGGCCTATCTTCACGCGATTCTGAGAATATACTTGACCTTCTGAAAGAGCTTGCTCTTAAAGGGAAATTGGTATTTGTGGTTATACATCAGCCATCGTCCGATATTTTTAAAATGTTCGACAGGCTTCTGCTACTGGATCAGGCTGGTTTTCTGATATACAATGGCGATCCGGTTGACTCTATTATTTACTTCAAATCCCGAATACATCAGGCCAACTGGAGTGAAAGTGAATGCCATACCTGTGGAAATGTCAACCCTGAACAAATTTTCAATATAGTTGAAGCCAAAGTAATAGATGAGTATGGGCATTTTACCAAAACCAGGAAAGTCTCACCTAAAGAATGGCATCAGTATTTTTTGGACTACACCCGAAATGAGCGGCGTAAGTCTGTATTGGTTAGAGATTTGCCCGAACTTAGTTTCAAAATTCCTAATGCAATCAGGCAATTTTGGGTTTTTGTAACAAGGGATGTACTTGCTAAACTTGCGAATAAGCAATATTTATTCATCAACCTGATAGAATCTCCTTTATTGGCTTTTATTCTTTCATACATAATCAAGTACTACAATGTAGATGCCGGAAACCAATATGGCTATACCCTCATGGAGAATAGCAATCTTCCGGTATATTTGTTTATGGCGGTTATAGTGGCGCTCTTTATTGGACTTACAGTCAGTGCTCAGGAAATCATAAAGGACCGGCGTATATTGAAGCGAGAGCAATTTCTACATCTCAGCCGTACAAGTTATTTATGGTCTAAAATATTTATCCTTTTTACTTTATCTGCGTTTCAATCCTTAGTTTTTGTAATTATAGGCAACTCGATACTCGAAATAAAGGGGATGTACTTAGAATACTGGTTGGTACTGTTTTCTGTTTGGGCATTTGCCAATATTTTGGGGCTCAATATTTCCGATTCTTTTCAAACCTCGGTCACTATTCATATTCTTATACCGTTTCTCATCATTCCTCAAATAATACTGAGCGGTATTATTGTAAAGTATGATAAACTAAATCCTAATATTTCATCTCCAAACAGTATTCCCATTTATGGTGAAATAATCACGGCCAGATGGGCATATGAAGCGCTGGCAGTTTATCAGTTTATGTCTAATGACTATGAACAACAGTTTTATGAGCTAGATAAGCAAATGAGCATAGCCGAGTATAAAAAGAATTACTGGCTAAAGACGCTTGAGAATAAACTTACTGAAATAGAACGGAATTATAAAAATCCGGATAAAAAAGAAGAGGTTATCTCCGATTTGGAACTTATAAGAAATGAGCTTGAAAAAGAATTGCAGGTGAATTATAGCAAGAAACTTGATTTATCTCTTCTTTACCACGACAAGGTTTCGAGCACTGCCTTGCAGAGTGTGGAGGCATATTTTATGTTATTGAAAAAGCATTACATAAATATGAATAACTTAGCACGCAAAAGCAAGGATGCAATCATCACAGAAATAGAATCTGACAAGGTACGAAGCGAAGAGTTCCTGAAGTTGAAGCGAGAGCATTATAATGAAAGGCTGAATGATTTTGTAACTAACTCAGATGAGTTGATTAGTATTATTGAATACAAGCAGCATTTGTACCAAAAAACAGATCCTGTATTTCAAGTTCCCGATCATAGCATGATAAAAGCACATTTCTATGCACCACAGAAAAAGATATTTGGGTTTGCGCTTCATACTTACTGGGTGAATGTACTTGTGATTTGGCTTTTTTCTGCCATGTTATATTTTATGCTGCAGTTTAGAATACTTTCGCTTATAGTTGATGGGATAGACCGCATAAACATACGATTGAAGGAAAAATTGGATAAATAAAAAAACCGTACAGTTCAGATAATCTAAACTCTAGCGGTTCTTTTATGTTTTGTAAAATGCCCGGATCGGGCAGAAATCTCTCAAACGATTAATCTTCTATTTCAATCATTTTGAAAGGTATTTTCAGAATCGACTGATAATCTTCGCCGGCTTCGAGCATATCTTCGTCGTCTTCTTCATAATACCAGTTTATCACCACCTCATTGTCGTTTTTATGCACTCCTTCGAGTTTTTTAAAAACATCTAAAATGCACTTCGACGAGCTTGTATTGAAATATTCAAGCTGAATGATGACTTCTGTAGTTTTTTTCGGCCCTTCACTCGAATATTTTTCAAGCCAATCTACTACGGGTTTATAGAACTCGATAGAATTCTCAGGGATAGAACGACCTTTTATCTCTATTTTCCCTTTTTCGGCATCCAAAATTACAGTCGGCGTTTTGGGCGTTCCTTCTATTGAAAGTGGCTCCATGCTTTATATTATTTATTGAGTTACAAAGTTAAAAATCTGAAACAATTACATCAAGACTAAAGAATGAATATTTTTCGTTGTAGGGATAAAAATTGTAATTCAATTTGTTCCCGGCTTTTCTAGCAATATCAATCATGCCCAATCCTCCACCACCTTTATCAGAGAACTCTTCGTTGTTGAGAATAAGTTTATACAACGATTTGAGTTCGTCACGAGATAGGTAGTTGATTTGGTCCATTCTGTCGCGCAGCATTTTAATTCTATCGTGTCTTACAAAATTACCCGTAGAGATTTTGTATCTACCATCTGCTTTAGAGAGTATGAAAATAGCAAAATTTCTGTCTAGTTCTTCTTCCGCTGGTGGTTCATCTATGTGATGATACAAGTTTTGTAATGATTCAACCAATACATTGAACACTTTTTTTTTCACTTTCAGGTCTTCATTCATTCCTTCAAGCTTATTTTCTATCAGGTTCAGTATATTTGAAATCAAATCAGCAGTAATTGCGCCTTTGTATGTTGCAAATACTTCTCCTTGTGTGGTTTTATCAATCCATTGTTGTAGGTCGAATGGTGTCACCAGTTTCTTTTTTTAAGATGGTATTAGTGTATAATGCAGTTCAATTGTATTTGTACAAATGTATAATTTTTATTATAAATTTTCGCTTCAATTTTAAGCTATTATTGGCATTTTTCAAAATATTTTACAACAAATTGGCTGTTTGCTCATTTTTTGATTGCTGATATAAGTAGTATTTCTGAAAATTACACTTCAGGTTTCCATTGAATAACGAATATCTGGCTGCTGGTTTAAGTTCTAGGTACTTGGATGTTTGTTCGCTGTAAATGAGTATACTTGCAGTTGAACCTTTATAGAACTTTTTGAGGGTTTCGCCTACTTGGGTATAAAATTCAACATCTTCTTGGTCATCATCTAGCAGTTTTACGGGCATATCCATGATAAGGCTTCCCTTTTCATGGGGGTACTTATTTACCAGAAAATCATCGTTACGAAATATGATTGTATCTGTAAGTCGAGCATTGCGGGCATTGTTTTTGGCAATTTGCAGAGTGGGTTCGTGCAACTCGGTGGCTACAATGTTTATGGCGCTTCTGGTGCACTGCGTGATGGCTTGGTTGATGGTATCTTGCCACAAATCATCATCGTAATTAGCAAAATTCATGAATCCATAATGCGTGCGCAGCAAACCCGGCGCCATATTGGTTGCTATCATTGCTGCTTCTATGGCAATAGTGCCATTTCCGCAATATGGGTTGTATAAGGGTACGTCTGGAGTCCATCCGCTAAGTGCCAATAACCCGGCGGCCAATACTTCGTTTATATCATTTGCATTGGATTCTGTTTTGTAGTTTCGCTTAAATAACTGACTACCACTAGTATTTAGTAGTATACTCACTTGATTGTCGTGCACATACATGTGCAGATTTATGTCTGGATTATCTAGGTCTACCGATGGTCGTTTTCCGGTACTCTCTCTGAAATAGTCGGCTATGGCATCCTTTAACTTTAAAATAAGCAAATTGTTTCGTGAAAAAGTTTTAGAGTGTGCCACTACTTCAATCGAAAAAGTTTGTTTCACATTCATTATGCTATTCCATTCAATCTTACTGGCATGTTCATATATTTCTTCCAGTGTTTCTGCCTCAAAGGAAACCAACTCCTCCAGAATTTGCAGGGCTGTGCGTACATAAAGGTTAGTGGCATACATCAGTGCTTGATCGCCATCGAACCTGATAGCGCGCCTGAGGTAGCTTATATTGTTGGCGCCCAGTATTTCGAGTTCTTGGGCAAGAACCTCTTCCAGGCCATGAAATGTTTTTGCGATATATGTTTTCAAGGATACTTTCTTTGTTATTTTCTCAGGGGTGCAAAATTAAATTATTTTTTTTATTATTTCATATGCTTTTGCGAAGCGACTTTCACCGTGGCCGCCAACTTCTTCGAATCGAAGATTGTAAAGTTTCAAACGCTGCAGGTATATGTGGTGTAGTTTCATTCTGTTTTCTCCTCCATTTTCACGAACATGGTCTAATACCCATTCTAAATCGGGAATGCAAAGCAAATATAATGAATGTTTTTGTTGTTTCAGTATCCAACTTTCTATTTCTGGACATTGAGTTCCGTATTTTTGTTCAAGCCAGATTTGTGTAATGAGCACATCTGTATCAGCTATATACAATTTTCTGCACTCCAAATATTTTGACTCTTCTTTCATTTGCCATTTTGCAATGTGCTTTACATCTTCTTCCGTATAATGGCCTGCAAGGGCTTCTATATAAAGCCTGGCATACTCTTGTATAGCTGGTATTCCAAGTTTTTCTGCCAAATGCGCAGTAAGGGTGCTTTTCCCCGTAGATTCGGCGCCTATAAGTACTATGCGAGCAATGCCGGATTCATTTTTTTTCTCCATTGTACATATCCTATAAAGGCCATACATGTATATACTGTATAAAGTATGGCCGTGCTATATAAGTCTTTTTGAGCGTAGAGGTATACTGAGTATGCATCTACTATTATCCAATAAATCCAGTTGTCAATTTGTTTTTCTGTAAGCATATACGTACCCACTATTGAGCCTGCTGTGGTGAATGCATCTTGGTAGGGTACCGATGAGTTGGTGTAAGTGTCTAAAAAATAGCCAATTGCTAATGTGCCCAAAATTGTAAGCGAAAGGTAAATCACATGCTGCTGAGCAGTAGAATATACAACTGGGCGTTCTTCTGAAATATCGGCTTTGTAATATCGCCAGCGAATCCACCCATATACGCTGATAATGATGTAATATATTTGCAAAGCCATATCTGCATAAAACCCCGATTGATAAAAAACGAATATATAAGCCGCCGATGTAATGAATCCGACGAACCATAGCCATATGGAGGCACGTATTGATAAGAATATGTAAATAAACCCGCTTATGGTGCCTGCTAATTCCAATTTATGATTCAGGAACCAATTCAGTGCATCATTCATTTTCGCTGGTTATGCTTTTAAGCGTGATGTAATAGAGCGATTGATTGTTGATGATATCCAGAGCTTTACATACATCCGGGTCGGTAAAATTCATGTACATGTGATATTCATTTAAACTCCAAAGAAACCTGGCAAGTTGAGCCTTAGTTTGAATCAGAATCTTCTCGGAACTTTGTTGCCAGCAAGCATCAAAGGTGCTAGCGTATCCAGTATTGGCAAACTCTGCTCTGGCCATATTTAAATATTGAATACTATCATCTGAAGTGAAATCAAATCTTTGTGAATATTCGTTGAAAGTTTTAAAATTTCGGTTCAGATATGCATGATTGTCGTTAAAGTATTGAAAAACAAATTTATTCAATATATTTCTGCTTAAAAACTGACGGTGAAACTGTGTAAACCTTGAAGAATCTATAGGAATAAATATATCGGGCCATATGCCACCTCCGCCAAAAACTACACGCTGGTTTAGCTTTGTAAGATGCTTCAGTGTATCTGTGTTGTTGTATTTAGTTTGGTCTTCATACTCGCCACTTTGCATGCGATGTGCCAGGTCTAGCTCATATTCATTGAAGTCTTTTCCATAAGGTTTTTGAATGGATCTGCCGCTAGGGGTAAAGTATCTGGCAGTTGTAATACGTACCATGCTGCCATCGGGCAAATTGAATGGGCGCTGTATAAGACCCTTGCCGTATGAGCGGCGTCCGGCTATGATACCTCGATCCCAGTCTTGAATGGCACCGGCTAAAATTTCGGATGCTGAAGCCGAGTTTTCATTCACCAATACCAGAACTTTTCCTTTTTCAACATTTCCGGGCACCGAAGATTTGTACAGAGTGCGCGAAACATTTTTGCCTTCGAAATATACTATAAGCTTATCATTGTCCAGAAACTGGTCGGCCATCTGCAGCGATGCATCGAGCAGCCCGCCGCCATTGTCGCGCAAATCGAGCACCAGTTGCTCCATACCCTGCGCCCTGAGCTTCTCAATATGCATATTAAATTCTGAAACTGTATTTGCAGCAAACCGGTTTATGCGTATATATCCGGTGATGGTGTCGGCCATATAGGCACAGTCTATGCTCGGAATAGGAATCACATCGCGGAAAATTTCAAAATCGAGCAGTTCGGTCACTCCGGGTCTTTTTACCTGCACTTTCAATACACTTCCTTTTTTACCTTGGAGCAAAAGCTTGATGTATTTGAGGTTCAGATTGGCACCAAGAAGTTTGGCAGTATCTGCTTTAACTATGCGGTCGAGTGGCAGTATGCCGGCTTTGTCTGATGGGCCACCTTTTACCACTGAAATGATGATGAGGCTGTCTCGCAGGAAGTCGTAGTGCAGACCTACACCTTCAAATTGCCCCATCAGGCGGTTGTTGATATCTTTCACCTGCGACTTGTCGAAATATACTGAATGAGGATCTAGCTGCTTAAGCATGGCTTTTATGGCTTCTTCTACAAGCACATCTTCGCTTACAGTATCTACATAGTGTGCATTGATGTACCTGAGTACCGAAAATAATTTGTCATTGAAATGCTGAGCTTGTGTCTCCATACCAGAGAATAGTAGCATAAATGAAATACTGACAGCGTAAAAGATTTTGCCTTTTTTCATATTTCGAGAGCGATTGGTAAAAAGATATCAACAACAAACTGATATTCTTTTTAACGTTAATTGTTCGGAATTTGTTTAAGAATGGCAAGCAAATATTTCCAAAAATTTTCAACACTCTTTATGTTCACTCTTTCGTCGGGAGAATGAGCACCTTTGATGGTAGGACCAATGGAAACCATATCTAGCCAGTTGTACTTTTCAAGTAGCAAACCACATTCCAAACCTGCGTGTATGGCTTTAATTTTTGGCACTTCGCCAAATATTTCTTCATACACACGAGCTGATACTTTTACAATTTCAGATGTTGGATTCGGATTCCATCCCGGATAACCTTCAGAATGTTTTACTTGCGCACCTGCCATTTTCATGATGCTTTCAACGGTATACGCTGCATTTATTTTGCTTTGCTCCAGCGAACTGCGCTGCGAAGTTACAAACTCAAGCTCTTGGTTATTGTTTAGTTTTACCGAGGCAAAGTTGGTAGAGGTTTCCACTAAATTGGGCATATTGAAACTCATAGCCAACACTCCGTTTGGCATAGCCTGCATAAGCATGATGATAGATTGGGTAAGCTGTGGACTAAATATTTCAGTTCTGGCATCTTCCGTTTGCATAGCTACAGAAAGTGATGCTTCGGTGGCTCTGAACTCTTCTTCAGCCGCAGCGGCAAATCGATTAATGAGTTCTCTGAGCTTTTCCTTTTTATTCATTTCTACTCCTACTACTGCATAAGCCTCGCGTGGTATCGCATTCCGAATATTCCCTCCTTTTATTTCGGAAATAACTACAGGCATTTGCAAGGAAACCAAATATAAAAACCGACCAAGCAACTTATTGGCATTTGCATGTCCTTTGTGAATATCGTCGCCACTATGTCCACCCAATAGCCCACTTATGCTGATGGCAGCAAAATAGTAGTTGTCGGGCGCATGGGTGTATGCTACCGGAAAAAAACCAAGTGTATCAATACCTCCTGCGCATCCTATGAATATCTCACCTTCATCTTCGCTATCGAGGTTGAGCAAATACTTGCCCGTAACAAAACCTTGTTCTAAGTTTTTTGCACCAGTAAGCCCCGTTTCTTCGTCACTTGTAAATAGAGCTTCTATTGGGCCATGCTCTATGGTATCATCGGCGAGTATGGCCAGTGCCATTGAAGCACCTATACCGTTGTCGGCGCCCAAAGTTGTTCCTTTTGCTTTTACCCATTCACCATCTATATATGTTTCAATGGGTTGAGTAAGAAAATCGAAATTGTAATCGCTATTTTTTTCACATACCATATCGGTGTGGTTCTGCAATATAGCGGTAGCCAAATGCTCATAACCTGGTGTAGCTGGCTTCGAAATGAGCACATTCATCATTTTGTCAACTTTTACAGGCAACTTATGTTCTTTTGCAAAACCGACCAAGTAATCGGTTATTTTTTCTTCGCGCTTCGATGGGCGCGGTATCTGGGTTATTTCGTAGAAATATTTCCAAACCAGTTGAGGTGCTAAATTTTTAATTGAGCTCATGATCTGTTTAATTATTTTATAAATTTGTTGACAAGATAGTTTTTTGGTCTATATTAATATTGAAATTTAAAAAATATCTTTTCAAAAAAGTCGTTAGAGTCTCTAAAGCAAATAAATGGATTTATATGGCAAGTATTACTGACAATCTGAGCAAGGAAAAATATACTTATCACAACCGGGATTTAAGCTGGTTGTCTTTTAATTTGCGGGTACTTGAAGAGGCCGATGATAACAATCTTCCTCTATACGAACGTATAAAATACCTGGCTATATACTCATCAAACATGGATGAGTTCTACAGAGTCAGGGTTGCATCTGTGCGTAGTATACTTGGTCTGACAGCCGAAAGCCGAAAAAAACTGGATTTTAATCCGCATACCCTTATTGGTCTTATAAATGAGGAAGTTACGCAGCAAATGGATCGATTTGTAAATCTTTTCAGGGTGAAAGTGTGGAACGAACTGGCGGAAAACGGTATTATCTTATACCAGAGCGGTGACAAACTATCGGTAGAACAATTTCATTTTGTAGAAGATTACTTTTATCACGAAGTAATGCCGCATATTCAGCCATCATTGCTCGAAAAAGGCAAGATATTGTCGTTTTTAGAAGACAACGTTGGATATCTCGCCATAAGACTGTGCAAAAAAATGGTTGTGAATAAGAATAAAACGGGTACAGAGAGAGTCAAACATGCTATTGTTCGAATTCCGGCACATCATGTGCCCCGTTTTTTGCAAATTCCATCCAACGATGGGAATTTTCATATCATGTTTCTTGATGATGTGATCAGACTCAATTTGTATCGTATCTTTCCGGGATATCGAATTGAAAATGCTTATAGTATAAAAGTTTCACGAGATGCCGAGCTCTCTATCGAAGATGAATATAAAGGGAATTTGATGGAAAAAATTCGCCAAAGTCTTATACGTAGAAAAACCGGTGCGCCTGCTCGTTTTTTGTACGACCGAAGCATACCTTTAAACTCACTGAGACTTCTGCGCGAGGCTTTTAACCTTTCGAAGGAGGATATGGTGCCCGGTGGTGAGTACCATAACTTGCACGATTTGCACGATTTTCCCAATCCGAAAAAACCTTTACTCGAAGCTCCCGATTTGCCTCATATGGATCATCCTATCCTCATGCGGTATACCTCTATATTTGATGCTATAAAATTGAGGGATATAATGTTGCATTTTCCTTATCACTCTTTTGAGTATCTGATTAGCTTCCTGAACGAAGCTGCTACCGACCCCAAAGTGGAAGAAATAAAAGTTACTCAATACCGAGTGGCCAGCAACAGTGCAGTGGTAAGTGCCCTGATAAGTGCTGCCCGCAATGGCAAAAATGTAACAGTTTTTGTAGAAGTAAAAGCCAGGTTCGACGAAGCGAAGAACCTCTATTTTGCTGACATCATGCAACGTGCTGGTATAAAAGTGATGCAAAGTATACCTGGCATAAAAGTACATTCGAAAGTTGCCTTGGTTATCAGACGGTCGTCTAAAGATAATATCCGCCGTGGGTATGCATTTGTAGGAACCGGAAACCTGAATGAAAAAACTGCCAAGCAATATGCGGATCATGGTTTGTTTACCTCTCGCCAAGAATTGGTAGATGAGCTGAAAAGAATGTTTGTATATTTGGAAACTAAATCTCCTGAAATTAAGTTTAAGCAATTGCTAGTACCTAATTTTAATATGGTTGAAGAGTTTACACGCCTTATAAACCGAGAAATTGAGCATGTAAAAAAAGGATTGAAAGGGCATATGATATTGAAAATGAATAGCCTTGAAGAAATTGGAATGATAAACAAACTCTATAAAGCCAGTGAAGCCGGTGTTACAATAGACCTCATAGTAAGGGGTATTTGTTGCCTGGTGCCTGGGCAGGCATATAGCAAAAACATCAGGGTAGTTCGTATCATTGACCGATATTTAGAGCATTCACGTGTATTCATTTTTCACAACAATGGCCAAAACGATACATATATTTCTTCGGCTGACTGGATGAAACGAAATCTAACCCGGAGGGTAGAGGCCGGTGTACCCATATTTGATGAAGAAATAAAAGCAGAATTGTATCAGATACTTCAATTACAACTTCGAGATAATACCAAAGCCCATCTCATAACTTCCGATTTGGAAATGCACCCCATACTGCGAAGTGAAACCGATGTTCCTGTAAGGGCGCAGTATGACACCCATAATTTTCTGTACAAAAAACTGCTGGCAGCAAAACAGGAATTGGAAGCCGCTGGCATACCATACTATGACCGAAATTTAAAACGTGATACCTTCAGACAACAATAACGATGCGTTCAAATACCCATTCTTTTCCTCATTATCATAATGTGGCTCAGGTTTTGAACCGGGGTATTTTCGTTTTAATCTTGTTAGGTTTATATTTTAATATCCATGCTCAGCAGTCGTCTTTTGTAATTGCAAAATACGATACCGACAAAGGATTGTCGCAAAGTGTGGTAAACTGCATTACGCAAGACTCTATAGGTTTCATGTGGATAGGTACACAAGATGGTTTGAACAGGTACGATGGCAACCAATTTACTGTGTATCCTTTGCCCGGCAGACATGGTTCTAACCGCGATTTTATTGTAAGTTTGGCAGAGGCACCAAATGGAATTGTATACATTGCTACCCGCAATTCAGGTTTGTACGCCTATAGCAAATATACCGATAGGGTTGTGCAACTGCCGATAAGCAACAACGACTCTGTATCCCTTCTACAGGTGGAAGTGAATGTAATAGTAAATTACAACAATGAGGCAATACTCGTGGGCACAAATACAGGGTTGTTTTACTACAACATGAATGCTAAATTACTGAAAGAGGTTTATCTCCCTATAAGAGGGCATATACCTGGAAGCAAAAATATACGCGACATACTTATACATTCTAACAAAAGTATTTTTCTGGGTACCGATAATGGACTCATAGAACTTGATTATACCTTAATTTACCGAGATAATTTTCCACAAAGAAACCATACTACTCCTGCCAATTTTGCAGTAACTGCCATTGCTGAGCAATCTACAGGCGATTTATTGTTGGGTACCGACAGAGGGATCAAGCATTTTTCATACGATAAAAAGATATTCAGAAATTTTTTGCCCGATGAAGAAGTACTTGCAGACGCCGAGATTACAGATATTGAAATTGACAGGAAGGGCAATATGTGGGCTTCATCTTTTGGAAGTGGTTTGTTTTTTTGGCAGCAATCTGTTGATGAGCTTCTGGTTTTTCAGCAAAGCAGCCACAAAAACAGCATGCCCAATAACTACCTGTACGATGTATATATTGATAAATCCGGACTCTTATGGGCTGGTACATATGGGCAAGGTGCGGTAACTGTGCATCAACGTAGTAGAATATTCAAACAATTTCCTGAGAACAATGCCACATCGTGGCTCTTCCCATCTACCGATGTTTATGCCATCACCACCGACAAGTTAAACAAGGTTTGGATGGGTACAGATAATGGGCTGATAACCTACGATATGGACAAAAATACATCGAACATTGTCAGGCCAACCAACAATCAATTCATAGATGTAGTTTACTCCTTGCACACCGACCATCAATACAATATTTGGATAGGAACAGCAGGCAAAGGGTTGTACTACTCCAAACTTTCTGCAAAAAACGATGCATACGATGCCCCGGTATTGCTCGATGTGAAGAATAATGATATTGCTGAAATGCTCTTTTCAGATATCCTTTCTATGTGCGAAGATAGTTACAACAACCTATGGGTTGCTACAAGACAAGGTTTGGTGATGATAAACAGCCAACGTACACGTTTCTCTTCTTATTCGAAACTGAATAGTAAATTGCCTAGTGAGGAAATCACCTATATAACCAGCGATGATAAGGGCCAGATATGGCTTGTGGCTACTAATCAGTTGTTTAAATACAATGCCGGTTCCGATTCTTTCCTGCCTATGCTTAAAAAGGAATATTCTGAAAAAATAAGTCAGATAAATAACTGTGTGTCAGATAACAATGGTTTTGTATGGCTAGGTACTGAAGACGGGCTTATGCGCTACGACCCTGTCAACTTTCATGTTTTGCATCTTACCAAAAAAGATGGCTTGCCCGATAATGGCGTGTACTCCTTGCTTACCGATGACAAAAATAACCTCTGGATTACTACCGGAAAGGGCTTGGCTAAAGTGAAAGTGACCAAAAATGCCGGCGTAAATATTGTTACCTTCGATGAAAATGACGGAATAAACTGTATTCAATTTCACATAAATGCCATACACCGTTCTGTAAACAACCGCATGTATATGGGATGCGAAAAAGGTGTGCTTAATTTTTTGCCCGATGATGTGATAGGAAATGAATATGTGCCTCCAGTGGTGATTACCGATTTTAAACTCTTTTTTGAAACAGTGCCCATAGGAGCAAATGGTGAAACTCCTCTGCATACATCAATCTTTACTACTCATGAGTTGAAACTAAACCATACTCAACGAAGAGTAAGTTTTACTTTTGCAGCACTTAACTTTACGGAACCCGAAAGTAATCAGTATGCTTTTTTTATGGAAAACATGGACAAAGAGTGGGTGATGACTGGAAATGAGCGCACTGCAAACTATATATTGCTACCTGGTGAGTACACTTTCAAAGTAAAAGCTTCTAACAATGATGGAATATGGAACGAAACTGGAACAGAAATTCACATCATCGTTTCACCGCCCTTCTATCAAACTACTTGGTTTTTCATTTCTGTAATTCTTTTTGTATTTGGTATTACTGCCTTGTTTATTCAGATACGTACCCGCAATTTGCGTTCGCGCCAACGAGAACTCGAAATTAAAGTTTCAGAGCGTACTTCAGAGGTAATACAGCAGAAAAAAGAACTGGAACTTCAAGCCGATAAGCTAAATCAGATAAATGAGGAGCTCAATACTTCGAACGAAGAACTTAATGCCACACTCGAGAACCTTAGGGCAATGCAGTCGCAATTGGTTTCGCATGAAAAAATGGCTTCTTTGGGGCAACTAACTGCCGGTGTAGCACATGAAATAAATAACCCCATCAATTTTATTAACGGAAATATTTCTCCTCTCAAACGTGATATCGACGATTTGCTTGCCATACTAAAACTATATGAAGGATCTGTAGAAAAGAATAAGTTGGGAAATATGTTTGAAGAAGTTGAGAAATTTAAACTTCAGATTGACTTAAAATATACATTGGAAGAAATCGAAGCTTTGATTTCCGGCATAAAAGAAGGTGCCCAGCGAACTACGGATATAGTGAAGGGACTTCGCAATTTCTCCCGATTGGATGAAGACGATATGAAACTAGCCAACGTGAATGATGGCATTCAAAGTACGGTGCTTATATTGCGAAATAAAATAAAAAACCGGGCCGACGTACAGCTCCAACTTGGCGAATTGCCAGAAATTATTTGCTATCCGGGCAAACTCAATCAGGTTTTTATGAATATCATTTCCAATGCTGTAGATGCTATGAATGAGACTGGTGGGCAAATTACTATTACTACATCCGTAGCAGAAGATTTTGTTCATGTTTCTATTCGCGACAATGGAAAAGGTATTCCTCAGGATATCATTGAACGGATTTTTGAACCATTTTTTACTACCAAAGATGTAGGAAATGGCACCGGGCTTGGCTTATCCATTTCATATGGCATCATCAAAAAACACAAAGGCGATATAAAAGTGAATAGTGTAATTGGAGAAGGAAGTGAATTTTTAATAACTTTACCCATTCAACAGAATAACGAACCCGAAAAAGGCTCGGATAAAGCAGATGAATCATGAGTGTGCCCGAATTTAATATTTTGTATGTAGATGATGAAGACCAAAATTTGGTTTCGTTTAAAGCTAGTTTCCGCCGCGAATACAATATTTTCACTGCCAAAAGTGGTGAAGATGGATTGAAGCTTTTAGGACAGCAGAATATACATCTCGTAATTAGCGACCAAAGAATGCCCAATATGACTGGGGTGCAGTTTCTGGAAAAAGTGCGCAATGAGTTTCCTGATGCCATTCGAATCATACTTACCGGCTTCAGCGATGTTGCAGCCATCATTGAGGCTATAAACAGTGGTCAGGTATACCGCTACATTACCAAACCCTGGGAAGAAACTGAGCTGCGTATGACCATAGAAAATTCCAGATACTTGTTTAATTTGCAGAACCAGAACAAAAAATTGTTGCACGAATTGCAGCAAAAAGTTACTGAGCAAGAAAAAATCTTACGAATTTTTATGAAATATGTACCCGAACATGTTGTACAAAAAGCTGTAAACCAATCTGAAGAAACTATTTTTGAAGGTGAATTGCAACATATTTCAGTGCTTTTTTGCGATATACGAGGATTTACACCTATGAGTGAAGTACTAGCCCCCAAGGAAGTGGTCAATTTTCTGAATACTTATTATTCGCTTATGACCGAATGCATAAAACGTCACAATGGCGTTGTTAATCAATTTGTTGGGGATGAAATATTTGCCACCTTTGGTACTCCGGTAAATTACGCAAATAATGAAGAAAATGCTGTTTTTTGTGCCTTAGAAATGATGAGTAAACTCGAGTGTTTGAACGAAAGATACAAACCTATGCTCGGCTATGATATTCAGGTGGGTATTGGCATAAATTCAGGTGAAGTGGTAGCCGGAAACCTTGGCTGCGAAGAGCGCATTGATTTCAGTGTTACCGGGGATACTGTAAATACCGGTAAACGTATAGAAATGATTACTAAGGACTACCCAAACACCGTTCTCATTTCAGAAAGCGTGTACAACAAAACTTTTCATTTGTTTCGTACCGAGGCTTTTGAGCCATTGCATGTAAAAGGCAAAAGAGATAAAATACAGGTTTATAGAGTGGTATCGAAAAAATAGGACCAGTATTTTTTATTTTATGGATTGTTACTGTATGCGCTGAATATCAGAGATATACAAATAATATGCTGTCTAATCATGAATTTCGAAATTTGAAGAATGCTCTGAACCAATGATATTGTAACTGGGAATGTGTTCCACAATCTCAACATATTTTTTTAACAAAACATTCTTCAATTTCCTGTTACTTTGGAATTCTTATTTTGAATTTCAGTAAATTAATTTTTTATGAAATAAATATTTTTACCCGCTATGTAGGTTTGAAGTACCTTTATATTTGGTATTTGTGCAAGCGGAATTTGGATAATATCTTCACCAAGTACCACAAAATCTGCCCATTTTCCGGGTTCAAGGCTTCCCTTTTCATTTTCTTCGAAAGCAGCTTTGGCTGCCCATATGGTCATAGCCATAAGTGCCTGGTTGCGAAGTAGTGCTTCTTCTGCCTGAAAACCGTTTTCGGGATACCCACTTACATCTTTGCGTGCTACAGCTGCATAAAATCCGAGCAACGGATTTACTTGTTCTACCGGAAAATCGCTGCCATTGGGCAACCATCCGTTTTGTTCCATCAACGATTTATAGGCGTAAGCTGTTTTTATGCGTTCGTTTCCAAGGCGGTCTTCGGCCCAGTACATATCGCTGGTAGCATGGGTGGATTGTACCGAAGGTACTATAGAATATTGCGAGAAAAACGGACGGTCACTTAGGCTTACTACCTGCGCATGCTCAATGCGCCAGCGGAAGTCGTTTTTTCCTTTCAGGTATTTGGCATAGGTGTTGAAAACAAAACGGTTGGCTGAGTCGCCTATAGCATGTGTACATACCTGATAGTTATTTTCATAGGCAAGTTTACACACTTTATCAAAATCGGTTTGGCTTACAAGCAGTAGGCCGTGGTTATGCGGGTCGTCGGAATATGGTTTTATTAAAAGTGCACCACGCGATCCAAGAGCGCCATCTGAGTATACTTTTATTGAGCGCACATTGAGGTAGTCGGTTTTGTAGATTCCCTTTTTTACATACTTTTCAAAATTCTCTTCTGTAGGCTCCAACATTACATTCATACGCATTTTTAGTATTTGTGCAGTTTGCAGTGAGTCTATCAGTTTTACGGTATGATAGGGAAGTCCGGCATCGTGCACTGAGGTGAGGCCTACAGCAAAACAGTCTTCCTGCGCTCTGAGCAGTGATTGGGTAGCCAAATTGTCATCGGCTTCAGGTATCACTCTTTGCATCGAGTCTTTGGCAGCATCTATGAGCAAGCCTGTGAGCTTTCCATTTTTAATGAAGAAATCGCCGCCACTCATTTTGCTTATGTTACTAAAACCAGCCAATTTCAGTGCAACATCGTTTACCAAAGCAGCGTGGCCATCTATGCGAGAGAGATATACAGGTTTGTCGGGGAAAAGCTTATTGATTTCTGCATTTGAAGGAAATTCTTTTACTTTCCAGTCATTCTGATCCCAGCCGCGGCCTTCTATCCATGTGTAGTCAGGGTGTTCTTTTGCAAAGGCCACCACTTTTTCTATCACTTCGCTAAACGACTGCGTTCCGGTGAGGTCTACATATCGGGTTTGGGCAAGGCCATATCCAAAAAAATGGCAATGTGCATCAATGAATCCCGGATATACAATTTTACCATCGAGGTTAAGTGAATCGGCACAGTCAAACTTTTGCTTTAATTCATTTGCTGAGCCTGTTGCCAATATTTTACCGTTTTTAACCACCATAGCATCTACAATGGTAAAGTTAGAATCTACTGTATAAATTCGGGCATTGTGCACCAAAAGGTCTGCTTGTTCGAGTTTTGTACCGCAAGCGAAAAGCAGAATAGTTGCTACAAACAAGAATATTGATTTTTTCATATCTGGTTTTTGAAATTTTAGTTTGATTTTAATATGCACCTACAGAATCGTCGCCGCGCGGGTCGGCACCACCTTGATACGAGCCATCGGGGTTTACAACGATGAGTTCTACACGTCCAATGCTGCTGCGTGTCTGCAATGTATGGCCACGTTTTGTGAGTTCGTTTAATATTTCCTGAGGGAATTTATTTTCCTCGTAAAAAATTTGATCGGGAAGCCACTGGTGGTGAAAACGCGAGGATGAAAGAGCAAGATTGGCCGGCATATTGTAAACCAGTACATTGAGCAGGACTTGCAACACACTTGTAGGTATAGTACTACCGCCCGGACTACCCAGCACCATTATTAGTTTTCCATGTTTCGAAACTATGGTGGGTGTCATTGAACTGAGCATTCTTTTTCCGGGTTCTACAGCATTGGCAGTTCCGCCAACCAATCCATACATATTTGGGGATCCTGGTTTCAGACTAAAATCATCCATCTCGTTGTTCAGAATAAAACCTGCGCCATCTACTACTATCTTGGAACCATAGCTATCGTTTAAAGTAGTGGTAACTGATACTGCATTTCCTGCTTCATCGGTTACTGAAAAATGAGTTGTCTCTTCGCTTTCATAACCTTGTATTTTTCCGTGCGTGATATCTTCAGATTTAGTAGCTTTTTTGTGGGAAAATGTTTTCATTTTCAATTCCAGGTATTCTTTGCTTATCAGCTCATTATCTGGAACTTTTACAAAATCAGAATCGCCCATATAGTATGCCCTGTCTACAAAAGCACGTCTTTCTATCTCGCTGAGCAGGTGCACATAGTCTGCTGAATTATGCGCAATTTTCTGCAAATCTTTATTTTCAAGCATTTTAAGCATTTGCGCCAGCAACAGACCTCCGCTAGATGGCAGCCCCATAGTAGTTATGTAAAAATCTTTGTATACAAACGAAAACGGTTTTCGCCAGATGGCCTTATATTTTTGCAAGTCGTATAAGGTTATTTTACCATTGCCTCTGCTCATCTCTTGCACCAGCAATTCTGCGGTTTGTCCGTTATAAAATTCTTCGGCACCTTCATCACGCAGCCGTATTAGGGTTTCGGCCAATTGGGGCTGTGTGAATATATCGCCTTCTTTCCAAACATCTTTGGCCAGAAAGGCAATATCTGTTTTGCCCTTATTTCTCTGTATAAAAATAGGTCTGAGTCGGTTAAAATCGTCAGCTTGTATACGGGTAAGTGCAAAACCACTTGCAGCCAGTTCTATGGCTGGATTGATAAGTTCTGCCCAGCTGAGTTTGCTATATTTTTTGTGTGCTTCCCACATTCCTGCCACACTCCCCGGTACGCCTGCGCCCAGGTGAGTGACCAGGCTCAGGCTGTCTATAAGGTTTTTGTTTTCATCCCAAAAAGTTTCGGGTACTACTTTTAATGGTGCTTTCTCTCTGTAATCAAGGGTTGCTGTTGAACCATCGGACATACGTATGACCATAAATCCTCCACCACCAATGTTACCGGCAGAAGGATAGCACACAGCAAGCGCAAAATGGGTGGCTATGGCTGCATCAATGGCGTTGCCGCCTTTCTGCAGTATTTGTGTACCTACCATGCTGGCCAGTGGGTGAGCCGATGAAACCATGGCCTTGCCGGATGGAATGTATTTTATAGCTTTGTATTGTGCACTTGCGTTAGGCAAAATACTCATTATAAAAAACATAATTAGAACTAAATTTTTATAAAGAATCATTTTACTCAGAATTGATTTAAAATTATATCAAAAAATTGTATCCACAGCAAAACCCATGGCAATTAATAATTATCGCAATTTATGCATTAAATGAACAAAAAAAGTATGAATATACCAAAAGCCTAAATTGCCTGCGAGATTCAATTTTTATTAAATTGGTGTATGAACTGGTACATCATTTTCCGAGATTCAAATAGCTTCGTGTATGGCTTAAGATACTTTTAGTGGTGTATTGTTTATGGATAGGTAATGGTGAGCATATGATTGTCCGTTATGACGAAATGCTGAAAATATATTTACAGAAAATCAACTTTGAATGTATATCAAATAGACTAACTTATAACGTATAAAATACAAATTAGAGAATAGATTTACGCTTCGATTTCATGAATGGATTGTGTTTTCCATTTTAGCCCTAAAACGGTAATGTCGTCTGTTTGAGCTCGTTCTTTTTGCCAATTTTTTAAGTCGTCTTCAATTATTTGGAATTGTATGCTTAGCGGTTCCGAACTTACATCAATAAGCTTTTGCTTAAATTGCTTTTTAGTAAATTTTCTTGAATTATCGCCTCCCAATTGATCTTGGTAACCATCTGAAAACAAATAAATCAAATCGTTGTCATATAGTTGAATTTCATTATTTTTAAACTCAATTTCAACAGGATAAAAACCGATAGGCGCTCTGGTAGCTTCGTATTCGGTAAGCTCGCCGTTTCGTATTATAAAAAGGGGATTGTAAGCTCCGGCGTATTGCAAAACATTCGTTTTGAGGTTTACTGTACAGAAGTTTATATCCATTCCGTTTCGATTTTCGGTACCAAAAGTTTTAAATGTGTTTTTAAATCGGTCGCGCAATACGCTAAGTACCCGGTTTGCGTCAGAAATTTCTGTTTGTCGAACTATTTCATGAATATAGGTAATTCCTAGCATAGTCATAAAACCTCCTGAAACACCGTGCCCGGTGCAATCGGCTACAGCGAATATCAATGTATCGCTAATTTTGTTTATATAATAAAAATCGCCACTTACTGTCTCTTTTGGTTTGAAAAGCAAAAAATACTCACTTAAGTATTGGTCTATAAGTTTTTTGCTGGTAAGTAAAGCGTCTTGGATTGTTTTGCCGTAATTTATGCTATTTACAATATTCTTATGTGCTTTTTCAATAATCACTTTCTGTTTCTGTGTGGTTTCCAATGATTCAAGAATAAGTTTTTCGGCCCTGATAAGTTCTGTTACATCGTTTTTAATGGCAACAAAATTGACGATGGTATTGTTGTCGAAAATAGGGGCAATAATAACTTTTTCTACAATAAGGCTTTTGTCTTTTTTACGATTTGTAATTGTTCCCTCCCATATTTTGCCACTTAAAATAGTGCTCCATAAGTCGGTAAACACTTCGTTGGGTGTTTCTTTAGATTTTAATATTCTTGGATTTTTGCCAATCACTTCATCCGTAGTGTATCCGGTTAGTTTTGTGAAAAATGGGTTTACATATTCTATTGTCCCGTTTATGTCGGTTATAAGCACTGCTGCAGGGCTTTGTTCCAATACAGTGTAATATTTTTTCAACTGGTAGTTAAATTGCTCCAGGGTGGTATTTTTTTCTGAAAGTTCGGTTGCCTGAAGTTGTAGCCGTAAATTTGTTTTTGCAATTATATTTTTTTGTTCTTCTACGTTTTCGTTCAGTGTTCGTAGCTCTTCCATATTTTGCTGCAGCACTTCATTTTTACCTAATATTTCATTTTTTTGTGCTACCACTTCGTTGGTTCGCTCTTTCACAAGTTGTTCCAAATGCAATTTTTGGGCTTCTAAACGGTTCGAATTTATTTTTACAATTACATAAATTACCAGATTTAAGACAATGAAATACAGGACGTAAGCCCACCACCGCATGAACCAAGGGCGAATTATCAAAATTTCGAGTCTGGTACCTTCACTCCACTGATAATTGCCTTGTTGTTTCGCTCTTATTTCAAAACTGTGTTTACCTACCGGCAAGTTTGGTAATATAAGTTCTGTTTTCGATTGAATGTCAATCCAATTGCTGTTTTCGGCGGATAGTTTGTACTGGTAGCTTATTTCATTTCCGGGAAACGATAGGGAAAAAAAGTTTAGTGTGAGAAAAGAACCTTTGGTATACTTTATTTGTCCGGTGAGGTCTTTTATTTTGCTATTGTTGACGTATATGTTTGTAATAATAGGCAATGGTGTAGATTGGGTTTGAGCCAAGTTCTCCGAAAAATTTACCCCTAGTGAGGTACCAAGCCAAATACGATTTAAGCTATCGATGGCCAAACAGCGGTACGTTGCTGTTAAGTTGGATAAACCGTTATTGTCGTCGAATAGCACAGCCTGATTATTAGCGTATTTCATTACCCCTTTTCCATTAGAAAACCAGAGCGCACCGCTATTTTCGGCGGCAATCGAAAACGTATTTCTTTCGGTATAATCGCCCAGATTTAATCTTTCGGTTTTTACAGAATCGTATTTGAGCACACCATGGGTTGTTGCTAACCAAATAATATTTGAGTAAAATGCTATATCGTTGATATATATATCGTTATTGGTTATAAAATTTAATTTGCGGCTTAGATTATAAAATTTATCTTCGGTTTTATTGTATTGGTATAGGTAGTTGTTGTCGGTACCTCCACCTCCAAAAATGGTACCATCGCTTCGTTGCTTTACAACTATAAGCTTGTTATTTAGTCCCTTATCTTTGCCATAAGGCTTAAGTACAAAATCGCGGGAAATTTTAACAACGCCGTCGAACCCATCTACACAGCCCCAAAGATTTTCTTCATCGTCTTCCATGCAAGTAAACATGTTTTTCCCGATGGCCGAAATATCAATTGTTTTTTCAATTTTATTATTTACTACAAAGTATAGCATGGCTGCATTGGTAGAAATCCAATAGCTGTTTGCTTTAATTTTTGAGGGAACAGCTGCCGAAATGTCGCCTATAAGCGCAGGGCGGGCAATAGGCGTTGTTATAATTTGGTTGTTGCTATAACTTATTTTTAGAATGCTGCCGTAATTGGTTGCCCAAATTTCGCGGTCTGAAAACAAGGACAATGAATTGATGTAACTTTGGTAATTCTTGTTGGTTTCAGCCAGAAATTGTGTTGGCTGTATGAGAACAATGCCTTCGTCGGTGCTCACAAATGCGTTCTTAAAACGATCAATATATATCCAATTGGCCCTTTGTGCCGATAGATAACTTGTCTTTTTAATTTCATATTTATTATCGCGGTTAGAAATAACAACAACGTAACTTGCCCAAGTGCTTATTGCAAATTCGTATTCATTTTTCTGTACTATATAGCTAGCATCTATATCCGGAAAAATGTTCCTATGACTAAGGATCGTGTTGTTAGCATCGGTTTTGAGTTCGTAAATACCTAAACTTGTAGCCAGCAATATGGTATTTGCATTGATTGCGATTGCAAAGTTTACACCTTGAAACTGCGTAAGTCCTTTTATTTCAATAAAGTTATCGATTTTATTATCTAAAAAATAGGCGTAGCCATCTGGCGAAAAAGCGAATATATTTCCGCTTGGCATTTCGACAATCGAAAAGGTTCTTTGGTAGTTAATATTTTTAAACGTTCGGTCGAAAGCATACCTTTTTAATGTTTTATTCCTATAACATACTATTCCCTTGTTGTCGGTTATCCAAATGTTTTGCTTCGAGTCTTCCATCATAAGCTTTGGATAATGCACTGTAGAGTCGGTAATTTGGTCGCTGCCTTTTATGATATTTATAAAATATGCAGTATCGGGTTTGCTAATAATTTTAACAATCCCCATATCGGTAGCCGCCAGTAGCGCGCCGTTTTTTGTTTTTAAAAATGATTTAACGTAGTTACTAGGCAACCCTGCTAAAAAGTTCTGAAACACCATGCCATTGAAGCGTGAAAGGCCTTCGTCGGTAGCAACCCACACAAACCCTAGACTATCTTGTGCCACAGCTTTAGTTAAATTATTCACTAAACCATTGTTGCGGCTATTATATGTAAGCATTCGCTCGTTCTGAGATTGGGCTTCTGTGAAAAGTATGAAAAAAAGCAAGATGAAAAGCAAAGGAAAGTATAAACTTCTGAACATATGGTATTGCTTATTTTTACATTATATCTTGGCTGTACAATTGCAGTCGAAATGCTTAAAATAAGCTAATTCGAAACACAAACATAATACTTCGTTTTCAATTTTTCAAAAAGCAGGCACTCATCTTAATAAAATTTAATATTGCAACTTATTTACTTCATGCATACTAATAAGAATAGTATTTCATACGCACCGCATTTTTGGCGATCCGAACCTCAAGATAATCCTGTTTGGGGTTAAGTTTCTTGAAATTCAAATTATAATATACTCCTGCATAAAATATGTGAGGTGCCCGGTAATGCTTAGTTTCAAGTCTTCATTTGAAATTTTACGGTTGAATACGTCTCCAATGTATGGTTTGTGTTTGAAATGAACTCAATATTCACACAGATGAATCATTTGGCTTATACAAAATACGTATTGTCAGTTTTTTGAGTTTATAATTAAATTCTAACACATAAATATGACAAAAGTGTTGAAATTTATATATGTATATTCTTTACATTTGCGCCGTTTCAAATAAAATATTTTGACTATGACTGAGAAAAAATTCGCCAATCCGGCAGTAGTTGGCCTCGCTGGATTTGGACTTACAACCATGTTGCTACAATTTCACAACATTGGTTTTATAGGCTTGGGCCCAGTAGTGGCTATGGGCTTTATTTTTGGTGGCCTGGCTCAGTTTATTGCCGGTTTCATGGAACAAAAGTTGGGCAATAATTTCGGATTCAGTGCATTCGTGTCCTATGGTGCATTCTGGATAGGATTAGGCATTATCTGGATGCTGAATATCAGTGAAATATATGTTTCATCAACCTCGGATGTTGGTTTCTTCCTGCTGGCTTGGATGCTATACACCCTCATCATGTTCATAGCTTCGTTGCGTGTGCATATGGCTATGGTAGTTACATTTGGTACATTGCTGTTGGGTTTCTTGCTTTTAGTAATAGGCCACTTTGGCTATCCTGTTTTCAATAAAATTGCAGGATATGAATTGCTTGTATGTGCTGGTGCTGCTTGGTATATGATGGCTGCCATCATCATCAACGATTTGGCCGGAAAAACAGTTTTGCCTTTTGGTAAACCGCTTTTGTAAGTTTGCTTCTTTTTTTTTTCATTATAGTAGTCCGGTTCTATTCAGGTAGAATCGGATTTTTTTTTCGTTTGAAAATATTGAATCTGCTCATTTGCTTAGCTAGATGCACCTTTGCTATTGCTCCGAGCTACTTTTTTTACTATGGTTTACATTTCTATGAATCTGATTTCTAAATAGGTTCATTTGATGACTAAATTGGGGGAATTTATAACCTTATTTGTTGCTTGAATCCGTATTAGTCAAATGCAATATGAAGGATATGTAACCTTATTTTTAATTATTGGATAAACCACGCTAATTTGATTTATAAAGGATAGAAAGTAAAACCACAAGCCAAAAACTTCGATATTCTTGGCTTGTGGTTTCAGGTTATATAAACCTTTTTGGAATATTTAGCAGCAACAGCGTTAGCTCGCCTTTTTGTATCGCCATATGGCTGTACTCATTAGCACAATGCCTGTACCCATCAGTATAAAAAATTCGCTCAACACATCGTTCATGGTGCTGCCTTTGAGCAATATCATACGCATGGCTCGCATAAAATGTGCAATAGGGTTTATCTTGTTCACGTCCTGAGCCCAGTTGGGCATACTTTCGGTAGGTGTGAATAGCCCGCTCATGAGCATAAATACAATCATGAAGAAAAAGGCAGTAAACAACACCTGCTGCTGAGTACTGCTGATGGTTGATAATAATAATCCGAGGCTGAGCACTACCAACAAGTATGCAATAGCCATGGTATACATCACCAATATATTTCCTACTATGGGCACATCAAATAGCAATTTTCCGAAAAGCAACCCTAAGGTCAGGTCAAATAAAGCTATCACCATAAATGGGATAAGTTTTCCGGCTAAAAAGGCATATTTCTTTATGGGGGTTACATTTATTTGTTCAATGGTTCCCAATTCTTTCTCGCGTACCAAGTTGAATCCTGATAAGAACAGTCCGATAGCAGTTACCAATATGGTAAGTATACCCGGCACCATAAACGATTTAGAATCAAGATAAGGATTGTACCAATACCTGTATGTGGTAGATATTTGATGCTGTATACCGCGTGTATCGGGCACTTTCAAGTAGTTGAGCACCAGATTTCGGTTGTATTGCATGATGGTTTGTGAAACGATGGAAGTACCTATGCCTGCCACCATGCCGTTTATGGCGTTGGCGGTGATTTGCATTACCGCATTGCCATTTCGGTATAAATCGTGTTCCATATTTGCAGGAATGAACAAAATGAGGTCGGCTTCGTCTGATTCCAATTTTCCGTATGCATCTTTGGCACTCATTTGCGATATCTCTGTATTGAAAAACGGGGAACCCTGAAAATGAGAACTGATGCCACGCGATGTAGCACTCAAATCTTGGTCCACTATAAGCAAATCGATGTTTTTTATCTCCATGGTAGCGGCATACACTAAGATGGTCATTTGCACGATGGGCATTACAAAAATAATGGGCAACATCACTTTGTTACGGAATATCTGCTTAAATTCCTTTTGAAGTATGATTAAAAGCATGCGCATAATTACTCCAGTCTTATTTTAAATTTCTTTACACTCAGGCCTATAAAAACTACCGTCATTCCAATCAATATCAGCGTTTCTTTCCACACATATTCAAATCCGGTGCCCTTGAGCATGATGTTTTTGAGTATGATGATGAAATACTTGGGGGGCATGATGTTGGCAAGCACCTGCAAAAGCCAGGGCATGTTTTCTATTGGAAATATAAATCCGCTCAGCAGAATGGTGGGGAGCATGAGTACAAACATGCTCAGAAACATGGCCTGCTGCTGACTTTTGGCCACTGTGCTTATAAGCAACCCCAGCGACAATGCCATGAGTATGAAAAGCATAACCAAGGTCATGAGCAATACAATGCTGCCGTTGATGGGGACACCAAATACCAGATTGCCGAGAGTAACTATGGTGATGGCATTTATGATGGATAATCCGAAATATGGGGCAACCTTGCCCAGCACTATCTGAAGCGGATTGAGGGGCGATACCAGCAATATTTCCATCGTCCCCAATTCTTTCTCGCGGGCTATGGATATACTTGTCATCATGGCGGAAATAAGCATGAGTATCAGGGCCATAGTGCCCGGCACAAACATATACGAGCCTTTCAGTTCCGGATTGTATTGCATGCGGGTTTCCACATTTATTTGCAATGGCATCTGCAATTGGCGGTTTCGGTACGACATGTAATCCTGAATGATGGCATTGGTATAGCTTACTATCATGCTGGCGGTATTGGCATCAGAGGCATCGGTGATGAGTTCTATGTGTGCAGTCCCTTCTTTTTCAAGTTTTTCAGAAAAATCTGCTTCAAATACTATTACTTGTTTGATGTGTCCTTTTCTAAAAGCCTTTTCTATTTCTTTTTCGGAATAAAGGTTGCCGCCTCTGAGGAAAAAACCGGAAGAGTATATTTTATTCTGTATTTCTACAGTCACTTCATCGCCGCTTTTGTCGAGTACTGCTACCGGAATGTCTTTCAGTTCATTGGTAATTACATACCCGAAAAGCATGATTTCCACTATGGGTATACCAAAAAGTATGACCAGGGTACGCGGATCGCGTATGATGTGAAAAAATTCCTTTTTCACGAATCCAAAAAATCGTTTCATAATTTCCGGGTTATTTTCAGGAAAACTTCATCCATATTGTTTGCATTCCAGGCATTTTTGAGGCCTTCGGGGGTATCGAGTGCGGCTATTTTTCCATCTACCATGATTGAAACACGGTTGCAGTATTCGGCTTCGTCCATGTAGTGTGTGGTTACAAAAACGGTAATTCCATTTTCTGCAGCTTCGTATATCAAATCCCAGAAACTGCGACGTGTGATTGGGTCTACACCGCCTGTGGGTTCATCCAGAAATACAATTTTGGGGTTGTGAAAAATAGCTACCGAAAAGGCAAGTTTCTGCTTCCAACCTAAGGGCAAGTCGCTTATGAGTTTGTTTTTTTGGGATGAAAACTCGAGCTTATTCAGTAAAACTTCGGTTTTTTCCTTTATTTCTTTCCTACTCATGCCGTATATACCACCATAGAATGCAATGTTTTCGGCCACCGTAAGGTCATCGTACAACGAGAAACGCTGGCTCATGTAGCCAATATTGCGCTTTATCTGCTCAGTCTGGTGAAATGCGTCGAACCCGGCCACCCAAATTTTGCCGGCAGTGGGGGTAGAAAGGCCGCAAAGTATGCGAATGGCGGTTGTTTTTCCCGCACCATTGGCTCCCAAAAAACCGAATATCTCACCCTTATATACCTGAAAAGTAAGGTGATCGTTAGCTACGAAACTACCGAATTTTTTCACCAGATTTTCTACATCTATTATTACCTCGCGTGTATTCATACTTCAGTTTTTTTGCTGCTCATCAGTTCCATGAAACAATCTTCTATATTGGGTACGATTTGCTCAATAGTTACTTCTTCGAAACCTTGTGTTTGCAGGAAATGCTTCGCATCGGCAGCATCGCCCGTTTTGAGTGTAAGGTGAAGCTTCTGGCCAAAAGGAAAAACCGAATGTACGAGCGGATATGTGCGCAAGCTTTTGAGTATGGCATACATATTTTCCGATTTCACTGAATACAAGGTATGCGCAAATTGCGAGGTGATATGGGCCGGGGTTCCTATTTGCATGATTTTTCCGTCCTGCATGAGCGCTACCCGGTCGCAAAGCGAAGCTTCGTCCATGTATGGGGTAGATACCAGTATGGCAATGTCCTTCTCTTTTATGCCCTTCAGCATTTCCCAGAATTCACGCCTCGATACCGCATCTACGCCCGTTGTGGGCTCGTCGAGTATTAGCACCGAGGGTTTGTGTATGAGAGAACAGGATAAAGCCAGTTTTTGTTTCATCCCACCTGAGAGTGCTCCTGCCCTTCGGTTTTTGAATGGTTCTATTTGCGAATAAATGGGACGGATGAGCTCATAATTTTCTTCGATGGTAGTGCCAAATATGGTTGCAAAAAACTTCAGATTTTCTTCTACTGTTAAATCTTGATACAGTGAGAATCTGCCGGGCATATACCCAATGATGCGGCGCACATTTTTGTATTGTTTGTGGCAGTCAAAACCTTCGACCATAGCCATGCCTTTGTCGGCAAGCAGCAGGGTAGTGATGATGCGAAGTATGGTTGTTTTTCCGGCACCATCGGGGCCTATGAGGCCTACCAGTTCGCCACGCTTCACGCTGAGCGATATGTTGCTTATTCCCTCCCCGTTGGCGTAGGTCTTGCTCACATCGTCGATATGTATGGAAATGCTTTCCATGTTTTATTCTTGTTCTGTTGTGTCGAATACTACTTCGCCGGGCATGCCATTTTTCAGGGTGCCATCGTTTTTCACATCTATCAGTATGGCATATACCATATTCACGCGCTCATCTTTGGTTTGTATTATTTTTGGGGTAAATTCTGCTTCGGGGCTTACCCATGCAATTTTTCCGCC
>JFJP01037017.1_pt1 | contig 61119 bp, 78 predicted proteins | sample 431651 | NCBI WGS metagenome assembly JFJP01 (sample SAMN02602958, study PRJNA72255) | Microbial mat metagenome, whole genome shotgun sequencing project. | biome: fresh water; feature: sink hole; material: water; isolation source: purple microbial (photo- and chemosynthetic) mats found in... | reverse complement strand
TTGTACGATGGACGATCAGGATCAGATAACTCATTAGATGTCGGATTAAGAGTTATAGTATCTACTTCAAGTATATAGTAGGCTGGCTCTTGATCTTTCTGAGAGGTTCTAACTTCAATCAGAACGAGCTTAGCTTCTTGAGCAGTAGACGATGCAGTGAAGTCATGCTGAATACCGATAATGATATTCTTCGGATATGGAAAGTCATCATATCTAGCTGGACCACCAGTTAGTCCCTGACCAGGATCAATAACTGGAACCGAGAAAGTCGTTTCATCATCAAAGAAGATCTTTACACCATCTTGTGTATAGATGGCTCCAGGTCCCATGAGAATCTGGTTTCTATTCGAACCAGCAGATTTCCACGAGAAACCATAGAGTACATGATTACGCTGACGGCCTAAATTATCTTTTTGAGATTGATTAAGAAGACGAGTTTCGCGCGGATCACGGTACTTAAAGGTTTGCTTAACACCAGCCATGATTAGTGACCCTTAATTAACTTGTAAGCGTAAGGAGCAGCAAGAGCGCCAAGTCCACCGACTTCAAGAGCCGCTGTGGTCTTTTCGCCCATCTTTTTATGATGGGTGGCATTATAGATACTTGGAACAGCTAAAGCGCCAAGAGAGGCAACTTCACGGACATGAGATGCCGTTGACTTATCATCAGTAAACGCCCTACCAACACTTTTAATGGCATCTTTAATGGCTGCGAGTTTATTCATAATTGTATTTTCCACCTAAATGACATTGTAGTTCCAACTGGCTTAGTGACAACCGGAAACGTTGCACGCGACCACATATATCCATTGATGGAGAACAATCCTGCTTCATCGAATACAAGTGCTAAGTCAACTGGAACAATTCCTGTCCATGTCACAACGGAGCTTAATGCTCTATTTAAAGGATCGTCTTCAATGTATGGACGAGGATCAATATCATATCCAAGAGGGATCTCATATAAATTATTTATAAGGTTCTTTTCATTTTCGAATACTGGCGGTGGAATTAAAGCGCCAGTTCTTCCTAAACGAAGAGATCCAATATAATCCGCTGAAGGACCACCGAGAATAGCTGCCGCTTTAATAGAGCGAGAAGATCCTACGATTCTATTCTTGCCAGCATAAATAACATTGTTATCAAAAAGAATCTCAATGGATCCCTTTTCAGTCTGATCTTTATCTATCACAGGATTGATCCTTCATTTGAAGTGACGTAGAAATTATACTTAATCGAGTTGCCAAATTCAATAAACTTCTTACCAACTATAATTCTGTTTCCTATAACTTGCGTTACAGGGTATTGACCAACATTAAGTCCTTCAATAACTGTAACAGTGCAACCCTTTTGAATACCAGCGTAAACGCTGAATAAAGCATTAATGGCTTCAGATTCACATACTCCAGAGTTAATTGGGCTTATAACTTGGAATGGAACACCAATTTGTGTTGGATCAAGAAGTCTATCTAATGTAAGGATCGTTCCGCCTACAGCAGTGATCTTCGCATACTGATTTGTAAACGACGGGATATAAACATAGTCTCCAACTTTTACATTTGACGTAATGTTAATAGCTAATGTAGAAGTTGATATGATTCCAGTATTGGTATAGTCACCAGTATCAGTAGTCTTTACGCAATTAAAGTGCTGTCTTCCTAAGACTGCTGTTTCTTCAGATGGTCTTTCATCTGGATCAATTAGACCCTTATTGATATCCACAAACCAGAATGAGCTTGCTGGAAGAATCTTCCTTAAGAAGTCTGTGATGTTAACAAGGTCAGGCTGATTAATTCCTGACTCAGCAAACATCTCGACGATAGTTGTATTATTCTTTATCAGAGAATATAACTTATCTGAATTCTCAGTTATATAAGCGTTATCAATTATTTCTGAAATTCCGCGTACTCCAGCATAGAACACTTCTCTTAAGATCTTAGAAGAGAACTCAAAGATTAACTCAAGTTTATGCCCAGCAGAAAGTTGAAGTGCGATATTACCGGAGTTTCTATTGAATAGTCTTACGCAATCTCTCAATTCATTATTGATCTTGTATCCATACTTAATGAATTCAGTATTTGTTCCAGATGTAGCTTTTAGAACTCCAGAGTCAGGAAGATTCTCAATTCCATTAACGCGTATATTTAATGTAGAGGCTGTTATACTATCGATAAGAGTGACGCTCTCTGGCTCCTTCGCTGAAAGCTGCCTGTTAGTATCAACAGTCTCAGAAACTTTAATTACTCTATCTACGCTATAGTATACATTTTCATCATCTGAAAGCTCGTTCTTCAGCTTTAATTTATTGTTCTTAACGAGTTCAATCTCCCATGTGACTTGAGAGACATTAATTCCTGATGATACAAGGAATTGATCACCAGCTTGTACTTTTCCTATGAAATTCTGTGTGTTATCAGTAATCCAATATCCATTGATATTGCAAACTGAATCTATGATCCTTTCAACTGTATCATCTCCACCAGACTTTTGTTCTTCTATGAATGCGCTATTCTCTTCATAGAGCCAATCATTACGTATCTCGTTGTCGTAAACAGCAACCTGTCTTGAAACAGGTTGGAATCTTGATACCTTCTGACCAACGGCCACATCAAGATCAAACTGAGAAGGAACATCAACGAACTGTCCATTGTTAAGAGTGACTCTATTGAGATAGAATCTATTTATAGCTCTTATGGTTGAATTTCTCTTAACATAAGGGTATATGCCAGATTCAACGATTGCGAATTGGTTATTATTATAAACTTTAAAGTTTATTCCAGAAGTCACTGCAATCGGAGGAAGACTCTCAAGAACCAAGGCTCCATTGAGTTTATTTACAATTTTAACTGATGTGTAAACATCTGAGAAGTATATAAGCGATCCAACTTCAATATACTGGCTAAACTGAGGCCACTTTATTGAGTTTTGGATGTTATCGTAAAAAACAGTGGCGTCGAATTCATCATCTTGAATGAGTCCGACTGCTCCAGCTAATGGCTTATTGAGAATTAAAGCGTCGTTTTCAGTTCTTATAACCTTGTAAATTCCAGTTGCAGATCCAGTAGCTATAGAGATGAGATCATCTTTTTTAGCATAGACTGTGATAAGTGGGATCTCTAGACGCGTTGATGCGAATTCACCAAGCGAAGAAAATGAAACCTCTCCAGAGTATTTACCTGCGCTCTCAAGTCCTTGACCCAAGAAAACCTGATCTCCTACATTTAAATTAGTCGTCTTTGAGGAATCAAGGTAGTATTTTTCAGAATCCGTTAGTATTTCAGTATATACAAGCGAAGGCGTAATTGATACAATTGTCCCATCTTCTGGAATATACGGAATGTTTAAGAACATGGAAATAATCCATTCTACATTCTCAATCACAGGACCATTCCATAAACCAGACCATATAGCCTTTAACGCCTGCTTATATGGTTCAGAAGACTGTTTCTTAATATAGTTAACAAATATACCAAAATTCTTAGCTAAGAAAGATTCATCGAAGTAAACTACAGGACACCAAAGGTATTCAGGAAGTGTCACATCACTTTGGATTCCGCCATATACTATCTTATATTGACCTTTTGTTGTTAATGTTTTCTCAATGTATTTTACATCAGCATTATCGACTCTGTTTTGTAAAACAGGAATAGATACACAGTATATATCTTGACTGGCTAGTTTATATGCGTCATTAGCTTTTGTATCTACTTCAGGAGAATTTACATCGAATTCAGCCATCATCTCTCTATCTTCATTATAGAAGAGAAGTAGATTCGCTTTGCGAATTTGATCTGGATTCAATCCATCAAGATCAGTAGCGCCATATGTAAATCTTCCTGCTGCACGCTCATACTCAAAGCGGAAGTTTCCGTTCTTGATATTAAATTTAAAGTAAATTGTCTTCTTATTCTCTGAAAGAATGTAATCATATTGATTGTATAGATATTTACCGTTGAAGAATATTCTTAGAGAATTTGGATCTTCAACCTCAAAGTCAAGTTCAAATTGATTCTCTTCTTCCACCGAATCAAAGAATCCCTTATCATCAAATCTTCCACCATCATCAAACGTTGATGCTAATGTATTTACTCCGACATTCGAATACTGACGAATAACGTGAATATGTCCGTTCTCGAATTCCTCATCTTGAACATCAAAAAACTCTACTGCAATAGGAATAAATTCCGAAGCACTCCATACAATTGGATTTGTAAAAGTCACTATCCCTGTGCCTGGATCGTATATCCAGAAGGTGCTAGGCAGGAATTTTCCAGCCACCAGGAGCCGCATCTGTGCTTCTGGTCCTGAGTACCGCAGTTCAGAATAAAGGCTCTGTGGCGGGTTTAGGGCTAGGTAGGAAACGCTTCCCGCTGCACCTGTGCCAGAGATGGCGTCTGGATTAAAAATAAAGTATTGTTTTACATGGTTATGAAACTGATTAAACTTAATAGCCGCATCTTTGAGATACCAAATGAATTCTACGTTACCAGTTACAGCAAAATTAATTGATACTGTATTTCCAGTATCGTATGTAATTTCATTTTGATTTAGATATTTTCCATCTACGAATACCATCATGCCTATGGCAGTATCATAAGTCTCAGGAAGAATGAATGTCTTCTTGTTATTGGCGTATTCGGAATATCTCTTCCAATCATACTGCTCTGGAAGATTTGTCTCGTTAACTCCTACAAGAAACGAAACCTTTGTTTGATTATCAATGGTAGCTCCGAGCTTGATGGAGCTTTGATTCAATAAAAAGTCAGGCCCGTATGATAATTCGGTGCCTACAAGCGTTGGACCGTTATATAGCCTATAGCCCTCAACAAGGGCTGGCTCTAAACCGAATGGGAGGACGATCTCCTGATGAAAATTCAGAGGCTCGATAGTAAAATGTCTATGATCGACATGGTTGGATACTTTTAGGGCATCATTAACGGCAGATCCCGTTGTCTGTGTAATAAAAGACTCTCTTCGTATGGATGAAACATAGTCTCTTACCTTAGCGAGGTTTTTCTTGCTAAGATCTAGTAAGCACCAACGGTATTTACTGAATACAGGACATGTCTCAAGAGTCTTTGCAAAATCAAGCTGGTAAAGCTGATTATATTCAGCATCCAGGCATTGCATCCAGCCTTCCCAAAGTTTTTCAATAACTTGTCTATCTGCGTCTGGAACTCTACCCCAAAAGTCTGATAGATTACGCCAAATTAGGTCGGTGTTATTCATGTCGTTGGGATCAGATTTACCGTGATGACACCAGGAATATATGTTGCAGTGCTTGCGCTTACAACTCTTGTTCTAGATACCGAATCTAATCTCTGACCATCCGATGTGTAGTAGATAGCTTTGAGTTCAAGGGTTTCGGTATCAACATATGTTATTCCAGCTTCATAGAGCTTCTGAATTATATCAGAGGCTTCAATCGGCTCTTGAGACTTACGAGTTGTGATGTACTCGTTAATAATATCTTCGGCTTCCTGCTTTTCAATGTTGCCTTCCATTGAAATTGAAATTTCAATAAAGGTCGATTCCATTCTCTTTACAAGAGTGGAATTATTTGTAATTCTATTCGCTCTATCTAAGCAGAAATCATTAACTATTTTAATATTCGGATCAGAGTAATATCTAATACGAACCTTTTGATATCTGAAGGCATTTGGGTCAGTGAATTGAATAATCGGACGTTCAATTACTGAATATCTTGTTGATGCATCCCTAATGCCAAGCGTAAAGTCGGTTGGTTCAGCAAGTGGAGTTGTCGATAACTCACCAGTTACAGGATCAATAAGCGTTATATCTCTGAGAGCGAGAATTGGAAGCTTAAAGTATTCACCCTCATAGTATGAGTATAGTTCTACTAGCTCATAGCTGTTTGGGGATAAAAGTGTTACAGCCTTACGAATCTCATACTTCTCAGATCCAGACGGAGAGGAACTTCCAATGAATCCAGAAGCTCCAAAGTTTGGAGAATCCGAAGATGAGTCATCGTATGATGATGGATCTATGATTAATGTAGTTGGGGTTCCGATTGACTGAATAATGTATGGCTCTGAACGAGCATGTGTTCCTTCAAGGATATAAATCTCATATCCAGCGGGATTGATACCATCGAATATATCTAGGAAGTTAGCATCTGTATCTGTGAATACATAGCTTGTTCCAGTGCAGTTTCCGTGAATGCCTTCTGAGCGTCTATCTGAAATATCTGGAAGATTATGAATCTCAAATGCTGTTTGCTGAGAAGTAATAACGAATGGATTCATCGTATCGTGAGAAATAGTATACTGCGTATTTCCACCAACGATATCATCAGTTAGTGCTGGATTTATAGTTAGGTTATTCGCTGTAGCAGACTGAATGCTGTGATATGAAAGCGTACCACTTCTATTGACGATCAATGTATCGTACTGAGTAGCTCCAGTGAATGGAGTTCCTGGCTCAGTGATGCTCGTTGATCCTTCCGCTGTGAAATTCTGAAACTTTTGCTCAGTTACAACATTTTCACCAGTTACGGAAATGGTTCCATTAATACGAACTCTATTTGCATCTAAGTATTCTGATACTTCGTAAACACCTTTATTCGGTCCATTTACAATATTAATGAAGTGTGTAACAGCAGAGTTTGGGAATGACGGTGATACTGCACTTAAATCGTTTGTGAAAGTTGGAACGTAAAGTATATCATCATGTGCAGAGCCAACTTGCGGTAATCCCTTAATGATTGAATAAGTATCGCCTGCTGTAATCTTTTTAGTTACAGGCGCAGTTAGCGTCACGCTATCTGGATTCATAGCGTTAGAGGCATCTATAGTATAGATGCCTACCGCTTCACCATCATGAATGATCAATTTGTATCCAGACCATCCATTGATGCCAACGAATGGCATATTAATGGTTGTGAATCCGGCAGCCAGATCATACTGGAACGTTCCAGTGTGATTGTATCTATCGAAGATTACCGTTGGGTTTGTGAACTGATTTACTGTGTATCTATAAATAGATGGAGTGTAAGTTGCTATCTGTGCAGTTGTAATGGTTCCATCAAGCTGAACCTTCATAGTAGCTGAATTTTGAATTCCAACTACTAATCTAGGCGTAGCATTACCAGCGAATAGAACTTCATCGCCAAGTTTATACTGAGCGGTGTTAGCTACCTCAAAGAAGTATTCACCACCCGATAATGGAGTTATTAAAGCATCTGCTGCTATTGGAGCAACAAGCTCTTTAACTCTCTTTCTAATAATCTTAAATGGAGTATTTACGGATATATCTTCTAATAGGATTTTATCTGATACAACACAGTTTAATGTCGCAGCTTGGTTATGAACGCGGTTCACCTGACCAACAGCAATAACTTCATATGTCTGCTTGTCGATTGGTGAAGTATCACGAACAGTAATGAATGAGCCTACTGCGGCAACTCCAGTGAATGTATCTGTTCCAGTGAATGTAATGGAACTCGTCGCTACGGTTGCAGTCTCAGGGAAGATGAGAATTTCATCATCAGATATACGCTCATGAACTTTATATCTACCCCAGGCATTCGAAAAGACTAATTCAAGGATATCATTAACTTTAACTTCAGTCGCAGTGGATAATACACCACCGATTCCAAAGAAATTCAGAACAGAAGAAGTTCCATCAATCGCAATATCTATATCGAATACAAGGTCTAATACAATAATATCAAGTGGTGTAATCTCTACACTTGCATCAAACGAATTATTGATTTTCCATGCATCTCCAGGTCCATAAGAGAAGTATTCACCTTTAGCTACGCCATAGGTACTATTGAACTGACCTTGAATGAAATCATAAATGATATTACCAGCATCAAATACAACACCATCTAGGGTTGTATATTCGATGCCTCCACTAATGCGAACTCTGTTATCTTCAAGAACTTGTTCTACATTATATTCTCTGACTTTAGTTACACCAAATTCTCTAGTGAGAATCTTTAACTTATTACCTCTAGATACAAGCTGCGCTGTGCCTTCGAAGAACTTATGATTAAAGTCGAAGAAGAACGTATCATCAAGCACGCCAGATTCATATTTAAAGAGTACAGCTTGTTCAGGCGAGCTTACACAATCAATAACTCCTGTCTCAGGAATTGAGTTGATATTTAATTCGTAAGCTGTGATACCAGTAGTATCAATATAAATATCAGTCATTCCTCCAATATGGATTGTAGCTGGCGGAACAGTCGGAAGAATAAGTTTATCACGAATCATCTGTACATCGCCAGCACCAACAACGAATATATCTCTTATGAATGTAAACTGATTAAACAGAACACTCTGGATAGATGAATCGTTAATAAGATTTCTTACAGAGATTGAACGTCTAGCTTTAGCGTAAAGCTGAGCGTTATCTTCTTCGTCTGTAACTTGTCCAAAATCATCAATGTTTTCTACTTTAAGAATCTGTGATGGCTGATTCTCAATGAGGGTTATCTCTCCAGACTTCACAGAATACTGTGCGCCAGAACTTTCTGCCTCTACGAGAATATCAATGTAGTATAGGCCGTCATCTGATCTATTAGCTAAAAGAGATTCAGTAGTTGTGTTGATAATGCTGGTATTCAAGAAGCGCAGTCCACCCTGCGTATAGAAAATGATTCTATCAAAGCGATAGATACCAGGATCTCTAAAATAGATTCTTAAAGTTCCGATAGCCTTAGCTGCCGCCGCTCTACGAATAAATACATTTCCAATAAGGAGATCAACATCTGCGGTAGACATGTTATCGAAATTTAATATCGACTGATTGATCTTCAGCATATTCAGTTCATGTCTGAATGGCTGAAATAACATCGCAGCGGGTTTTGCAAACAGATCATTGAATGCCGTTCCACGACGGAAATCAATATCCTTGAAGTTATCAGAAATCTTCTGCTCAATGAACTTCCGAACTGGAAGATTAACTTTTTCAGTCATGTTGTTCCCACGGTTGCGAGATTTACTGTACCTGACTTAGCCTTAATTGCCAAGTCGAGTTCCCATCTTAACTCTGTTTCATTAAATCTGAGATCACGAAGAGAAAGAGAATCTAGCATCTCGTCGGACTTTAGAAGAGTTCCGACTTGAGACTGAATGATATCTCTTTGAGCTTTTGCTACAGCTACAGATACCTCTGCGATGGCATTCTTCTCAGTTTCCTTCGTAGCGACTGATGGAAGAATGGATTTTATCCCAACACCCCAATCAGGGTCAAAGATATCTCTACCTGGAGTTGTTAAAAGACACTTAACTACAAGCTGCATGAGTTTTCCACCGCCCTGTAGGGCAGTAGAGCGTCTTCCAACACCAGGAAGAATATATTCTTGTTCTTGTGTGAATACTCTAAGATCTAGCATTACGCAAACACCCTCTGCACTCTCTTAGGATCATTACCCATTAATGCACTCTGAGGCACTTGAGTTGCATATGGCGAACAGAATGTTCTTTCGAATGTGTTGCCTTGTTTTACTTGTTTGCTGTTTTCCTTTGTCTTATTTGGGTCGAACCCACTAGATCCAGGCACACAAAGGCTAAATCCAAGTCCAGATATCAATCCAAGTATATCCATAAAGAACTTAATACGAGAGTTCGTACTAAACGTATCGTTAAATTGAGATTCTTTGGCCATGTGTCTAAAGTCTACTGATCGAGTATCTTCCGCCTTTTTATCGGCATTAACTCTTGTCATCAACTGATTCACGTATCTAGTCATGCCTGGATTATCACATGATTGAATTATACAAACTAAAGCTTTAAGAATAGATTCATACAAAGACGATGCCGTACTCTTAAGGAACCAGAAATCAAAGTCTAATCCTAGCATAGCTAGGACAGCTTGCATGCTTATTCCGTTTAGAATTCCATTCGTAATTAAAGCAGCTAATCCAAGAGCAAGTAATATTGCAAGGACTTCCGATGATCCTTGAGTTAGCTTTTTCTCCATACAATCTAGATACAACAACTGATCATTGATAGATTTCAATAAAGTTCGACCAAGGTTTATAACCTTTTGATCTGAACTTCCTTCTTTGAGAGTAAGTCGCTCATTAAGAGCATCAAGGTACTTACCCATATTACACAACACTTGATTACCCATGAACGGTGGGCAATTCTCTGGATTAAAGGCTTCAAGGATATCGTTGAATTTCTTAAACCAAGAATTGGTATTTAATGAAGCAACCTTACTCCAGATCTTTTCAAGTTTATCAATAGCTGTACAAATAGCTTTTGCTATCTGGCCAAGGATTGTTAATCCTATCGCTACTTCAACCTGAACAGCTAAGCTGTTAATGAGTGAGCCAGGGTTGAATGATTCTGGAGACTGAGAGTTAACCTTTTCCTTTTCAACCTTGATTTGAGCGTCATAAGCTTTAATATCGGCTATTAATTTTGCTTTTCTTGCTTCTGATCCAAATGGATTCGTTGTGATAATATCAAGTTCATTCTGAAGCTTATTGCGATTATTTTCCCACTGCTGGATATTTCCGCGTGGATCACCAGTTGCAGCAAGGAGAGCGTTCTGGTAACGGGCTATTTCATTCTTAATGAATTTAATAAACAGAACAAGTATATTCTCGAACTTAATGTTTAAATTAAGTTTTTCAATTAAACCAGACAGGTTATCCTGCATGGTTTTTATATTATTATTTGTTTGAGATATTGGACGCATGAGGGCAATGATGCCCTCCTTGCGAAGTCCTATTTCGATAGGAGGAAGCCACTGACGATTTGCGAAATCTTCAATGGCTTCATCTGCTATTCCAAATTGATTAGCTGCGAAGTTCTTAAGAAACTCAGCCGAGTTCTTACCTTCAATAAGAGTATCCCTCGCTTTGAAGATATGTTGTGTTCCAGTTCCGCAGAAGCCTTTATTAAAAGTATTCTTGCTAAGTAACTCATCTTCTACGGATTGGAAATCCTTCTTAGCTTTGCAGAGTTCTTCGATGGCCTCAGAGAATGGGTTTGAAGGATTAATCTGCTTTGGAATCTTGCCTTGTTGAATATCTTTGTTTGTATCTTTTACGAGCTTACGTAGAACGAACATACTACGCTTCTGTAATACAACAGAAGGAAGTCCAAATACTAAAGCTTGATAGCCAATTCCAAGAATGGTTTCAGGGCTGAATAATAGTAGTCCTTGAAAGAGCTTTTTAATTTGATCTAGAACCTGTCCAACTTCAGCGGATCCATATTGGTAAAGTTGATTTACTAGAGTATCAGCAGCATTGATAATGCCGCCAATAAGTCTAGTTGGAGCTTCTTTCATTTGTTGAAGAAGTTGCTCAACTGATGTTGGAACGAATTCGTTAACGATAGATTTTATTTCGTTGAGAATTCCCGCATCTCCGAATATGATCTCCTTTACTTGGTTTACTATATTCCGAAATGGTCCAGCTAAGGCTTCCTCTAACGCGGCTATGTTTGCCGAATTATCCTGAGCGTTTTGAGTGCCTAATAAAGCGATATTAATACCTAACTCAGTTAGGCATTGCTGTATAGATCCGCCTTGCGGGGGTTGGGCTGCAACACTAGGCATTGGATATGAAGCCCTGTAATTTATCTGTTATGCTGTTTCTCAGCTTGGAGACTTTAGAGTTTGACAATTTCATTGTAGCTGCAATTTCACCTGGGGCGAGCTTTTTTTTGCCGTGCATTCCCAAGGTGTAATCAAATACGATTTGTTCTTCAGGAGTAAGAGAATGATATCCTAAGTTAATAACTTCCATCTGAGGCGAATGCTTATCAACTCCCTCTTCTCCCATTCCTGTTGAAGCTGCGATGTCTTGACGCAGAGAATTCTGCATTTCATTGACATGTTTAATTGGCCAAGCAAGATGATCTGCTACCTCAATATTTGTCGGAGTTCTTCCAAGTTTATCATGAAGATGAGTTACACCTACTTTATAAGAATTTATTTGTAAAGCTCTGTGTTCTGGAATACGACCGATATTTTGGTGCTGAACCGTGTAACGGTATAACTTACGTAAATAATTACTTACATGAGTTGAAAGCTTCACTCCCATAGTAGGATTGAAACCTTCAAATGCTTTAAGCGCCCACTTCTTTGCCTCGCCTTCCAATGCGGATCTTGGAATAGGAGCGGCTGAATACTTATTTACATTACTTTGGATTAATGGATCTAGCCTTCTAAATAAGGCAGAGAGATCCTTATCTGATTTAGAAGTTTTCCACTTCTTCCACAGAACGATATCATCACTTTCCGAGTTTTCCAGTGACATTGATTAAATCCGCCTGTAGGAGTTTAGCAAATTCTTGCCTTCTTGCAATCAATTGTCCAGAGGCTATATATGAAGTCCCATCATAGATAAACTTAACTGGATGTAAGTAAATATCGGCATTCAGTGACAATATAGAAGGTGGATCGACTAATTCTGTATCAGTTGGGTTTCCAATGTTCATTGCCTTCATGTATTCTAAAAGAGTCATTACTTCTCTTCTAGTATACTCATATGCAGTTTTTGCATTGGCGTTTTCGCCACTATACATGGGGTTTTCTTCTTCTGTGACACTTATGGCCTCTCCAGCCTTCTTGGGAATCATGAAAATAGCTGATGCAATGTCGGCTATATTAATTTGATCATCGTCGTAGATGAACTTTTCATCATTGGTTGGATTCGTTGTTGTTGCTTTTACTGTCTTTACTTTCCCTCCACCTAAAGCAGCATGACCAGAAGAGTTACGTCCAAATAACTCTGCGTATGTTTTGTCGCAACCTCTTGGACGATACTTTGACGAAACCCATTTTGGCATAGGAGGGGCGAAAAGATTACTAATATCTGATCTATCAGCGGGATATACATGCGAGAATGAAATCTGTGTTCCGGCGTTTCCATCTGCTGATATAGTATGTGAAACCGCTTCAATCATACCGAACATACTTTGGTTAGCTTCGAAGATAGCTCCTGGGAATCCAACAATAGCGAACGGATGAAAGACACACGATAGCTGACAGGTTCTATGAGCGAACTTCGCCTTTACATATTCATAGTAAGCGTATCCTTGCATGGAACGCTTCATGGAATCAAAGTCGCCATCATCTCTTTTTACATTTAATGTATTCTCATATGAGATGCTCTTTTGATATGGGAATATACCTTTATTTATCTCATCCTGAGATAAGAATGAATTCATTAACTCAGCATTGGTCTTATATGATTGAGTTTGTGGTCCAGTCTCATTGAAGAACCAAAGCGGACTATATCCAGCGTTACCTTTAACTGTTGGTGTCTCCTGAGCCGTGAGAATAATTCTTGTTGGTTCAGTTAAGTAATCAATTCCTAATCCAGAAATCGTATGATACATGTCTGGAAAGAAACAATTACTTACAGGAGGCGTAGAAAAGTATGCATACGGCTTCATGATGGCTATCTGTGAGCCACCATTATATCTATATGGAGCGATCATCGGAACACGACAATAGCCAGCTATGTCTAAGAAATAGTTTAATATTTGATCGAATGAAACATTACCGATGAACCTATTTTGAATGATTCCACTCATAAAATCACTAGCCAAAGAATTCTTTAATAGATTCTCTACATTATCGTCTTTAAGAGATATAATTCTTTCTAATACTTTATTCTTTGAGTTATAGAAAGAGAAGTACGGTATGCTGCCATAAACAGACTTAATTAGATTATTAATGAGATCTGAGAATTTATCTGTCTTTGAAGAAAACGTTTTCGTTACTTGATCAGCGAATGTTCCTCCGCCTCCAGCCTGGAATGAGAACTCAGCGCCGGTATGAAATATCGCATAAGTAGATGTCTGTGCATTGATGTTATCCACAATATTTCTTGTCATGAACCCAAAACAATTTGTGTAGTCCATAGCTGTTATCTGCATAGCTACAGCGCCAGAGGACTTCGACATACCGAACCCACGGAGTTCACCTTCCCATAAAACTCTCCATGTTCTTTCTTCTAAGAAGACAATAAGTATATGACTTCTTGGAAGAAGCTTTCTGACGAATTCAGATGGAGCAACCTCTATCGTACAAATAGAAGGTTGATTAACCTGTGCGCTAATAGTTAATGAATTAAAGGGGATCTGACACCCTTCGATATATAAACGACAATCTATTTTAGAAATCATAAAGAAGTAAATTCCTCATTTGCATTGACCCATTTAGATGTAATATCGCTAGACATGTTTGTATTTGCGATACTCACCTTACCGCTCGCCATGAAAGAAACGATTGCTCCACGACCATTATTCTTAGTTACTACTTTTCTACTTCTGCCTGAAGTATATGAAGTTGTTTTTGTTATTCCATTTGTCTCTGAAGCATTTCTAAGAGTTGATCTAATCGATTGTGAGTCAACATAAGAAATATTCATTGAAACAGTCCATACGAAATCCTGACTAACGATTACACCATACTGGTTCTTAGCTTCAGCTTTTGATATCTTAACTGCTGTATTTGTAACTACGGTTGAATTAACATTCATCATCCTTTCATTTGCACCTTCGATGGTATCACCATAGAAAACATCTCCATGGTTTTTATATTCAGCCTTATAGTCAAATTCAACTCTTCCAGAAGATTTACCATTAGGATCTGTCATCGATCCTCTTTCTGGAGTATATTTAATATCTCTTGATATTGAAATACCAGGATCTTTATCAAAGAATGCAGTAACTATTGTTGATACCGCTGCTGAGTTATCATAATTAAAGTCATAGGAATCTGGCTTATTTACACTTCTTAATGTATGAACTGCAAGAAGTTTATATGGCTTAGTGTCTTTCTCTCTCTTGAATTTCAATACAACGGGAACTGGAAATCCGCCAATTTTAATATTAAATTTAGCAATGCAGGATTCCGCTGTCATTGCAATGATCTGGTCGTTGACATCTAAGCTTAATGTAAGTTCACATGTAAGCGTATTGATGTTTTTCTTAGTAAGAACCACAGCGCCACTAATGAGTGATTTATCGCTGTTTCCAGATGAACCAACAAATGAATCAAATGTCGGTATATCTACGCTATTCGCTTCAGGCAATGCCACAATTGTATTTGTTGCTTTGTCAGCTAACTGAAGCTCAAACGAGCCTTTAAATATCTTTTTGAGATTTGTATCATTATCAAATGAGAAAGTCATCTTCTCATTTGAGAGTTCGATATATGTTGTATTGTTTTCTGTCTTTTCCTGAGCAGCGAGATTTCCTGGAGATAGCACAGATGGTATGAGAACTTGTGGTTTAATTGTAGCAGAGCCTCTGATACGAAACTCTTTTTTATCTGAGCTTGTCAATAAAAAAGTGTAATCAATCTTAGCGTTATCTTTACCTTGTTTAGCTGCTATCTCTTGAATCATCTTGGATTTTGTATCTATAACAACATATACCTTTTTTCCTGAATTAGTTATTGGAATATCCGAACCCTCAGAAAAACTCTGTATGCTCTTAGCGTCTGGAGAATCAGATAAAAATAGACCATCAATTGGATAGTTAACTGATTCCATTCTCGTAGATGCTAATGTTGCTATCCATGTCATTCCATCGACAGTTGCGCTTCCTGAAGATTTTTCAGCAGAAGCTATATTTTCCCCTGTTTCTGGAAGTTCTTTTAAAAACAACTCAACATAACGTCCTACTGGAAATGTTTGCCTACCTGGAGAGTTTATATTCTCAATATTAGATGGTACAGTTATATCTGTAATCGAAGGATTCTGGCTCATAAAAGAGCCTTCGATGTGCGTTACTGTCTTCTTATTATACAGATCCTGAGCGTTAAGCTGTCTAATTGGTGCTGAAGAATCGAAGTCTTCGTTAACTTGAATTTCAACATCTCTTTGCTGCTCACTCTCAACAAACATGGTAATCTGCATCTGAGCAAGGTTGTCATTCGATGAGTCCATGCTCATAGCACATGAAAGGATATATCCAATACGAGTCACGCCATCGTAATGAATTACAGCTTTAACACGCTGCTCTACGGATTTTGTTCCACGAAGATATTGTTCGTAAACATTTTTAAATTCATCACGCCAGAGATTTCCTCCTTGCTGAGATTGAATCCTAGCGTTTGTAATGATTGTAGATATATTGCCTGTATTCTCAACAACAAACGAATAATTATATACTCTAGCTCTACGATCAAAGAAATAAATCTTTGGCTTATTAAATGTTTCCACAATCTGATATTTCTCTGAATCAACTTCAGAGACAGACTGCATGTAGAATTTTTCGAATTTTAGTAGAGTTTGAGTTGAACTGGAGCTTCTAGACGAAGCTACAATATTTTCTGATGATTCTTTTACTAAAGATATATATGCCTTCGTAGCTCTTCTTTCCGCGTACTTATTTCTTATCCCCTTAAACATATCATCAACAGGCTCAGCGAGATACTTAATAGTTTCTCCAGCTTTTGCTTGCACAAATTCGGAAGATGAATTAGCCGTTTCGCTATTAAGCGCATCTTGTGCAATCATAGCCTTACGAGATGAAGGGCTGGCTAAATTCCAGTCAGAAACTTTCTTTGCTGCTTCATCTACAGTGTGACCAGCGGCTAAGTATGCAGCGGCCTCATCTTCGGTTATACCGAGAAGCTTTACTATATCTGCTACCTCAGAAGATCTTTTCGCCCTTATATCTTTTTTTTGCTGAGATATTGTTTCTAATTCTTCATCTCTGGCTTTTTCCATCCTTGCTATAAATGAAGCTTCCGAACTTTGAATAGATGCGGTAATATCCTTTATTGGCAATCTCCATTCATATGAACTAGCTGTGGATGCAAGTCTAATTCTAATAAACGGACCATCTCCATCCTTATCTAAAAAATCGTATGTTGCATATGTATATTCTTTTTCACCCTTATGGTTAACACCATTTACGATGGTTCCAACTTTTCCTGTTGAAAATTCCGATTTTAAAATACACACAGAATCATTTAAGACCCTGTAAGATGGGTATGTCTTAAACTTATCGAAAGCTATTTTTATAGCCCCGAGAAGATCGACTGTCGGAGCAGAAAACTTTTTGTTTCCCTCTACTATGGGATTTCCATTCTTGTCAAAGAATACTCCAGAAGAATCTTTATTCTTCCCAATCGCCATCACATTTGAACTTGCTGTTGTAGAACTAGGAGCGACCATTGCACTTTTCCTCTAACGGAGTGGTATCTCTAACGATAAGGCTTCTTGTTTGTGGAGCAGCCGCTTGTTCTGTGTCAGAGCTTAATGGATTGAAATCAGTGTCAATAAATCCCATTCTGGCCATATTTCTTAGAACTTCTGCTTCTGCACCGGCTGGATCGAATCGTTTAACGAATTCATCTACACCTACAGCCCCAGGTAATGGTTCTGATATTTCTTCTAAGAAGGCATTTCCAGTTGGTCCAGAATTTAAATAGAATTGCATATCGTAGACTTTCTTTAAGTCTTCCGAAGCATTTGTCTTTGATCTAATAGCCTGAGTCTTAGGTGTGTTAATCACAGACTGAATAAACTCTCCAGTTGGAGAGAATTGATTCGTAGTATGCATTCTTAAATAATTAACCATCTTAGAAATGCAGTAATATAAATCTCTATACTTCTTTTTCTCTGCTGTAACAACAGAGATATTTCCTACGTTTCTCTGAGCGAAAGAAACTGGTTCTTCGGAAAGAGAGTTCTGAACTAATAATCCGCTTGTTCCAGATGAACCATCTGGACGAATGCGAGATTCTTTGGCTAGTAGTTCTTCTCTTGAAGCTACCTGCTTAGCTACAATTGTGCCTTTAGGAGCAAAGAAAGAGTTAAACTCTTTTGAGTTAAATTCATTTTCATTTTGCAGGGGCATTTTTCTTTACCTTAATATGCTTCATTTCAGCCATCAGAGTAACTAATTCTTTCAATGATTTAGAAAACTCATTCAATACTTCTGGTTTACTAGCCATTACTTACCCTTCATCTGCTGTATGATTAATGCAGCATCCTTAAAGGTACTGGCAGCATCAGAAAGCATTTGTGCTTCATTTTGCTTACCCATGGCTTGATCACCCTTTGCTTGAGCGGATATGATTCCACCAGCAAGTCTAGCGCGAACAGCATCTTCGCCACCATCATCAAATAACTTCTGGAGATTCTTAAGATCATCCATTGGACCCATCTTGAATCTCTGCTTGAATGCTTCAGCATCCGAAAGCATGGATCTATCGATTGGTCCTTCAAGAGGAAGGAGTTTCTTGAGTGATGGGTCACGTTCCAACGCTGATCTAAACTTATCATCCTGTAGATTCGCTATAACCATTCCAACTTGTTTAGCTGGAGACGATGCGTTGGCAATACTTTCAAATTTATCAGCCACATCAGCAAATGATTCATCTTTCGCTCTTGCTCCAAACATTCCAGAAATATTCTCTTGAATCTTCTGAGATCTCAGATTCAATGAACGCTTCGTAAGCATTCCTGCAAGATCATCTCTATCTTCAATTCCACCAGTTTTAATATATTGATCAATTTTAGATCTTGTCTTTTCGTCTAAAGAATCTCCAAACTTAGATAAGAATTTTTCGCCTGACATGGCGCGTTCAGCGGTATCTCCACCAGCACTAAGCAATGAACCTAGCTTTCCAGTGAACTCTGAATCATTAACTAACTCTTTGTATTTATTTCCGAATATGTCCTTAAACTTACCTTCAAGCTCTTCTCCCATCTTATACATATCCTGGCTGCCAACTTGCGCCCAAGCTAACTCAGCGCCATATAAAGGCGATCCAGATACACCCATCTTTGTTTGAGCTATGTTGGCAACCATAGATTCTGGAATACCCATCTCATCTGCAACTTCTTTTGCCATCTTTGTATATGCAATGGTGTTATTCTCGTTAATCTCTTTATGAACGCCCATTCCTTTATCCATGAGTCTAGCGACAATCTTCTTTTGAAAATCAGGATCTGCCATGGTATTCTTCTCTGCTTTAGAAAATCCACCACCACGATTCCAAGCTTTGACAGATTGATTGTAAGATGCCATCTTGCCTTCATCTCTGGTAAGCTCTTGTAGTCCTGGGATGTTTAATATTTCAGGACTACTAGCAGCGCCATAAGCTGCTCCAGAAAGCGCCCCTACTCCAGCTACCATCAATGGAATTCCAACAGACAAACCAAGTCCAGTTGCAGAGAATAAGCCACCAATACCCATAGTTGCCACAGCGCCAATAGTTCCTAATGTTCCTAGTGCCATTCCAACCTTACCACCAGTAACTAACCCTTGATAAGCTCCTGTGGTAGTTCTTGCGAACATACCTGGATCATCGATATAACCTGATGAAGATCCGGCGATTGGTCCAGATGTAACTTCTTTCGAGAATCCTCCTGCCTTTCCGAATTCAGATACATCTTCTTGAGAAAGAGTTCCAAGGGGCATCTGTCCAGTTGCCCACATGAACTTTTCTCTTGACGCATCTCTTCCGCCAAAATCTTCAAACGTATCGTTGAACCAACCACGAAGTCCTTGCGCTGGAGCATTCCATACATTACTAATAGATCTTGCTATCGCATCAGTTGAATTGGACTTGAAGCGTTGATCCAATGCAGCTTTATACTTTAACTGCTTTTCAGCTTTATACGCATCACGCTGAGTAGCATACATCGAATCTTGACCAGCTTCCGTGAAGTTCATTTCAACGAAAGCTTTAGCGGTTGTTGGATCAGTAAAGATACCAGACGAAGACGCCAGCATCTTCATCATATTTGTGTCTTCAGTTGATTCAGAACTAAAGTCTCTTCCGGTTGCGCTCTTGAAGATGTTATTCATGTGAGCGCGTTGCATTGCCATCACATTGAATGATCCACCTTGAGACTGAATATTATCCTGATTAGCAATGAAGTTAGCGTAACCCTGAACAGTCGAAACATTCGAAGCGGCCATTGCTCCGAGTTGTCCAAATCCACCAGTTGCTTGATTGAATGCATTCTGATTAAACTGACCACCCTGCATGGAAGCCATGTAGTACATGCTTCCGGTGCCAGTAGCAAAGTTAATAGCAGAACTAGCTAAGTTCTGTGAAAGATTCTGGACTCCACCAGCAGACTGAACGAGATTCTCTCCAATGGCTCTATCGAGATACGCTGCGTTTACTGACGTAAGAATATCTCTTCCAAGAGATCCACCAGCACGAACGTTGAATCCAAGATTTCTTGCTAGTCCTGCACCAGCTAATGCTCCACCCATAACTTCTTGGAAGTTCAATCCAGAAGCCATGCCTAATGCTTGAGACTGCATGATGAAGTTTGATTGACCAGATAGGCTAGTAATACCTAACTGCGATCTTACATCCATCATCGCTCTTGCAGCTTCCTGAATAGGAACAGCAAGAGCTTTAGCTAATACTTCAGCTTGTCCCATTCCTTGAAATGCAACATTCGACCTTTCTAGTTCAGATTTCGTACCGATGAACTGACCACCGGCTGCAAAGATTTGCTTTGACGCTTGAAAATCATCGTAGTTATATCCAAGTTGATCTAACATCTTACCGCGTTCTCTTTCAACAACTCCAATAATTTCGCCTCTTGTTGAGCCTACGCCTGACAAAGCACGACTTGTTCCAGCGCGAGTATATCTTTGTGATGTTGCAAGATTAGCTGCGATAACATCTTCGTCTAAGCCAAGGTCAGCACCAAGAAGTGTAGCTATGCCACGAGTTACTGGACCTCTGGCTGAAATAGGATTCCACGTTGAAAGATTTTCTCTAGCAGTCTGTCTGAAATCATCTTGGAACATCGTCTGTGGCGCTCTATCGCCAAGATAGCCGCCCCATAGATCATTCCAGAATGTTGACTTGTAATTTGTACTATAAGCAGCAGAAGTTCCAAAGAATCCAGTTGAAGACATTGGAGACAACGGAGCCATCGTAGGAGCATGGCTCTTTAGCTCTTGAACTGTTCCAGAAAGAGTTTGTCCTGTTTCAGATACTCTATTAAGAACAGATCTTCCAGTTTGCCTAGCGGATACTAAATCATCTTCAAAGCGAGAGTAAGCTCCGTAGCTAATATCTCGCATATTAGCTACGGTTGATTGTACTGCATTCCCTTGAAAGAATTGACTTGAGCTATTAACAGTTGAACGTTCAGTAACATCAACCAATCGAGTCATCGACTGATTAATTGACTTCAGATACTCAGATTGTTGTTCCTGAGTCTGAGTATTACTGAATTGTTCAATCTCAGCCATTTTTCTTTGTCCTAGTGATCTTTATAATACCGTTTTCTTTCCTTCCGACAAATATCGACTCTTCTTCCTTAGCGAGAGAGGCTTGCTTGCGAATCGTATCATGGAATATAGCTTCCTGATCTGCTGGCAAGATGATATCTTGAATATGCTTAAGAGCCTTAGATATGTCCTTGTCTTTAGATGCTGCTGCACTAGCGATAGTTGCTATCTCTAAGAACTTCAGCCTTTGTCTCTGAATATAACATAGATACTTCGCCCTGCCGTTAGGACTCGCATCTACAGGATCGACCCCATCAATCTGTGCGTTTAACGCAAACCAGACTTCAGGGGTCGAGAGGAGTTTTTTAGCTGTGTCCTCAACGCACACTGAATCCAGCGATTAAACTGAGTATATTCATCCCAAATGATTGCTAAGCAATCTTCGTTGATTGAACCTACGGCTTCTTGTGCCTTTTCAAAGTCAGAAGGTACTCTTACAATCTGACCTGGAGCGCCATAAGCAACGAGAGCCTTACAGAGGATATCGAAGCGAATCTTGTTCTCCGCATAGACATTTGCCTCTTTGGCATAATTCTTTACATTCTGATCAATGAAGAGTGAATCCTTCTTCTGAAGGTTTCTAATCGAGAACTCAAGAAGATCACCAACTCTAATAGTTGCTGTGACTGAGCCAACAACAACAAGATCACGAAGATCTACATCATACTTACCTTTGTTCTCTTCGAAATATACTGCATCACGCTCTTCTTCTTTATTCGCAGCAGTTGCCTTTAAAACATCAATCTCTTTAGTGAGAATCTCAATCTTTTGATTAAGATCCTTCTTTCTATTTTCTAAGAGATCCTGACCTCTCTCAAGGTTATCAACTTCCTTCTGATCAACGGGCATAAAGTAGCTCCTGGCTATGGATGGGATTTTTAGTATAATGAAAATTATGCTTGGTTCAAGGAATCCTTTTACGCTGAATCCGTTTAGTAACAAAGTAATTACATTAAAAATAAGCGAAGCACCAAATGAACTCACCAGAAGAAAATACCACGCAGAATGTAACGAGTGTGGAGCAAACATCGATTCCATCAGAATTAAGTGTTCCGAGTGTGACAATAGTTTCTGCAAAGATTGCTCCAACACAGAAACCGGAATTTGCAATAGATGTGCTAAAAAAGCAGTTAGCAGATCTTCAGCTAAAGGTAAGCCTTCTAGACAATCTAGACAACAAGTTGATTCAGATGACGGAAGCGGAGATAATGGAACAGATTCAAAGACTGACAATGGAAGCCGTAAATCAGTTCCTAGCTTCGGAGCAACCTGGGGAGCTTCTAAAAAAGGTTAAGAACGATAAAGTGCAGACTGGTCACGGCACTATAACTCGTTTAGGTGCAATACTTTAAACCTACGCACTTGAAAGATTCACGGGTCAGAGGTAGGGTATAGACCCAGCCTATGTCGGGGATTCGTGGAGTCACCTTCTGAATTATCAGAGGGTGCTTCACTATCTCATACAAAGAAGGGGCTATTTCCGGTATAAACCTTTAGCTGTGTGTGAAATTACTTTGAACAATCTCGCCTAACCGGAGGATAGCCCCTTGAAGAGAATTTTTACATCCGACGCCCAATCAACATACATCAATGCTTTGCTGTATGGTGAACCTGGATCAGGAAAAACTCATTCTATTTTAACTTTGCCAGATGTCGAAGGTAAAACAGTAATCATTGCCGCTGAACCCGGTCTTAAGACTCTTCGTGGTCATAAGATCGAAGTTTGGGACATTGAGAACTGGAACGACTTTCAAGAGGCAATGGATCATCTCAGAGAGAATAAAGCCACTCTTGGATTTGATCACGTTGTCATCGACTCTCTTTCTGAGACTACAAAAATCTGTGCTGATCATATTCTGAAGGAACGCGTTGAAATCTACACGGCTCGTAAAACCAATACGAAGACGATGTTTGCTGATCAACGTACTCTGGAAGATTACGGACTTGCAAAGGGCCGTATTGATCGTCTATGCAGAGGCTTTAGATCTCTCCCTTATAATGTGTTCTTTACTTGTCACGCCCATCGTGATAAGGACGAGAAGACTGGCATTATTAAAACAATGCCTTTAGTTTCACCATCATCGCTCGCTGAAGATCTCCCAGGTCTTTTCGATCATGTTATTCTCGCAAAGACGGATGTTGTCGATGGACAGCAAACGTTCTGGTGGGAACATTATAATAGTCAATCACAGATGGGAAAAGACCGCTCCGGTAATATCCCACCAAAGACTGATCCTGACTGGAACATAGTCTTTGAAGCATACAAAAAGAAGGAAGCATAACTATGCCCATTAACCTCGCAGGCGTTGAAGAGAAGGAAGGTCAGTCCTTCGAACCGTTGCCAGAAGGTGTCTATTATCTGCGCGTCACTGATGGCGCAGAAAAGGATCCCCAAGGCGACAAGAATGGTCAGCATGAATTCGAACTGACTGTGCAGACTGGTCCATACTCTGGACGTAAGTTCAAGCATTGGTTCGCTCTTTCAGAGAAGATGGTTCCTTATCTCAAGCATTTCTACAAAGTGCTTGGAGCTACGGATATGACGAATCTCTCACCGATGGAATACGTCAGCCGTCCTTTCATGGCTGAAGTCTATATCGACGAGTACAACAACAAGAAGAACAACAAGCTTCAACTTGGTTGCTACTACGAGTGGGATGGCAAGGAAGAGACTGCAAACGGGAAGAAGCCTGAAAAGAAGGATACTCCTGCTACTGCGAAGTCAACTCCTGCCGCTGCTGCTCAAGGCTCAAAGCCTGCTGCAAAGAAGGCTGGACCGTTCAGTAATGCGGCTCCCGCTACGAAGAAGCCAGATGGCGATGAACCGCCGTTCTGATAGTTAGTCATCATTGACAATAACGGAAGGTAGTAGATAACCTCTACTGCCTTCTTTTAGCTAAAGACAACAAAATGACCACTCGCAGACTCACATTGAATATAAGAATAGGTTATGATGCTCATTCAGAGCATTATGATACTGAAGATGCAGCAGAGATGGCTGGCATAGATCAAGAGAACTATAGGAGAGATCCAAATAACATATCTGATCTACTCGCAGAAAATAGAGCGAATATAAGTGTTGTTCCAGCAGATATCATTGGGCAGTTTTTAACTCCAGATGATTTCAGAGGTCTTTCACTTTCAAAGACTGTAGCTGATACTCTCGCTAATCTCTATCTTCAAAAGACGGAAGATACATTAGGTGCTGATGTCATTCGCGCATGCGGTATTCAGAACGACGAAAACAAAGGTATAGTAAATAAATATACCGTCATTCGCAATGACGGTTCAGAGAAACATAAAGACTGCGAGTATTTCGTACTCGATATGAATCACGATAAATATGCCAAACCAGCCATTAGGGCTTATTACGAAGCCTGCATAGAAGAATTTCCACTGCTATCCTTTGAATTAAGGACGCGCTACGATGCGTAAGGGATTTACTGTGATGGAATTCATTATTCTTATTGTGATAATTGCAATCGCAATAGCTATTGTGTATGGCTGTTTCACTATGACAAAATATAAGACCGGAGACAAAGTAATTCTTAAAGCGAATGGCGATATTGGAACCGTCATGTCTGTTCTTAAGACGGAATCAGAGGGATTTCCTGAATATAAGTATTCTGTTCTCGTTGAGAATAGAAAGAATTATTCAATCACTGTTGACCGCTCTGACATAGAACCGCTCACGGAAATAGAGAAATGAGTGATTATCAACATGTTGAGTCGCTTATTGCCGCTGAGAAAAATATATCTCTAGCTCAAAGAGATTTATTTGAATATATGTATGTCAATAAGAATGATGTTCGCGCTTCGGAAATTCATAACGAATTAAAAAATCTATCCAATAGAATATCTACTTTAATTAAAGACAGACCAATCAAGAAAGTCGTAGGATACGGCTTATGCCCTCATTGTGGGGCGAAAGGAATTTCCCGTGAGCGTAGAATCGATGGAAATGACAAATGTGAAAACGGACACAGCTACCCAAGTAGAGAAGCAAAGCACTGATATCCCTCAAGACTGGTATTTCACATTCGGATGCAATCAAGCACACGAAGGACATTACCATGTAATTCATGGGACATTTAATGAGGCTAGAGAGAAGATGTTTCATCGTTTCGGAGCCAAGTGGGCTATGCAATATGATTCAGCAGAGAAGGCTGGTATAACGAGATGGAACCTTAAGGAAATCAAATGACAGACACACCTTCAACATCTAACGAATTCCTCTCTATCTATGAGGTAGCTGAAAGATGGAGAATATCATCTAAAACAGTTACAGCCTGGGTGAGAGATAAGAAGATTCCCGCACTTAAGTTCGGGCATCAATATAGAATATATTTAAAAGATGTAATTGAATTTGAAACTAAAGCCAAGACTATTCCAGATTCTCCAACGGAATCAAAGTAATGCCTATCGACCTTAGCGAATCAGAACAGCCTCTATCACCTGACATCCTTGTTAAGGATGGTGTTGTAAATATTCTTCTAACATATTCAAATACAAGTTTATTCCAATCATGCCGTTGGAAGTATTGGGTTCGTCAGGTTCGTTGCCTGACTCCAAAGCACAAAGAAGCAGTATTTAGCATTGGTGGAGCTTATCATGCTGGTATTGAAGAATACCACAAGAAGGCCACCACTCCATTAGATGATGCTGCATTAACTTTAGCTCATCAGGTTTCCGATGGGCTATTGTCATCGGATAATATCTCAGCTATTGATAATTCAGCGCCGACTAAGGTGAAGGCGATGATTAGGGGCTTTGCTCGTCAATTCAGCAACTCTCCTTATGAAATTACGAATCAAGAAATGCCATTCCTTGAGAAGTTAGAGGATGCTCCTGACTTTGAGATTGATGGTGTGAAGTATGAGTTCTGGCTCAGTGGAAAAATTGATGCTGAAATGAAGCATAAGCCTACTGGTGGATTATATCTTGGTGAATGGAAGACATGCACATCATTCGATGATTACATGTGCAAGATTCGACAGGATAATCAGCCATGGCAATATCTGATTGGTTATTACCTTAAAAATAAGGTTAAGCCAAGTGGTGTTGTTTATCGTCTTGCTAAGAAGACATTGATTCGTCAGAAGAAGACAGAAACGGTAGATGATTTTCTAAATCGTATTGCTGAAGAATACGACACCAATGTTGCCGAATATTTCAAGGAAGAAGTTGTTCCGTTCGATGCAAAGAGAGCGGATCGTCATTACAACCATCTGTATGATGTTGCGAAAGAATTGAAGTTTGCGTTCCAGAATAATCTCTGGACTCGCTCGCATGGTTCATGCTTCAATTACAATAAGCCATGTCCATACATGTCGATTTGTAAGACGGATAATGAATCAGACTTCGATATGATCGCTTCATCGTACTTCACTGTGAAGCCACCGAATGAAGAACTCATTGAAGTGCCAGAAGGCGGTTGAGTTAGAGGAATATATCAATGAACATAGAGAAATATGTAAATCAATGCTCCTATCCATCGAAAACTCCATTCGTCTTGGGCGAATGGAGTGGGGACATTTATTTACATGTTGCGATGTAACATTGATTACATTCAAAGATAAGACAGTCGGATTCAACCGCTCTTTTAGATTACCATTCAATATTATGATAACATACATTAAAGAAAGGAAGGAGCTACCGCTCCATCTCAAATTATGGACATAGAAGAAATCGCACTCAAGGTCGGTGGATTCGAGCAGATGATTACATCAATGCTCGGAGAAAGCGGCCAAACTGGAAAGCTCAAACAGAAGGGAGATCAAATCTCATGCTGTTGTCCTTTCCATCAAGAGACATCACCATCATTCGGCATTAGAGCCGATACTGGTGCATATAACTGTTTCGCTTGTGGGGAAAAGGCTGGAGGTATGCTCCAGTTTGTTAAAACATTCTATCGTGTAGATGCCGCTGGTGCATATAAAAAGATCTATTCTTTTTATAAAATAGAAAATGATTTCGTCCCTAACGGGGATAAGATCAAGCAGGAAGAAACACGCAAGATTGATGTTGGTCTTGCAGAGGAAATGAATAGAACAATCAAGAGTCTATTCGGTAAGAACATTCGTGAGAAGCTTTCTGAGGAATGGGGTCTTGAAGATCTTAATTTCTTAGATAAGTATCTCATTGGATGGAGCGAAAAGCGTTCCAGAGTTTCTATTCCAATATTTGATGAAGAAGGTGTTCTTCGTAATATTCGTTTATATTCTTTTGATGAGAAAGAACGCCTTACTAAAGGCAAGATGATTTCATGGACCGCTGGTGCGGGAGATAATAGGATTTACCCAATTTCTTCTTTGAAGGAGGAAGAGATCTGGATTTGCGAAGGCGAGAAGGATACATTGGTTGCCTTAAATAAAGGACTCAATGCAATCACAATGACCGCTGGAGCAGGTTCATGGTCTTCACTCTTTAATGAGAAGTTTAGAGACAAAAAAGTTAATGTCGTGTTCGACCTGGATAAGGCAGGACATGCAGGCGCAGCAAACATAGCTCATGAGTTGTTTGGTATAACTAAAGAAGTAAGAATCATTGCCTTACCAATGACGGGTGGACCGATTGATAATGACGTAACTGATTACTTCATGCGTAATGGTGGAACTAAAGCTGATCTTGAATCTATCCGCGACAAGACGATGCCGTATGTTGAAGTTGATTCGACTCAGCCTATTGTTCCGACGATTCAGGTTGTAAACGCTGATACTGAACAAATCGATATCGTGAAGTGGGTTAACTCCGATCATATGTATTCAATGATCGAAGCCACTGTGACTTTCGTTGGTTCAACACAGAAGGGTCATTGCGTTCCAAAAGATGTAGTGGCTAAGTGTGAAACCGATGGAACCAATAGACCTTGCAAGACATGCATTATTGGTAAGACTGCGGGAAACCGTGGAACAATCACTAAGACATTCTTAAAGGACGAGCGCGATTTACTGAAGTTTATTGGTACACACGAAGAACAGATCGAAAAGGATGTTAGGAAGATGATTGATCCTAGCATTCCTCACAAGTGCAGAGTTAAATGCACCGTTCAGAGTCACCACCTTGTATTTGCTAACTTCATGGTGAATCAGTATTCACCAGTAAAGAAAGGTGGAGGCGATTACGATACCTCAACGGAGGCATTGGCTTATACAATGGGATTCTCCATCAAGGAGAATAACTCATATAAGATTAAGGGATCTCTAATTAGTCTTCCTCAAACAAGTGAGGCTGGTTATATGATTACCGAAATTGAACCAATCAGTGACTTTATTGATACATTCGCTTTGAATCAAGAAGAAGTCGAATCATTGAAGATATTCCAGAGCGGTCCATCATTGGCAGAGATTAAGGCTAAGTTAGCTGGTATCTATGCAGATCTCAGGGACAACGTTACGGGAATTATCGGCAGAGAGATTCTACACATGGCAGCAGATGTGGTGTACCATAGCTGCCTGTACTTCGAAATCCCCGGTGACAGGGTGCATAGGGGTCAGATAGATTGTTGCATCATGGGGGATTCTAGAACCGGCAAAAACGGTGTGGTGGATGCCATACGCGAGTTCTTTGGGCTAGGTGCAGGACTCAGCGGCGAATCAGTATCATTTGCTGGTCTTGTTGGTGGTGTTGTAAAAACTGAAAGCAGAAACGTCGTTAGATGGGGAAGAATGCCTATCAATGACAGAGGACTAGTTATTGTCGATGAAACATCTGGAATGGATGCCGTTGTTATCGGTAATCTTTCTAGTGTTCGTTCTGCTGGTGAAGCCAGTATTACCAAAGCTGGTGTATCGGAAAGCAAAGCGAATGCTCGTTGCAGAATCATCTGGATTGCCAATCCGCGTGATGGAAAGAATCTCAATGAGAACTCTTATCCAGTTACGAAACTCTTAGAGTTATTTGGCCGTCCAGAAGATGTCTCAAGACTAGATTATGCATGTCTTGTTGAACAAGATACGGCGCTTATCAAACAGATTAACTCTGTTGAGAACTCTAACCGTGTTCGTGTTCCTCATACATATACCAGCGAACTTTGCAAGAAGATAGTATGCTGGGCATGGTCTAGAAAGAAAGAAGATATCATCATTAGCGAGGAAACCAAGAAGTTTATCTATCACTATGCTGGTCTGTTCTCGACAGATTATAGTAGCGATCTATTGCTTGTTGAGCCTGCTAACTTCAGAGTAAAGCTTGCTAAAGTTGCAATCGCAATTGCAGCAAGATTATTCTCAACGCCTGATGGTATCAAACTTATCGTTACCAAAGAACATGTACTCATGGCAATGCAGTTCTTTATTGAATTGTATACTTCAAAGAGTACAAGATATAAAGATTATTGCACAGCGTTCCAGAGTTCGTTAGTGTTATTCAATGAGCCTAAGCTCAAAGAAACCATTGATGAAATCAGGAATAAGTTCCCTGAGTGCTGGCAGGCATTCGTTGAATTAATGACAAAATCAAACGAACATTATTATTCAGCGCAGGATTTCAAGGACTGCTTGAGATTGCCTGAGTCAATTGGTAAAACGGAACAAGCTCTCATATCGACATTCGTTGCTGTTGGTGCGTTAACTTCCGCGAGTGGAAGGTATAAGAGAAAGACAGCATTCAAACAGTGGTTTGCTTCATACCTTGAGAAACTCAACAATCGTTCAGTAGAAGATCTCTACGCGGAGCCAACATGAGAGAATATCAAACCAATTCCTTCGCAATCACCTTCAACGGAGACTTGATCTCCGTTGATGTTGATTGGGAACAACTTACTAACTATATCGTGGCTAAATACAAGCCAACGAAACATTACGTTCATAACGACGAGACATTTTTTACTGTAAATATGGCTGAATTTGATCTTGATGAAATCTGTAATGATATGGATTACTTCAATGATACAGTCGATCTCACAGACGATGAAATGACGACAAAGATTATTAGTCACCTTTCAATCTCATCAACCAAAACAAAGAAAGCTATCTATGATTACCTTGGGAAGACTGCACGAAATATTCAATGCACAGAAGATGTTGAACAATCACACGTTCAAGAAAAACAACCTGAAGTTCCTAAAGCAGGGAGTGGAAAACGAACTGACAATTCAATCTTTTAACGAGCTTTTGTTAGAAAAGATTGATAAGCCTGGGATGATCTTCTTTAACGAGAAGAATGGTCCTATGCATTGGTGGGTTCAGCAGTATACATTCTGCGCTCTCATGGAGTTGCAGGAGTTAGAGGAATCCACTGATCCACAGAATGATATCGTTGAGATGATTGACATCTGGCATTTCATTATGAGTATGCTTCAGGTAAGTGGTACTACTTACGACTTATATATAGAATTCAATGAGGATTATGTATCTAGATTCCATTCAGAAGATCTAGATTCATTCTTCAAGTCGGAATATCTTGATTCAATCAAGGTAACAAGAGCAGATCTGCGTAGTTATCTATATAAAGTAATCTCATTACTTCCATGGAAACATTGGTCATCTCGCAGTGATTTTTCATATGCAGATGTTTATGCAGCAATTAATAAGTGTACTTGGGCATGGTTTAGAATCGCAAAGGATATGGGAATCGATTCTCAGAAGCTTTACGATGTTTATATGCAGAAGAACAAAGTTAATTTAGATAGGCAGAACACTGGATATAACGATATCAAGAATAAAGATGCCGGAAACGCATCTATAGCGACTTGAAATCATAATGCGCCTAACCTACAATTAGGCGCATTATTTTACCTATTATGACACCATACGGTTGCATCTACACATTAAAGAGTCCTTCCGATAAATTCTATATTGGACAGACAACTCAGGTATTTAGATATTATCTTCAAAAGGAATATTTCAGACTTAAGGGCAAGGGAAGACCAAAGTTGCAAAATGCCATAGATAAATATGGGATGTGTAATTTCATTGCAAATGATATTGTTTATTTATATTCAAAAGAAGATCTAGACAAGGCTGAAATTGGATTTATTGAAATGTTTGATTCTATAAATAATGGATACAACATAAGAGAGGGTGGTTATCGTGGTCCAACTCCAGAAGAAACCAAAATAAAGATTGGACTTGCCAATAAAGGAAAAATATTCACAGAAGAACATCGAAAAAAATTAAGAGAAGCTAGAATAGGAATGAAATTTTCCAAAGAGCATGTGGAGAATATAAGAAAATCAAATTGCAAATTTACATATACTATATTTGATAATTTGAACGGTATAACTTTAGAAGTTAAAAACTTAAGAGAATTCTGTAGATACAATAGTATTAGCATTGGATACTTAACTGAAGGTAAAAATACTAGATTTTCAATTATAAAGAAAGAGCTATGCACCCATTAGAACTCTGTGAATTCGATCCTGGGTTACTAGCTGACTTAGATCTTTACGATACTAAGCAACTGATGACTCAATTATGTATAAATAAAATGAAGCTAGGTATGGAAGATCCTAGAGATGTATTTAACGACGAGGATTTTGTTAATAAGGTGAGGTTTCATAAGACTGAGAAAGTCATATCTCTACCTGTCGATTCTAGAGACATATGGGAAGTTAAGCCAGATATCGACAAGATGATGTTTATTCAGATTCCTGATATAAAACATTCTCCAGGTACATATGTATGTAAAGCAGCTTTTAATGGTAAAACTTACATAGAGCATTTCGTTATCATAAATAGTATTCTTCCATACATGAGCTTTCGTGTAAAATACGAAGTTCCATATGCGGATAATATTTATAACTGCGTACAATCATTCATAGCTAATAACAAATTTAGCGACCACCAACAAAACGCTCTTATAAAGTATTTAACATGCAAAAGGGATCATTTAGATCTAGAACTAGAACCAAACGATCCATTATTTATATTTAACCTACTACGCGTAAGCATGGAAAGCATTAAACGAATAGCATATGTATAACCCAGCCACAGACGATACACCTGAGTTACTTCCACAATTAGTTTGGAGGCGTGATGCTAACGCTGATCCAATGGATTATTTCCCTTTTAGAACGGTTCGACCTCAACAAGAGCAGGCGATTCGCCAAGCTGTCGAAGCATTTAAAACAAAGAAAATTGTTGTATTAGAAGGTCCATGTGGAAGCGGTAAATCCGCTATCATTATGACCCTAGCTAATTACTTCGGAACAGCACATTTACTGACTCCGCTAAAAGCTCTTCAGACGCAGTATCTACAGGATTTCCCCAATGTTGCTGACTCACGCGGCAAGGGGAATTATGTATGTACATACGATCTAGAACATCGTATTAAGCGTCAGCAGACAATCGACCCAAGTATAAAGTTATTTCCTAAGAATTGTGCGAATGCACCATGCACGAAAAAAGGTTTCAATAAGCCCGAATCATGCACGGCTGAAATGTTCTTAGGTAAAGAAGATATTGTTTCATTCGATGGGTATTCAACCGTACATCCTCTTACGGGTGCCGTGCTGAAATTCAAAGGATGTCCATATCAGGTTGCTAAGTTAATAGCGCAACAAACTTCAATTATCTGCCATAACTTTGATTCATTCCTCTATCAAAACCTGAATGTCCGTGGCGGGTTCAATCCTCGTCCATTCTTAGCCGTTGATGAATGTCATAACTTCGAAGGTAAGATCATTAACTTTAATGGAGTCACGATTCCAGAAGAATTAATGATGCCTGGAGATGTTTTAACTGATATAAAGAATATTTCAGAATTCTATAATTTCTATTGCAAAGATAAACCTTACTCATTTAACGATATGATGAAGTATTGTGACAATGAGCGAGAGATGTTCATGAAGAAAGAAGAGACTAGTTCATCATCTTTCACCAGAACCAGATTCTTCTATGCTGCATACAACTACTGGAATTCAAAAGATGACGGTAAGAAGGCAGCAGAATATAATGAACTCGCTGAGAAGATTGGTAGAATCGGATTATTCTATCAAGATTCAACTGCGAGAGGTTATAAGTGTGAGTATGAATTTGAGTTAACTGTTCGTAGGGATAAGGCTGTTCTTACTGGACATCCTTTATTCGCTGGAACATTCTCAAAGTCCATATTGAATGCTGGAGAGCATATACTGTTAGCTTCTGCTACGATATTAAATCACAAGATCTTTTGCCGTAGCATTGGAATAGATCCTGACGATACTGAATTCATTCAGTTGGAATCAGACTTTCCAAAAGAGAAGCGTCTGATAAAGAAGCGTTATGCTGGTTCGATGTCGTATAATAATAAGCAAGCTACTATGCCCAAGATGATAGCTAAGATCGATGAGATCTTAACTGAGCATTCTGGTCAAAAGGGTCTTATTCATAGCCATACATTCGATATCACGAAGGCTGTATTCGAAGCTTTAGTGCATAAACATGGCGATAGACTGCTAACCATGGAGATGTTTAAGGGTAAGAATGCATTTGGTGCCAAGGAAGCCATGCTTGAGTTCCATGCTCAATCAGAAGTACCTACGGTAATCATTGATCCAGCTTGTGATCAGGGTGTAGATCTTCCAGATGATCTATGCAGATTCCAGTGTTTACTGAAGGTTCCATATCCTTCACTAAGTAAATGGATGAAAGCGAGAATGGCTCAACCTGGAGGTCAGGAATGGTACACCATGCAGGCTGCTTTGAAGTTCGTTCAAAGCTATGGTCGTGGAAATAGGCACAAAGATGATTGGTGCGCTCACTATTTGCTAGATGGGGACTTTGACAAATTCCTGTCTCAGTGTAAAGTGAAGGGTCTTATTCCACCCTGGATCATGCAAGCCATAGAGCAGAAGGTGATAGTATTCAAATGAAGCTAGAATTCCTGCAAGAAGAGCTAGAAAACCTCTGGAAGGGCTATGAGCTTCCAGGGGGTCTATCTGTGGAAGTAGTCAAAGGTGAGATCATCATCAAGACTGATTGTATGATAAGCCCTGAAAATGGGCATATTGTGCAATATGACGAAAAACAAGCTAGGAACCAGTCTTAGCAACACCCACGGTGATTACAATGGCGACTATGCTGATCGCTGTGCATGGGTAGAGAAACCTTGCCATGGGGCGTACTTTATCAATAAAGATCATCCTTTATTGATACTAGCGTATATAACAACCTGTGTCAGGGACTCTAGATGTATTAGAGTCCCATTTTTTTGGTATAATACCATTATGCAGATCTTCGGATCTGATGGTCCGCCCGAAAGGGAGAATGGACGACCCCTGCCTAGAGTGACCGCATCCTAGGGTAAGGCAGCACTTCAATGTGCAAAGGGTTGCCAATGGATGCACTTGTAACGTATGAAGCATGTAAACCCTCGCAAGAGGCTTCTGTTCATCACTAAACGCCTAAGTGGACCTTGCCCCACGACAGCGATATGAACAGAAGATGCCGTGAAGGGGTAGGCATGTTGCCCCTTCTTTAGCTATTATTTGGTATAATACTATTATGCAGGGAGTTCATCGCCCCTTCCTCCTTTCGGACCTGATGCTCTGTTTGCGTTTCTTTTTAGGTATAAGAACCGTAAGGAGGTTCGCCATGCGAATCAAAAGTCCCGAAAGGGCATTTCCATTCTCACCAGAGGGAAACGAGACACTCAGGCTCGTAAAAGACCTAGGATTTCCGGTTCGTTTCAATGTCGTGTTTGAAAGGCACGGCTACACCTATGCGACAGCTAAGGCGCTGATCGTAGAAGGTGAGATGAATACCCTTTGGGAAAAGGGTGAAAAGAGGTATGGAACCCTCAAACAGCTTTACGAACGCCTTTACAGGCAATTCGGAAGAGGCGTAAGGTTGGTTCCGGTTCCGGTGTAGGGGACAGAAAGGCACCTAACAAGTGCCTTTCTTAACTATAAGGTATAATACTATAAAGGAGGCACATCATGTTGCCATGGATCATCATTGCGGTTATCGCGTTAATTGACGCGATTATCTGCATCAATCACTTCTGGTTAAACCAAGGGTCGAGACTTTCGTCGTGGGTCATCTGGCAAATCATTATCCTGGGAGTGATTGCAATCACAATCGCTTTCTGGAAACGTATATCAGAGATCAAGCCCGAATAGGGTGTGCTTCGTTTTAACAGAGCGGAGATCTAGACATACGCCACCGTGTTCGTGAGTTATGAACCCCCAGCTAAACAACTGTGGGTTCTTTTTTTAGCTATTGGGTATAAGGAGAGTAAGGAGGATCTATGATCCATAAACTAACCCTTCGGGGTCAACCAATCTCTGTAACCAGAACACAGGTTGGTCATGATTTTCAATGGAGAGTGGATTGGGCATTGATAACTGAAGAAGAAGCACAGAAACTTCAGAGCGAGGCTGGATTCGCACCTGAAGGCTATGGTTTCTATCGGTTCAATCAGAATCGTTGGATATCAGGAGCTTCGTGTGACTAGATCATACGTCATCGAAGAGACTATCTCCAAGAGGTTTGCTGGGGTTCCATTGGATACCCTAGTTGAACTGCATCAGGCCCAAACGTTTTGGATTGAAGGTGCCGCCGAGAAGCAGGCAGCACGACTCAATACGTTGGCTCTGAAGAAGGGATGGAACGTATCATATAGGGTGAAACCCTGTAGGATCGTTCTGGAATGAGCTTTTGCTCATTCTTTTAGGTATAAGAATAGTAAGGAGACATGTATGCGAATCCGCAACATAGAAAAATTTCAAGCCGTCATCAAGGCGGTCATTGACCCGATCTGCGGGCAAGTTTCAGATGAACCCATCATATTCATCAAAGGGGACCAGTTCCAGGTGGAATACTGGTTCACCGGATTGGAAAAGGGGTTTCGTTCTGGAATGTTCGACGAAGGGGTTAAGTGGAAGCCATATCACTTCATATCGTATAAAAAGGAAGAAGTGAGATTGTTTCGTGAATGGCTGGCATCTGAACTCCATGCTCTCAATCTTGAGGACGAATTCTGGAATGGGCCACTCAGGAAAGAAAAGGAAGAGATCAAGCTCTTCATGAAGCTTTTGGCCTGATGAAGAAGGGGACTAACAATCCCCTTTCTTTAGGTATAAGAAGATTAAGGAGACTAAAATGAATAAAACCCAATACAAAACTCAGTGTTCACTGAGACTGAAATACTGTCCGGTATTTCTATTAAAAAAGTGTTCGTCAATGAAGTTGGCGAACATCATCAAGATGAATGAATGTAAAATTAACTGGATTAAGTATCCTGAGATACTTCATTCTGTGATATTAAAGAAAGGAGAGAATGAATTATGGTGTCATATTGCTATTACCATAGGGCCTCTTCTTATGGAAGGAATAACCCAGGTTGACTTGATGAGACATCAAGTTGATATATGGGCTGACCATAGTGGAATAATGGTCAGTATATCTGAATTGGATAGTATCCATACTGAGTATGGAACATGCATTCATTATCCTGGAATGAGGATATGGAATGAAAGTTCTTCCATTGCAGAAAAGCTTTATTTAAGCAGTCATGCGATTGATCGCTTTAAAGAGCGAGTGTCAATGGGTGGATTACCCCTCTCTAAATTTGGAGAGAATAATTTCTATTCTGGATATTTGCTAGCGAATCACTACGCAAAATCCATGATTACTAGAGAAAACTATATGAGTACATATGCAGTGTATTCAGCTAGGGGTGAGAGTGAAGACGGGAAAATTAAATTGAATAAAATTGGCTACATGCCAGTAGTCAAACATGGAAATGCATATGTCGCAAAGACATTCCTTGTTCCAGGTTTCTCTAATACTCCAGAAGAAAGCCTCATGCTTGATACTCCATTTAATGAAATGAGTAATGAAGCAAAAGAGGCTGCTGGAATAAAGTTTAGAGATTCAGTTGAAATTCAAACAAGAGATCCTGTTGATAAAGCATTCGATCACATGGATGTTCTATCTCTCGGATGGAAGAAGTATATGATAGATTCAGGTATGCCTGGACTGTGATCGATATAATAGAGGGCTTTATGCCCTCTATTTTAGGTATAATATATTTAAGGAGCCTTTTCATGCCAGATTTTTTTAATACACATTATAATATAATAGATACGTTAATTATCTTAGATAGAGAAAACTTTAACATAGCATTGGAGATTCTCGCAGAGCTTGATTTCAAAGCGCAAATGAACATGAATCGTGGGTTGCAATACACAGAGGAAGATGTATTAGCGGTTCAAGCTCTTATATTAGAAAGAGTAGATTTAAACGGAGCGCATGCAGTAACCATTGCTGAATGTGCTTTGTTTGCTTTTACACAGAAGTATCGCCATGAACCCAGGTGAAACATTCTGTTTAGAAATAAACAGCGCAAATGAATTATATAATTATATGCTTCTTCTAAGGGAAATGAAGGATAAAGTCATTCGTAATGTATGGAGCGATCATAAAGAATATATCATTGAATCAACAGATAACAAAGATATATTCTTCGTTACTCCTGTTTCATGGTACGATAGAGGCGATGCAAGAAGAATCAGTAACAATGCATGGTTTCCGTACCTCAAATACCCATTGAAGGTTTTATGAATAAAGAAGAACTCATAGAGCTGCTTAATTTAAATGATGAGTTATCTCCAAATTATATAATGAAAGTTAAAGATTCCAATAATGATACATATGAAATATATAAGACTTCTTTTGGGATCAAAATCTATAAATTAGATTGGGATAGAAATAGGAAAAAGCCGTTAAAAGAAACAGTCCTTAACCACATCACCTTTCCCGTAAGGACTATATGAACTCAGACGAACTTAAAGAATACGTCCTGATAAGAGAAGCATTAGGCATGCTTCCTATCAGAGTGATTGATTGCAGATGTAATGTATATAAAATATATAACACACGCTGGACGACCATAGTATTTCCAGTCGAGATTGTTGAATGAACATAACCGAACTATGGGAATATATCGTCATTCAGAAATCTCTGTTTCCAGACAAATTCTTCGGTGTTATTGGACGAGATAACAGGTTCTATTCCGTAGAGCTAAAGAATGGTGGGGTATGGATACATTACCCATCATGGGCAAGCACGATTAATAGCATTCATGATCTGTCTATCTTAAAGTATCCCGTCAGACTGCACCTTGAAGAGCTTCCGCCATATGAATGCATCATGGGACTGTATGAAGCTTCTGAGCCAACAGATCTGAGATTAGGACAATGGTTCTGTAATAAGTATACCAAAGTTATAGCTACAGAACTATATGAAGAGAAAAACAAAAAGAAGGCTTATGAAATGATATATTCTCAATTTTATGGCATAACATAATTAGCACATCCCCCGGTGCTATTTCGTATCGGACAATTTAATATCAATTCATTTGATTTGATTGCCCATGATATTTAGGGGGGTAAGGCATGTCGGGAAAAGCAGATAAAAGGAACTGCTTGAGTCCATGACCTTCCAGATACGCTAGAGGTCGAAAGGCCGCACGGGGATTGACTCTCCCGTGTTTTTTTACCTATAAGGAGCATCAGATGAAACCTAAAGCCCTCGTCCAACAATATCAGCGCAAGCTTACAAAGGTCCAGAAAACCAACGCAGAGCTATTCTTACGGGTAAAAGAACTAGAAGATGAAGTTAAAACTTTACAGAATTTCGCAGTCCAGCAACAAACTCACATTCAGGAGCTAGTTGAGAAGTATGAACCTCATTGATACGATTCGTGGATTACGCTGCGCGACTCCTGGGAATATATCCAAGGAGTTACATATCTCTTTTCAAAAAAATATAAGGACTATTGAAGTTGATTTCGCAAAACTTCGTGCTGCTTTAGATGAAGCTGAAACATATAAGGAACTTGCATTACAAGATAAGGTTGCGGAAATCATTGCTTTAGCATTAGGTGAAATGACGAAGAATTACAGAGATATTGATGCAATGATAAAAAGGAATGATTATATAGTTGCCATCAAGGAATTTAGAACACGAACAGGCTGCGGACTCCGTGAAGCCAAAGACGCCATCGACATCAGAAAGAAGGAACTATGTATCTAAGTAAAGAATCAGTTAGAATGATTCTTGACGCATGTAAGGTTCATCATCTAGAAGATGGCATGCGTGTCGTTTCATTAAATGAGTTAAATACTTTAATTAATGGATGCAAGGAGTATAAGATCACTATCGATCAGGCGCAGGAAGTTATAGATAACATGCGCTTCAAGAAAGAGATGGATCTTGATTGTTCTGGATTATTAGTAGAAATGCTCCATAACGAACATTGGAGTCTCATTGATCAATTTATTACGAAGAAACCAGACAACTGGAAAATCAATGCCATCAAAATCTACAGAAACATCATGGGAAAAGGACTTGCAGACGCGAAATACGCTATCGAGGAAAGAGAACGTCAAATTAACAACAACAAAGCCATATCTAAATAAATCTTTAATACACCCGCAAGGTGTATGGAGATGTGAAGTTATTCAATTCCAATATGACATGACTCTCGACGGTGATATCCCATATAAAAATGTTCGACAAGAGTTCTTGAATATCGCTTACAAACACTATAATGAATCCGACGAAGCAAAGGAGCAATATCTCAAATGGCTATTATCAATCCGGTGATTAATCCAGAATGGAACGAGACAAAGTTCACGGAAGCGATTCGTGACTGTGTGGCCTACTTAGGGGGCTATTCAATTAAACTTGCAGCATCTATGTTTCAGGCGAAAGGTACACCTGATACAGTTTATTTTTTGTCAGGTGTAACCTTTCACTTAGAAAGTAAGGTGTGGCCGTTTAAAGCCAGTGCTGCTCAGTTAACACAAAGAAGACTCATCCGTGAAACTGGATGTCTCGTTTGGATCTGCACACTTAAAGATGGTATCATTATTATGGACGAACAAAAATTTACTGACATAGAATCCATGATAAGGTTCTGCCATGAGCAACATTCATACATTCAACTTAGACCGCGTGCGGTTTCGGGAACCGAATAAAAATTTAATATCTTACAAGCAGGAAGACTGCCCTAATAGAATCGATACAGATGTATGGGTTCCATTAGATCATATGCTTGGGATTAGAAAACAGAACACTTATAAGTATTGCACAAAGTACAAAGCAGAATGTACTCATACGCATCATTCAAATAAACAATATTGTAGAAACTGTGGAATGGGAGTTGAGAACGGTTTCTATTGCAAAATATGTACCTTCATTTTAGACAGAAATCTATTTAACTGTAAGAATCAAAATTTGAAGCTATATACATTTCTAAGCTATGAGAGGAATAGCATTAAAGATCTCTACGGAACTTACCTCCATGTTCTCGACATGGATAAGACCATCGAATGGTTAAAGACTTTCAACCCAAAGAAGAAGACCACATTAGTCTATAATAGATTCTGGCATCTTCTTCCGTCACCAGGATATCACCTTGTCTACGATTTCAGAGAGTTGTGGGACTCCTACATCAGAACATACGAATAAGTTTTATGTAAAGGTGGCTTGTGACTTAGCTGATATAAAATTAGAGTCGAGTATTAAAGGATCACAAAAGACATTCATTCACAAGTTCACTGGCATATCAATCCCATTGATTGAAAAAGCCCTAACTGAGTTACGGAGAACTCATGGGTATCGGAGGAAGGAAGTACATTCCAGAAGATCGCTTGCTGAGCAAAGAAGACTTTCTCAAGAGCATACCGCTAGTCAATCATAAAGAAGTTATTGAGAAGATTAATAGTATTAAATCTTACGCACAAGAATTTAATGCTTTCGAAGGTGAGTTCCTAACAGAACTACTTCGAAAGGCTACTTACTTTAAAGAGACATTTCGGATGTCTAATAAAGAGAAAATTAAATTAGAAGAGTTATATAATCGACATGTCTTAGGCATGCAAATCGAAGAGAAAATCAAACCTGATGATCAGGTTAAAGACATGCGTAAAATAAAGGTTTACTGTCGTGCTAATTTGATTACACTAGGCGGTGAAATCCACTTTAATGATCTAGGTAGAATCGTGAGAAGCTGCTACATCACAGAGCAACGAGCAAGATTCATTCTTGGACTTCTAAAAACAACCGTTATGGTGGAAGATATAGTTTTATGAATAGAGAAGATCTATATATTTATATATGTGAAAGAATTAGTTTCATACCAAGTAATGTCGTAAAGAGAGATGATATCCTTTATATGGTCTGGACTAGAAAACATATGTTCGTGGTTATTGAAATTCACAAAGACCATGTTACAATTTGCATTCAACAAAGGCGTGAGGGTATGATAAGAACGATTGTGCAAATATGATTAAAGTCCCACCGCTTCCACATCAGCCTAAGATAATCTCTGCTGTTTTACAGCATGATCAATTCGCTTTGATTGCCGATCCTGGAGTGGGCAAAACCTTCATGATGCTATCGGTTATAGAAATAAAGAATTATCAAAAGGTATTGGTTGTAGCACCTAAAGCAGTCTTAGATCTCGCTTGGGGTATAGATATACCCCAGTTTACGGATTTTACATATAGTATTATATGGGATAAGAAATTTTCAAAAAGATCGTCTTTATTAGGAAGCGAAAGGGTTCATATCATAAACTATGATGTTATAGATCGTATGCTTCCAGATCTCATAGCACAGAAATATGATTGCATTATATTAGATGAATCGACTTTTATCAAGACACATAATAGCAAAAGAACAAAAGCTTGTCTTAAATTAGGTAGAGTTATACCGCATAGGTATATCTTAACGGGTACGCTTGGAGCAAATGTTTCCAAACTCTGGAGTCAATATTATTTCGTAGATCCTAATATTTGGGATAAGAAGGATTTCTGGAAGTTCCAAGATCACTACTTCTATAAGATAGATCTTGGTGGCGTAAACATGTATAAATTCAATAGAAAATACATCGATGAAATTAATGAGCGTATATTCCGTAAGGGTTTACGCGTATTAAAGGATGATGTTATGAAGACTCTTCCTAAGAGAAACTTCATACCAAGATTACTTGATATGCCAGCAAAGGCTCAGAAATTCTATGATGAGTTTGATAAAAACTCAGTAGTCGGTGATTTGTATTCCTTCTTTTCTTTAGATGAAAATCTAAAATTAATGCAAATGGCAAATGGATGCGTGGTGAATGATAAGAGAGGGAAAGAAAAAGAAATTATTGTTTTACATGATACAAAATTAAATGAAGTAAAGCGTATAATTGAAGATGATATTGAAGAAGAGGATCAAATCCTAATATGGGCCAATTTTTCTGAAGATATAAATAGATTACATAAATTAACTGGCTATCCCACTGTTTGCGGTGGAGTTAATTATATGCAGTCTCTAAGGGACTTTAAAGATGGTAAAATTAAAGGACTAATAGCGCATCCTAGAAGTATCGCGCATGGAATAACGCTAATAAAGTGTCATAACATGATATATTATGGTGTACCTAATGATCTTGAATACTTTCAACAATCATTAGATCGCTGCCATAGATTTGGACAAATCTATCCATGTAATTATTATTTGTTACTATGTAGAGATACTATAGATGAAGATGTATTCAAGACTCTTAAGAAAAATAAGTTACTTGAATCTGAGTTGACGGATCAGAAGAAGAATTTGTCTTTGACTCATTTGATTTTATCGGGATTGATCTAATCCATTTAATATAATCTGGTTTAATTTTAAGTATATCTTCATAGAAGATAAACTTAAGTTTGATACATGTTTCCTTTTCAAATAGCTCAACCTTCTCTTTTGATTTATTCAAGAAATAACCTTTAACTTCTACCCACTCATCAGTCTCAGGTAAGTAAAAATCAGGTGTATAAGAAAACTTTGATAAGTAAAATCTAATTGGTTCGTATAGGAATTTAATTCCTTTTGAAGTTAAATGCTCAGCATAGATATACTCATATCCAGAACGATACTTAACTCCATTTAAATAAAAGTCTCGTCTGCATCTTGAATGAAGATTGGCTAATTTCATTCCGTTTTCAACACATAACTCATGTCTTAAGCAACCACACGATTTAGCTCCTTCCTTATTTCTCCTTAATGAAGAAAGTGGTATATTTTTGTAATTTCCACAATCACATTTACATTTCCAAATTGCGTTACCTTTTTTAACCTCTACTTTTTCTAGAGCTACTAGCCTTCCAAATCTTTGATTTGAGACATCTCCTCTTGATTCAAATAAACAACCACATGATAATGTTCCGTTATTTAAATTATGTAATGATACATTACTTGTATTTCCACAATCGCATTTACATAACCATATAGATCCACTTTTTGTGGATTCCAATCTTTTTTCAGCAATCAATCTTCCGAATCTTTTTCCGGTAATATCAACATGTAGTCCATGTTTACATCCACATGAATGTGTTGGATTCTTTTTTCTAACTAACATATTATGCGTAGATTCAAATTCAACTCCGCACGAACATTTGCATAAATACACTATGTCGTAGTATTTATCTCTTCTTGTTTGTTTAATAATAAACAAAGTGTTAACTACGGTTCCAGATAGATCAATTTTTCTATGAATTGGCATATCCGCTATATTAGTCGAATGACTACTGGTTTCAAGTCAGAAAAATTTTGAATTATACCAGCCGCTTTAAAAAAGTCTATTGACGCGCTTTGCCCTCCGTATATACTATTCCACCCAATCGCAGAAGCGTCGTATCCTGGCGCAACCACGAAAGTCATAAATGCCTGTCGCATCACTAGATGAAGCCACGATCAACAGCCAAGGATTAGGCAAGCCCGCTCCAAAGCGTGCGCGTGAACCCCGTGAACCAAAACCCGTTCCAGTTGAGGAAGAACCACTTCGTATGCCTGTTCCAGAGGAAGGATCATCAGTTGGATCAGAACCGACTGAACCTGAGCCTAAACAGGAAGAAGAAATGAATACAACCGATATTTACAAGACGATTTTCTCTCCTGAGTTAAGAGAGATTACAAAGAGAGTCCTTACCGATACAGATGATGGTAAGGCATTGTTAGATGAAATTAATATTAGTCCAAATACCAATACCGACACAAACCAACTTTCTCCATGGGAGTCAGAATGCCTATCTCAACTCAGGAATTCATTAAGCCAATACCAAGAAATAGAGGAATTGGAGGTTATAGTACATCTCCAAGTAAACCTCCCTGTGCAGCCGTTCTCGTTCATAGTGAAGAAATAATTGCAGTAATCGCTGAGCCTACATCATTGGATGTAGGCTCAGTTGTTCCTGAATTCTGTAATGTGGATCACATTATGGATAACAAGTGTGTGTTTGATATGGATAACATATCGCACATTAAAGTTCTTTCCCGTGAGGAAGAAAGAGAACTATTGCGAATGGCAATAGAGCGCGGAGATATGAAGGCTCGTAATAAGATCGTTGAACATAATTTACGCTTAGTCGCTTATGTAGCTAAGTCATATGCTCGTAATGAGAACATTTTCTCCGATCTTTATGCAGAAGGTTATACAGTTCTTTTCCATGCTATAGATAGGTTTGACCTCAGTAAGGAAACGAAATTTTCCACATACGCATGTGTTCCATTAACTACTCAAATACTCACAAAGCGTGGATGGAAATACTACAACGAACTCATTCCTGGTGATGAGACTATAGGTTATAATAATGGAAAAAGTGAATGGACAAAGATAAACGGAATTAAATTCTATAACGATGCTCCATTAATGAGATTCGGAGATGGATTATGGAGCGCCGAAAGTACACCTAACCATAAATGGCTCATGCAAGAAGATGGTCATACATCTCTTCGCCCATTAACTGATTGGCCTGATTCAAGGCAATATGAATCGGAGTGTTCTAGAAGAAAAGCTCCGAAAGTAGAGTTAATTACAGCCGCTCCTTTCATTGGCGGAAACTCACCATTAACTCCTGACGAAGCGGCTTTGCTTGCTTGGGTTCTTTCGGATGGATCTCAATACGGAGATTGGAAAAATAATAATCCAAGTGGTGCTTGTATTATTCAAAAAGAAGGAAACTTCTCAACTGAGATCCGTGATCTCCTGATAAGACTTAACGCTTATTGCAGTGACGTAAAGCACGGAGACACCGGATGCTTAGCCTTTAATGTTAAAACAAAAATATTCAGAGATATATTTTTAATTTCTGGATTAAAGTTTAGAACTATATCTGATCTAGTGTTAGATCTTTCTCCTGAAGCTAGAAAAGCTTGGTTTGAAGCTTGGTATATGGCAGAAGGAACAAAAGGAAGAAATCATATAACTCAAAATTTAAATGATAAAATGGACGCTATTGCATTAACAGCATTTCTTGAAGGTAAATCAGGCGTTCATGTTGTTCATAAAACTGATAAATGCGGAGTAATGAGTTGGCATGAGAAGAATCGTAATCCACGTAGATGTGTTGTTAAACAAATAGAAAATGCGCCAGTATGGTGTCCTTCAACTGATCTTGGATCATGGACTGCCAGAAGTAATGGAAATATTTATTTAACCGGAAATACTTGGTGGCTACGCCAATCCATGTCGAAGTATTTACAGAACCGTTGCACTGATGGCGAGATTCATGATTTAGAAGTTGAGCATAAGAATTCAGATTCATTCGAACGCGGTGAGGTTATCAAGTTAATTAGAGATTGCTTATACATCCTCACTGATCGTGAATCAGACATTATCAAACGCCGGTTTGGAATAGGTTGCGAAGAGGAAACGCTAGACCAGATCGGAACAGACTACGGTTTATCAAAGGAGAGAATTCGTCAGGTTCAAGAAAAAGCTATGGAAAAGATGCAACCCCTTTTAAGAAGCTGCATATGATACCTTTCATCTCTACATCACTTCACAACCGTCTTGAAAAAGAGCTAACCAATCTAAGAAACTGGACTCCAGTTATGGGAGTTGAAAACAACATCTTTAAATGTTATTTCGTAAGAGTAAATCCAGCGGGTATGGTAATTGATCCCGTAGCTGTAAATACAACTATGTATATGAAATCTCTCACTGAAGAAAATGCAATTCTAAATTGCTTCATGGCATGTGCTGAAGAAGCAAGAAAATTATAATTAGTAATTTTTATGATATAATCATTAAGACCTGGGCCAACAGCCCAGGTTTTTTTATCGAGGTCCGCATGGTCTACAAAGAAAAGAAACTCGCTATATTAATTTATCTTCTTCGTTACGGAAGAATGACTGAGGCTGAAGTTAGAGAAACTCTTTCTAGTAATTCTAGAACTACTAGGAAGGATTTTGAAAAACTGTGTAGTATTCCAGGTGTATATACAGATCAGAATAGAAATATCATTTATTCATTTTATTACATTCTTTCTCATCGTATACCTGTGTTTTATAACCATGAGGGCAAAGCCCTTAATCTTAGAGATATAAAAACTAAGTCGCCGCCAACTGAACCTATTAATTCTTCATCGAACGACACACTCAGAGCGTACTTTTCATGATCATCGGAATCGGATACGCCAAGCAGTCTGGTAAGGACACGCTTGGAGATATGCTTATCGAATTATTTCAGAATAGTAATGTAATCGTATGTAAGGATTCATTTGCCGAAGGTTTAAAGAAGACAATTCTTATTCTCTTTCCTCAAGTGAAACCATATCATCTGTATGGTTCCGATGCAGAGAAGATGATGAAGATTGAAGGTCTGAGTGTTCCAGGCAAGCCATATGCCTGTGGTCGTTGGATTATGCAGTTCTTTGGTACTGAGTGCTGTCGTGCGATTTATGGTGGCATTTGGGCGAATCAGTTAGCTCATCGTGCCGCTCAACAACATGGCAAAGTGACCATGACTGTTGATCTACGATTCAAGAATGAAGTACAAGTAATTAAAGACAATGGTGGTATAATTATTAAGATAGAGCGGAATACTGAATCGACTGATGAACACCAATCTGAGAATGATCTCAAGGATTTCAAAGATTGGGATTATATCATAGATAACAACTCTGATCTATCAGCCTTGTCCAAGGAGGCCAAGGAGCTTTTTGAAACCCTTTTACTACCGAAGTTCCATGAACGCCACTGAACTCAAGAACATCATTTCCCATCTCGTCTTCGAATCCGCTGAAGATGGCCGCCAATTGGCTGTGCCATATGTCATAGGTGAAAAAGGCGATGGGAAATCGACTATCATCAAAGAACTTTGCGAAGCCAAGAACGCTGCCGTCATCGACATTCGCCTTGCTCTGGAAGATGTTCCCGATCTGAAGGGCTTCCCGCACATCGTCAATGGCAAGACAGCATTCGCAACTCCAGACTGGATTCCGCATGGATCAACTCTGGATCAGTACAAGGACAAAGATTTCATCGTGGTGTTTTTCGATGAGATGGCCCGAGCCAAGTTGGATGTGCATCAAGTGATCTTTAAAATGATCCTTGATTTCGCACATCAGGACATCATCTTCGATAAGAAGGTTCGCTTCATCTCAGCGGACAATCCCGCCACGAAGGATTACAAGGGTGTGAACAAGTTGGACGGTGCATTGTTAAACCGTTTCTGTTCACTCAACTACGATGGTCCGACTCTTCAGGAATGGACGGAGTATGAGCGTGAACACTCAGACTCCATGATTCTTCGCTTCCTGGGAGAGCAGACGCAGCTTTACCGTAAGGGAAATGCTACGCCTCGTACTCTTTCCAAGATCGGAAGGAGAATCCTGAAGTCAACGATGAAGACCGACAAGAACGCTCTGTTCAATGTCATTGATGGTATGTGCGGTTCTGAATTCGCAGCCGCATTCATGCGTTACTATGAATCGTCTTACAAAGCCATCAAAGCAAAGGAACTATTCGAAGTTGGTGAGAAGGACTTCGAAAAGAATGTTCGTACCATCAAGGATTGGAATTCAGAAGACGGCAAGATGAGTGATGCTATCAGCGACACTGCAAGTGACATCATGGATTACTTCCGTGATAGCACAAACAGTGTCAACTACAGCAATGCTCGCTTTGTGAAGGTTCTGAACAGTCTTCCCACTGACAAGGTGTGGATGATCGTTCGTACCTTCGCAGACGATAAGGCGCAAGGTTATCCTGCTGCTTGGAAGAATATCCAGGCTATGATGATCAAGAGTCCAGATGTTCGCCAGATCATCCAGAGCATCAACAAGCAAATGGGTGAAGGAAAGTGAATACTCAGGCACACACTAACCATGTGTGCCTGATTTTTAGTTATGCCAACAGACATCAAAGCACTTGTACTTAAATCATTAACATCTAAATTATATGTAGATAGATTATTAAAACATAGACTTTTAAAGATTCTCAATAACGAAACATATGCATATGATATCGAAGATCATCAGGTTCGACTATATAAAGAAGATGATATAGTTACAGTCTGGTCAGAAAACTTTAATGAGAGATTTGACTTCACATGGGAAGAAATTGATAAATCAATTGATTTACAAAGTAATCAAAGATAACTATACTGAACTTGAATTACTCATGTGGAAAGCTGAAAACTTAAACCTTGAGTCTATAGTTCATTATGATGAAACACATATTAAAGTAAGACCAAAGTATTTACATGTAGATAGAGGGTTGCTTTCATATATAATTACATGGGATAAGATAGATGCTCCAATCAGTGGTAGATGAGTTAAAGTTAAGAAAGTTAGACTTAGAGGAAGTTAGTTTTAAAGCGAGTCTTGGTATACAAGAAGATATAGTAACTTACGGAAATGTTCAATTATCACATATGAATAGCGATGGACTAAGAATCCGATATGGACTTACCTCAGAATATATCTCATGGGGATATCTTAAAGAAATTATCTATAATTCGTGATGAACTAATTCTTAAATACAACTTAGGAATGATTGAATATCATCACATGCCTAAGTTTGGCGACTTTGAGATTCATCATGTTAATAAAGAGGGATTCTCATTTAATTACAAATTAAGCTTATGTACAAGAATGACATGGGAAGAATTTGACAAAGCATGTGCCTCTAAAGTTTAAAGAACAAATAGAAGACGCTTTATTTAAATACTCCATGGGTATTAAACAATATATTGTTCAGGGTTTATATATGGAAGGTATTCAATTAGACTTAGAACATAAATTTACTATTTATGATAACTGGTTAGAGATAAGAAGAAATGGTTTAGTAATCTATGGAGGGAAAATACATGACATCATCTTCGTATAAAGATAAGCGCATAAAGAACCATGTAAAAATCTCAGTGAATGAATTTCATACTTTAGACATCAGTAAAGCATTAGAAAAGCATGACTTTAAAACATCATTAGGATTATCCGGTGATGTGTCATATAAGATTAAGAAACACTTTAAGATTACTATCATTGGTCATGTAATTACTTTCTATAAAGATGGAATCCCAGGAATGACGATAACCCGTGCTGACTACGTTCAACGTCACGCTAAGCTCACTGAAGACATGCGTGAGTCAAAAGGTTTATAAACAAGTATTAAATTATCTATTACAAAGGAGAGCGTTATGTCTTCAAGCGAGATGAAAGTATTACTTGGAGATGATTATCAACTTATTGTGAATGCTGTTAACGATCATGAATTAAAGATATTAATGAATATACCTCATAGGTATCACTACCAACTTACAAAGGCATGGGCTGTTCGCATACTTTACACAGTAAAGTTGTATTCAGGAGATCGTTATGTAACATCAGCTACAAAGGAAGAAATTGTTAGATCTGAAGCCGATCATTAATGCTTATAAACTTAAAGTATCTCTAGGTATTCTAGAACACATTGAACATATAGATGATCTAGAAATTAGAATTCAATGCAATCATTTACTTATAATCAACAAACACGGACTAGGAACAGTATGCTACGACAGAAGCATCTTTCAATGGTATAAAGAATTCAAGTCATGGAAAACACAACATGGAAAATAGATAATTCTCGTATAAATATAGAGATCGCTAAATGGATCATAGAAACCATAAATCATGTAAAGTTAAAGGAATCTCTTAATTTACTAAGTAGCATTACATATCACACTTATAGCGAAGATATGAAATTTAAATTATCATTACATGATTCAGGGTATGTTGTCATAACAGACAAACACGCGAACGTTGTGCATTGGGGTATGTTTCATCTTATGATAGATAAATTAAAGACGATCTATCCGAGTCTTAAGGATCTTTAATCTAAAAAATAGATGGGAACAGTCCTGAGAAAAAACCCTCTCACACTGTCGCCAAAAACACACACCCCTCTCTCGTTTCCCCCAACCTCGCACGCGATAAGAGACTTTTTAACTTTTTTACAGATATATAAGAATTATTATTATTATTACATATCTAAGGATGTATTATGATTGGGAAGATGTATTACCTTCGTCAGCTAGAAGCTTCTTTGGAAGAGCTTGAGAGGGCTTACATACATATAAATATGAATCTATATAAAGATAAACAAACTAATGAGATTGATGTAAAGAAGTACATAGAAAGACACTGTAGTGTGATTGTGTCTCATGATAGAAAACGTATTCAGTGGTACATTCTTGATGAGTTTGCTATTGATGTTTCCCATTCAAATATGGACAAACTAAGAGAGTTATTTGACCACATGAAGAAGGAACTGCTTCCTTATCCTCCGTTAGTACAAGAAGACCTGATAAAAAATACCGCCCTGGGCTATATTCAGAATATAGGTCTAACCTAGGGGTCGTTATCAGGGGGTTAAACCGTGGGTCTATTCTAACCTATGAGTATGGGTCCAAAAGCAGGTTTTTAGACGTAAATACGTATTCGATACTTGACTTACAGACAAAAAGGGCTAAACGATGTTTGGAGCTTCGGACCTACCTGTTTTCGCAGGATTGCGTGTGACACACTCTCAAAGGAGTACATATGAACTACACGAAGGATAGCCAGTTTCTAGATGTCCTAAAATCCATTTTTCCTGACGCGTACTCCCTGTCTGCTCCTGGGACGAAACTCTCGTCTAGGGTAAAATCTACAGGCGTAGATTTGAGAACTGCCGACTTCCTAGGGCGCATTGAGGATCACCCTGATCTAGGGACGATTGGCGATTTTGAGAAACTCAGTTTAACACTTACTTTTGAGTGTTCATATGGTAAAATAGTAGTCTCATGTAAGAAAGAGGAAGAATTACATTTCCATCCTTTAGAACTACTTGAGCTTTCGAGAGGCGTTTCAGCATTACCATTAGTAATGGATATAAAGAAAAGATTTGAGGCTTCAGTCCTCTATCCAATAGTTAAGAAAGAAAAGATCAATGCCTGGGAAATCAAAAAATCCGTCGTATGAGTTAGTAAGCTCAGATGCGATTTTACCTTTATTTAATAAAAGACAATATACATCAGCTATTAAAAAGATAAATGAACTTTTATTCCAAAAGAGATTAGCTCCACAACGACCCATTGAGCCGATAACGGTTATTAGCTCTTCTATCTCTACCGTAGAGGGATCTTATGACATTAAGCTTATCTGTAAAATCATCACTGAATTTAGGATTGAATTCTTCGCCGTCATTGGACCATTCGATGCTCCAGTCACTATTACTGAGTTACAAGCTGCATCCAATCGTGCAGGATGTACTACTGCAATCGAGTTCAACGAGTGATTTTATTGTTGAATATTTAAAGGTAGCCAATCCTATTATTGATACGTATATTTATAAGTGTGAGTTGAATCTCATAACAATAAATAACTTTACTATTATGGGAAATAGGTTTGAGATTGAATATAACAACTTCTATCACCTACGACTCAATCAGTTTATTAGTATCAAAAACACTGCAAATGAATTCGGTAAAGGACATCCTTTACTAGCATTGCATTTATATCATTTAGCTTACGATAATATCACTTCCCAAAGGAAAACCCGCGATGCGCTGTACCGACTGCGAGCTATCGATAAATAGCTGCTTAGGCATCTGTGATGCACGATGCCTAGTTAAGAATGATGATGTAGACTTCGATCAGATTAAAACTCTGGTCAGTTCTTCTTACTATAAAAAGAATCTTCCATTGATGAATATCTTCTTTCAGCGTAAAGCTGCTCAAATGATTAAGGCAATGTTCTCTGATGTTCGGTTAACGATCATCTGTGTGGCTATCTATAAAGGTAAGCTTTCAGAGAAACAGATTGCTATGGCGAAAGCGAAGTCAGATAAAGTGCAAAATATACTTGATAATGAAGTGAATATCAGAGAATTAATTCTAAGCCTGTAATGGTATAACTTTATTAAGGAGACTCTTCATGTCAAAACTCAGGCTATTCAGCCTTGCCAGGACGTTTCTTATCAAGCATCGTCCTTTCTATGCCGCGATCATCGCTGATTGTGTTATCAACTTAGATTGGGATAAGAATCCCGTTGATAGCGCAATTAAGAATGGTCGCGTGCATTTATTCATTAATCAAAAGTATTTGGAGGAAAACAATGTTCCTCCGCGTGAATTAGCCTTGGTTATTGAGCAAGAGATCAATTGTCTGCTTAATAAACATCAAATCCGCGCAGTGAATCATGAGCAGGGCCGTTACATCATGGCTGCTCACATTGCGACGGGTCAACTTTGTTTCGAAAACAAGATGCCTGAATGGAGCCAGAGAATGAATCTGGATCAGGCAACTGAACAGTTTAAAGATTTTCCCAAGAAGGATATGCCAGCAGAGATCTACTATGAGAAAATTCCACCGAATCCGCCGCAATCAGGTTATGGTGGAGGTTCTGGATCCGGTGGTGGAAATGAGGACCCTAATGATCAACAGCCTGGGGATTCCAAGAAACCTCCTATTCAACACGGGGCTGCTTGGAATCAGACCAACACTAACGAAGAACAACTTGATTCAATTCTCCGAGATGTTGTCGGAGATGCAGTCAAGAAGTCCCGTGGTGACATTCCAGGTAACATCAAGCAACTCATCGACAAGATCCTGAAGCCGCCTGAGATTCCTTGGGAAGAAGAACTCAAGGACTTCATTCAGTCAAAGATCACTTCAAACACTGAAGGAAGCTGGAAACGGAGAAACCGTAATTACGTTCACGCCCCCCATATCGTGAAAGGTAAGACTCCAAAGTTTACCAGTCTCTTCGTCATGTTCGTGGATACATCAGGTTCAGTGAGCGATAAGAATCTCGAATCGTTCATACCCGAGATGAATGGTATTCACTGCATTGGAAACACCGCAATTGTTACGGTGTGTATTGATCACAATTTCCAAAGCATCAATGAATACGATGGTGAACAGAAGTTTGAATTCGCTGGTCGTGGTGGAACTCACTTCGATCCGGTGATCAGACTTCTGAATGGTGACACTGATGTTCTCCCTGATGAACTTCGTGAGAAGTGGGAAACACTCATTGGTGATGTCGAGATCGATGGTGCGATCTACTTCACTGATGGTGAGTGTTACATCACGGAGAAGCATTGTAGTGTCCCAATGATTTGGGTCATTACTTCAGATGGAACCAAACCAGAAGGGTTCCCAGGCAAAGTTGTTCAGATTAAAGACAAGGCCACCCGTTAATTCGGGTGGTTCTTTTAACTATGAAAAACATACCAGATGTCATCAATCAAATAAAAGAAAAGTATCCATTATATAAAGAGTTGAAAACGAATTTTTCAATTGAGATATCTAGAAGTATTTTTCAATCTGGTATGACACATATTTTCTTCGATGAGTATGAATTTGACGTTGAAAAGAAGCAATTGTTTAAAAAGTGCTTCATGATCAATCCAGATTCATATTACAAGCTTAAGCTTGTTTCAAATAGCAAACTGAATTGTTTTCTAAATGCCATTACCAGGAACAATTGATTACAACGAAGAAGAAACATGGAAGAATGTAATTAGAGAAAATATCTTTACTATTAGACAGGCTTACGAAGCCAATAAGTTTATTTTATACAGGAATCTTAATGTTCCTTTGTTATTTTGGAAAAGTAATAGTCCACATCTGAGATTGTCTATGACTCTTGATGGCGACAAGATTATTTGTAATTCAGAGACATATAAAGATCCTATTGAAATTGAAATGCCGTATAGAACATTTCAGAGTTTAATCTGTGAAAATTCTGATTAAATATACGGTACAAAGTTATTGCGCGTATCATATATAATATTTACATGCTTTCTTTCCTAGGAAAAGAAAAATGCCCACGATAGTCTATAAGGGTGCCAATCGCATTAGCGATGATGGCCTGATTGGCAAGTCAATCGATGATCTCAAGAAAGATGATATCATCGTTGACGCGCTGAATCTGGATGGCAATGAGTCCATCCGTGTGAACGGTTCTTCCGTTCAATCTGGTTATGTAATTAAATCTGGCGATGCCGTCGAGTTCTACAAGTCACAGGGAACAAAGGGCAATAGCCCTGATGAACCTGATATCGAAGTCGTTGAAGAAGAAGGCGACGATGATGACGAGGAAGAAGACGAAGACGAGGATGATGACGAAAAGGAAGGTGATTAATTTCATTCATCCGACAGGCAAGACTAATAATCTTGCCTGTTCTTTTAGCTAAAGAAACCCATGGATATTAAAATCACGGAAGACGGCATCGTTTCGTTTGAAGAAACGAAGGTGCTAAAACAAGTTGCGTTAAAAGACTTTATTGAAAACCTAAAAGATATTAAACCTATCTCAACTGGATTTCTTCCCTCTGGTTGTATTCACTTTTCGAAGCAAGCTGGAGAATTGATTTATGTATTTGAGGAAACCCCTCAGATGCGTATTTTGAATTGGAATGGAAGAAACATCTCCGGTGTTGTTCCGTATCCTATTTCGCTTCCATTCATCTATTGGATTATTCGTATGAACGATAAGTTCGTTACGAAGATCCAATGTCGTTCCTCGCTAGTTCCTGTAAGGGACTTAAGCCAAGAAGTATGCAATGCCAGCCTTCCGAATTTCTATGATGGAGGCGAAGGTGACATGTGTAGAGGAAGCACGAATATCGCATATTCGAATGCTAAGAAGATTATCAATAATTTATGGGAATCAAATTGGAATGGTGATCTTAATACATATATGCCCGAGAATGCTTCGTCATATTCTGCATGGGCATCGGAAACAATTAAAGATCCATTATTCTGGATGAAACTTAAGTTAATCAAGTGCCGCACTAAAGATACGTTAGGAGATGTGATTGAATCACGTTGAACTCCTATTCTCTAAATCTGAAGGATTTTCCTGCGATAGCATCTTGGATACTATCGGGGAGTTTGCGAATCTATCTTTATTTGAATTGCAGAACATTCGCACTACCGCAGCGCAGCATAACATTGTGAATTTCATGATAGAGTTTAGAAAATCCAATAATGGGATACTTCCTGTTAAAGACGAGAATGCGGTAAAACAATTGAATGAATTCTATCAAAGCAGTCTTACGATGAACTCACCAGTAAGTAAGGACCTCATTCTGTGAGAGAACTTGGAAAGATTGGGTTCCTCAAGCTTTTTCTTCTTGAAAAGGAAGATAAGCTTGAGGATCTCAAATTAGAAGAAACCTGCTACCTTCTAGGTGGATTTGGTTTATACATGTATAAGTCTAATGAGCTTTTCAAGTCATTAGCTCGTTGCAATGTTCCTAATTCTCCTGAAGTTAAACCATACATCGACGCGAGTAAGCTTCCAAAGATTCCTCGTCGTTATATGGATCAGGCTATTTGTTTCTTCAAGAAGATCTATGAGCTTCATAAGTCTGAAGCTGCATTGATTCTCTATTGGAATAAGACTGAGTTTAAATGGTCTTGTCCCAAGCAGAGTGTCACAGGTGGATCTGTTTCCTACAAGGAAGATCATCCTGGTGATGGATGGCTCGCCATTCTTCATATGCACTCTCATGCTTCGATGTCAGCATTCCATTCTGGAACAGATGACAAAGATGAACAGTATGTTGACGGGTATAATATCACCATCGGCAAGATGAATACTGATTCATATGAATTTGAATGTCGCATTATGTTGGGTAAGGCCCAAGAGAAATGCACGATGTCAGATATCATTGAGAATTGGGTTGTTAATTCGGAGTTCCCGAATGAATGGCTCAATAATGTTGAATCAGCATCAAGCAAGATTCACACTCCTGTAACGGGTGGACAGTTATCTTTGTTCCCTAATATCGAAAGAGGAAGCGTAGCCCTCTTGAGAGAAGATTGCTACTCTGGAATATTTTTAACCAAAGAACATGGTGGACTCTTGTGACAACATGCTACATCGTCGGACTTGGCGGAATCGGATCATGGCTTGTTGAGCCATTGGTTCGATTCTGCGTGTCTGGACTCCGTGCTGATTACGATTTCGTTCTCATTGACGGAGATCATTATTCGCAATCAAATCAATCTCGTCAGTGCATTCATCCAAAGCTGACAGGAATGAATAAGGCAAGTGCTACAGCATTAAAGATGCGTCAGTATTTTCCGACTGTGGAGTTCAAGGAGATTCCTGAATTCGTCACTAAGGAAAATATCTCACAACATATTCCTCTTAGCGAGGAATCATTTATCTTTAATTGCTGTGATAATAACTATTGCAGAAAGATCCTAACTGAACATATGGATGCTTTCGGAAAGCAGAGAAGGACATATCTGTTTTCAGGTGGGAATGAAACGACTGATGGAAACTCTCATATCTATGCGACTGATTATCGCATGGCAATGTCAAAGAGTCTTTTCGATAGTCATCCAGAAGTAAAGAATGCAGAAGCCTCAGAAGATCGTGGTGCGATGTCATGTCAGCAGCTTGCTAATATGCCAGCATCAAATCAGATCATCATTACGAACTTTTGGGTTGCTGCGGTCATGCTCCAGCAATTTTATTTGATAACTAAGAAAGATAAAATTATTCAAGAAACATTCTTTGACATCAACACATCAGCAATCAATGCCATCCCCATTACTGCAAGTCGATAGCGACTGGTATCAACTTGTAGAAATAGATCAGCGAACGCTTTTCGGCTATGTTGATGTGAAAATTTGGGACGAGGATCTTGCCATGATCCCACTTCCAGATCGAAAGCATTGGCTAGAAGTTAAGAATGTAGTTCATATGACAAAGACTATAGAAGTATCTCTGTGGGCATATACAGACGAAGATTCGAAGAATTCAGAGCGTGTGACCATATGCCAAGAATGTGGAGTTCTTATCTCTGCATGTAATTCCAAGAAACATAAAAAGTGTCCCGACTGCCACGACTTCGGAGTAGTACACCGTGATACCGCAAGTTGAGATTGATACATTCGATCAATGGAAGGAAAAGCTTGGCGCATTTGCCGAGAACAAGAAGATCCTTCCTATATTAAATATGATTTTAACTAGAAGGCATTTTCCTAATTGCTTTCAGTATTCAAATGACTTTATTGCTCAACAGGGATATACACTTCCTGATATCGTAAAGCAATTAGACGAGATTCCATTTCGTCCACTCCAGCAGATGTTTGAGTATAATGTTTTATGTGATGATTGTTCGCATTGCAATCAATCATGGAAGATATTGTATCCATGGACAGGATCAACTAATGTCCTGCCTGAAATGCTTCCAGGGATTACAGGATGCAAGAGAAGCACGCTTCCAAAAGAAGTGAGTGCTATGACATTCAATGGATCTCAGTGGTTGCTTCCAACCGAAGATAAAATGGTATCTATTGTTGTTTATTTCAGTGAAGATATTCGTGTTCAGTTAACTGGATACGGACAACTCGGAAGATATCATTCGTTTAAAGATTATAAAGAATATATGCGGTTCGTATTGCTGGTGAAGTATCTATGTAGTGGAGGTAAGTTTATCTCTACGAACATATATTCTTTAATGGAAGATGATCCGCTTATTGACATCATGAAGAGTGACAACTGGCAAACAACTCCATCGTTGCTCTGGAATGATAAGATCGCCGCTCTCGATGCAAGGGTATCAACTCTTGTATCAAGCAAGTCTGATTCAATTAAGATAGTTAATACAAAGTTCAAAGATCAGATTGAGAAGAGTGGAAGCTTATCAGATTTCATGGAAGAGTATTATCCAAAGATGAATATCGTCACTCTAGCGGCAATGTGCCGTGCGAGTGAGCAACCCGCTTAGGCGGGTTGTTTTAGCTATTGAAATGTTTCGTGGTATCATTATAATGAGGTCCTTATGGAAAAAACAGCAGACATCAAATGTCCGAATTGTAAATCAAATAACTGTGAAGTCATTGTCCAGAGTGGAAACACACTAGGATGTAAATGCAATGATTGCGGATCAAATTTCCTGGTACACGATACTGACGGTACTACTACTAGCGATAACAAATAACGCTCTTGTAGAGATATTTCATCATTCTAAATTATTCTTACGCATAAGAAAATTTCTAGTTTTCTTATGCATTAAAAATATAAGAAACTGGACATTCTTCTGGCTTAAGTCGCATAGATGCGCCTTTTGCCTTTCGTACCAATTTGCATTAATAATATGCCTACCATTTTTCGATGGTTGGTGGTATCTTCCTGCTGTTCTTGCAGTTGGAAGAGGATCAAACCTCATTAACGACTACGCATACCCATATCTAAGGACTCCACGATGATTCATATTGAACGCTGGTTTACGAAAGCTGGACAAGATGTTTATGATACCTGTGCATGGAAGAAGATTACATGTAAGGTTACGGAAGGTGAGAAAGTTATATTTCAGTTAGACAACGCTGAGTTTCCAGAACACTATTCACAGACTGCATGTGACATTGTTGCTTCAAAATATTTCCGTCGTGCAGGCGTGCCTCTTTTGAGACATAGAGTTCCAGAGGATATTCCTGTTCAATTTCAGAGATCAGAACCGGATGATAAGACATCGCATGGTGCTGAAATCTCACTGAAGAATTGCATTGATCGCATGGTAGGTCACTGGACCTATTGGGCTGCGAAGATGAAGATTGTTGATGATCTGGATGCTTTTAGCGATGAGCTAAAATACATGATCCTTCATCAGTATTGGTCGCCTAATTCGCCTCAGTGGTTCAACGCTGGATTGAATTGGGCATATGGAACGAAGCCAAAGAATGAAGGCTATTACACCATCAATGGACCATACACAGAAGGTGTCTATGAGCAGATGCATGCATGCTTTATTCAGCCTGTCGAAGATGCTATGTTTGGTGAAAGCTCCATCTTTGAGGCATTAGAAAATGAAGCTCGTATCTTTAAGAAGGGTTCTGGAACCGGAACAAACTTTAGCAAGTTACGCGCTAAGGGTGAACGTTTATCAGGTGGAGGAAAGTCATCAGGAGTGCTTTCCTATCTGCGTATCTTTGATAGATCCGCAGATTCGATTAAGTCGGGTGGAACGACTAGACGCTCAGCAAAGATGGTCATTCTCGATTTAGACCATCCAGATGTTGAAGAGTTTATCAACTGGAAGTCATTAGAAGAAACGAAAGTTGCTTCGATGATTACCGGATCGAAACTCAACAAGCGGTATCTTGATGCTGTCGTAAAAGATCCAAATAACGATCAGCTTAAAGCTCTTGCGCTTCGCAGGGGAATCGAAAGTAATTATGTGGATCGTGCAGTATTGTTAGGCAAGATGGGTTACACTGAGTTTCCCATGTCTGTCATCAACAATGATTTCAATGGTGAAGGATACTCAACTGTTTCAGGTCAGAACAGCAATAACACTGTATCTATTCCTGATGCATTCTTTAAGTGTCTTGAAGAGGATCTGAATTGGAATCTTATTACAAGACTTCCATCCAAGACTCAGAAGAATTGGTCCGATCCTATCGATCATCCACAGGGAGCAATCTATTCTCATAATGGAAACAAAGCCATTAAAAAGAATGGAAAGTTCTATGATATTGTGAAGACGCTTTCAGCTAAGCATTTAATGGAACAGATTGCCTTTAATGCTTGGCAGTCTGCCGATCCCGGCGTTCACTTCAGCACAACCATTAATGATTGGCATACCTGTAAGGCTGATGGAGACATTCGTTCCAGTAACCCATGCTCAGAGTATTTGTTCTTAGACAATACTGCGTGCAATCTTAGCAGTCATCGTCTAACAAAGCATTGGGATGGATTGATTTTCAATGTTGATACATACAAGCATTGCTTAAGACTATCACAGATTGTATTGGATATCTCTGTTGAGTCTGCGCTTCTCCCGTCAAAGGGAATTGGCGAAGGCACAGCAAAGTATCGTACAACTGGCAACGGTTATGCAGATATCGGCGCTCTTCTGATGAAGATGAGTATTCCATATGATTCAGAAAAGGGTCGTGCATGGATTGGTGCTTTGACATCTCTTTTAACTTCTGAATGCTACAGAGTCTCAAGAGATTTAGCTGATATTCATGGTCCATACGAAGCATGGGAACGCAACAAAGAACATCATATGAATGTGATGACGAATCACTTGTATGCTGCTCAACTTGGTGATGATCTCAATGCAGAGATTGATCCTGATCGTTTGAATTACGATATGATTCCATCGTACCTTGGTGAGTTTGTTAAAGGTTCATGGGAGGAAGCTGTAAAGGCTCCTAATGGCTATCGTAATGCTCATGTGACTGTCTTGGCTCCTACGGGAACCATTGGTATCCAGATGGATTGTGACACCACAGGAATCGAACCTGACTTCTCATTGCATAAGTGGAAGAAGTTATCAGGTGGTGGATATATCAAGATGGTGAATCAGTCTGTTTCAGAAGCATTGAATAAGCTTGGATATACCAACATCCAAGAGATCATGGAAACATTCGATAAGGATGGAAAGTTAATTATTAAAGATGAGCATAAGCCTATATTCGCATGTGCGAATGAAATCTCATGGCAAGGACATGTTCTTGCTATGGCTGCTGCTCAACCATTCTTGAGTGGTAGTATTTCAAAGACGATCAACATGCCGCACAATGCGACTGTTGAAGATGTTAAGCAGGCTTACATGCTTTCGCATAAGCATGCTCTGAAGTGCAACGCTATTTATCGTGACGCTTCAAAGCTGTCTCAGCCGTTGAATATCAAACTTAATGCTAAGA